>VMHT01038595.1_pt1 | contig 11238 bp, 16 predicted proteins | sample 4693611 | NCBI WGS metagenome assembly VMHT01 (sample SAMN12280063, study PRJNA550983) | marine metagenome | isolation source: seawater sampled from same location over 5 years 0.02-0.2 micron viral filtrate | place: USA: collected off the coast of southern California halfway between the port... ... | reverse complement strand
TTTACTCCTTAACGACTTAACGATACGTTCATCTATCGTATTTTCAGCTATCAAGTCAACATAGGTTACACTGCCAGTTTGGCCGATACGGTGAGCTCGATCTTCCGACTGCAATCTTTTTTCAAGATCATAGTTGTTAGAATAGTACACAACGGTGTTGGCAGCAGTTAAGGTAATTCCATACCCTCCTGTCTGTGCATTTCCTACGAAATAGCGTGCAGGGCCGTTTTTCTCTTGAAATAGAGCAATCTGCTCTTGGCGAACCTTAGGGTCTACCGCACCATGATATTCGACTGTAGAGGCCTCTCCGTAAGCTTTTTTCAAAGATTCTACTATATTTTTTATGTCTTCTACATAGTTTGCCCAGATTATAACCTTGCCCTCTGTCTCTTCTAATAACTCCATCAAAGAGTTAATTCTGTTATTTTTAAGATGCGTAATTGTGCCATCATCTGCCTTAAAATGGCCACATGTTACTTGGTGCAATCTCATGAGTTGTGTCATGACATTCATCGTTGACATCATTTTGCCATCGTCAAGTATAGCAAGCGCCATCTCTTTCATCTGCCTGTAAATTTTTTTCTGTTCGTCTGATAATTCTACAATTCTTTTTGTAAAAACTTTTTCTGGTAGATCTAAACAATCTTCTTTTAATACACGATAAGAAAACTTTTCTAGCTTATCCGCTAGTTCTCCGAGCCTCCTGTAGCTACCAACAATCTGCACACGGCGTCCACCGAAATTTCTTTCTAGCATGTGAGCATAACGAGATCGATACGCATAGTAAGAGTCATAACCAAGATGGAAAGGATCTAGAAACTTGCACTGACTAAACAGGTCAAGAGGTGACTTAGTGACTGGAGAGCCTGTCAATATTCTACGGTACTTTGCAAGATTCCCTAATGTTAAAATATTTTTTGTTCGCTTTGCTGTCGGATTCTTGATCGTGGTAGATTCATCAACCCCTATTAAAGCTCTTCCAAGAAATATGTTAAGGAAAGAATGTGCAAAGTCTAGTCCTTTCTTTGTAGAAAATGCTTCTACGTTCATTATCAATATCTTAAGATCACCTTTATCATCAAACAATGTATCAAGTTCAGCTTGTTTTTTGTTTGTGATATTCGGTTCCCACAAAACTTTTGTGTGATTTATGTGTTCAGGTAAGTGCACGGGAAACTCTATCTCATCCCAGTTCTTGTATACGCCCTTAGGCGCCACGATTAATGCACCGCGGATCGCGCCTCTGTCATAGAGCATAGCTATATTATCAACGAGGACCTTGGATTTACCAGTGCCCATCTCCATAAATAAAGCATAGGTATCCTGGGCCCATGATTTTTCTAGTGCCTCGAGTTGATGCTCGTAAGGCTTAGTTTTAAACTTATAATGTTTTATCATATTTTCTTTCTTGACATTTATATAATCATCACTATGTTGAATGTCAACCATAAACAGGAGAAAGAAATGGATAAAGATAAGATTATACAGTCACTACTCAAGATGTTGCAAAAAAACAACAGTGAGATGATTAATTTGAATATTCAAATTGATGACTTGACAGATAAACTAAACACAGCTAATGCTGAAGAAAAGAAAGAGAAAGATGAAGAATCAAATATTCGAACTGTACAAACCGAAAAGCCTAACTAGTTTTCTTGCATTCTACAAAGAGAACCCAAAGGAACATTTTGTTTATGTACTTCAACATCCGCCGCAAAATATAAATATTTTATCGGCCTCTGACTTTGGTTATCTGGTGATATGTTTACCAGAAAACTCACAAATGATTTTTAGTTCTGCACCTTTTGTGCACAAGATGCGTAAAAATTTACAGGACTTTAAATCCGATGACTACATACTTTGCACAGGCGATCCTGCTGTAATTGGTTTATCAACAGCCATAGCCAGTGACGTTACGCAAGGTAAATTTAATTTACTAAAATGGGATCGACAAGAGAGAAGGTATTATCCTCTTTCTTTTGACCTATATTCAAAAGGAGAAAGTAATGAATAGAAAACAGAGAAGAAAGGCAAAGTCAATTAATAAAGGTTTAAAACCGGGTCTTCATGCATTTACAGTTATGCACGATGATTGGTGTCACTTTTATAATGGACAAGGTGAGTGTAATTGTAATCCAGAATATAAAATGGTTGCTTACGAGGATAGCCCTAAACAATTTATAAAAGACAATAGGACAACTGCAGAAATTTATAAAAAACAAGAATGGTGGGACGGAAATGAGTGAAATAAACGATATTGATTTTGAACAAGATCAACAACAAATTTTAGAAAAAACAGATATTAAAACTTTATCACATTATTGTTTAATGTTGCAAAACTATGAGGATCAAATATCCAACATGGAGAAAGACATTAAAAATATAAAAGAACAAGCAGATAAAATTTCATCAGAGGTGATACCAAACTTGCTCGCAGAGCAAGGGCTATCATCTTTGAAATTAGCTGACGGCAGTTCTGTTGACATAAGAAAGTCATACAACTGCACCATCAAAAAAGATCAGATGGACTTAGCTTACAACTGGCTTCGAGAAAACGGACTAGGTGACATCATTAAAAATGAGGTTGCTGTACAGTTCGGCAAAGGCGAAGATAACAAGGCAGAACAATTGTTAGGCCTTGCGGTGCAAGAAGGCTTTGAGCCTTCGCAGAAGCAGAAGGTAGAACCTATGACTTTGAAAGCACTCTTTAGAGAGCGTATCGAGGCCGGCCTCGATATGCCCTCGCAATTCTTTCACACTTTTGTGAAGGATCAAACAAAAATAGGCCGGAAATAAGGAAACAAGAAACATGAATCAAGTAGCAAAAAAAGAAAATTCAAGCGTAGCTTTAGCGAGCATGTTTGAACAAGACGCTAACACGAGTTTTAGCAACATGGGGTCTGACGACTTTGCGTTGCCATTTCTTAGAGTGTTAGGTCAACTGTCACCCGAGACAAACAAACGGGACGCCAAGTATGTAGAAGGTGCTGAGCCAGGTATGATATTTAATACCGTGACTAAGCAGCTTTACGATGGCGAAAAAGGTGTCAGCGTAATTCCGTGTTATTATAAACGAGAATACGTTGAGTGGTCAGATCGTGGCGAGGGCACTAGTGCTCCTGTTGCAATACACCCAGTAGAAAGCGGTATCATTAAGGACGCAACACGTGATGCAAGTTATAAAGATAGATTGCCTAATGGTAACTATCTTGAGAATACAGCATCATACTTTGTGTTGTTGGAAAGTGGTGAGGCAGCTTTGATTTCTATGAAGTCTACACAACTAAAGGTTAGTAGATCATGGAACTCGATGATGAACAGTATCAAACTAAAAGGTAAGAATGGTATGTTCACACCGGCTATGTGTAGTCACGTGTACAATCTAAAAACTGTGCAACAATCAAATGACAAAGGAACGTGGTTTGGTTGGAGTATAGAAAAGGTTGGTCCTGTTCAAGACAAAGGTCTTTACGAGCAGGCAAAAAGTTTTGCTGATAGCGCTAACAAAGGTGACGTTGTTACAAAACACAGTGAGGAAGGTAACAAATCTAATAAAGAGCAGGTACCGTTTTAATCATGAGTGGCCCATGGATAGACTCTTTGTGGTTCATGGGCCTACTCGAAGAAGATTTAAAAGAGGATACAAAAGAAAGGAACGAGAAAGATGCCAAAACCAAGGACGTGCCCAACGTGCAATCAAAAATTCGACATAACGAAATGGCAAAAAAGTAAAATTTATTGCACTGAAGTGTGTAAACCAACTTGGAGACCAAACCGAGGTGGTGCCATAGGGAGACCTAAGGCTAAGAAATGAAGTTTAAAGAAATATTTGAGGGCAATAACAGTGCCTATGGTCAACTAATATTATCGGGAGCAACAACTGAAAAGGGTAAAGCTGAAGGTAAAGCTTTTATAAAAAGACAAGCAATCACAGATAAGTTATGGGAGGAGCATCTAGAGGGTAAAGATCCAGCCCTAGGTGTTATACCTATCAACGAGAATAACATGTGCAAGTGGGGATGTGTTGATGTAGATCAATACAACTTAGATCATTTGTCTATTATGCGTAATATAAAAGGGTTTGGTTTTCCGTTAGTCACTTTTAGATCTAAGTCTGGTGGCGCACATTTGTTTTTATTTGCTAAAGAATTTATTCCTGCATCATTGATGCAGTCAAAACTCAAAGCAATGGCAGAAGCTTTGGGTTATGCAGGTAGTGAGATTTTTCCGAAACAAACTGAAATTTTAGTTGAACGTGGAGATACAGGAAACTTTTTAAACTTACCATATCATGGTGGTGTCAGAGGACTTCGGTATACATTTAAAGCTGGCGGTGAAGCTGCTAGTTTAGAATCATTCTATTCTATATATGATGAGTGGGTACAGACAAAAGAACAGATAGAAAATATTATTGTCAAACAAAAAGCAGAAAGCAACGATGCTTTCAAGGATGGCCCGCCATGTTTAAATACTTTGGCACAAGATGGGTTTGGTGAAGGATCGCGGAACAATGCTTTGTTTAACGTAGCTGTGTATCACAAACAAGCAAACCCGGATAACTGGGAGGACATGTTAATGTCCGATAATCAAAACTACATGAACCCACCACTATCTTTTAACGAAGTGCAACAACTAATAAAATCTGTTGGTAAACGAGGTTACGATAAATACAGGTGTAAAGAGCAACCAATATGTGGTGTTTGTAATGCTGCAAAGTGCAGAACTAAAAAGTTTGGTGTTGGGTTTGAAGAAGAGCAAATGCCGGAACTGGATACACTGACTAAGATAACATCTAATCCACCACAATGGTTTTTAAATGTTGGTGGTAAGAGAGTAGAACTTAAAACAGAACAACTACACAACCCTAATTTGTTTGCGATTGCAGTCCTGGATCAAGCAAACGTGGTATCACCAATACCAAAAGCAAATGATTGGAGAGAAATATATTTAAAAACATTAATGCAAAACTTACAGGAGATAGAGTCTTTAGAATCACTAGACCCTACAAATCAAATAACTAATTTACTATATGACTTCACTGTCAACAGACCATCAGCAAGAACTAAAGAAGATATACTAAACAAAATGTCCTGGACAGATGAAGACTTTACGTATTTTAGAATGGACGATTTTTATTCTTTTTGTAAAAGAAATAATTGGGAGATAGATAAAACAAAGACAGGTAACCTTATGAAACAATTAGATTTTTTTGTAGATGAGATTAGAATGACATTAAAAAATCAGACACCTCGACTAGTTAAAATTAAAGCCATGAAAAAAACTAAACCAAGTGTAAGTCAAGTTACTTATCAGGAGACTCCGTTTTAATGAAAACAATAATACTAGGGCCACCAGGCACAGGTAAAACTACAACACTACTTAATTTAGTAGAAGAGTTTTTACGAGCAGGTACAGACATAAAAAAGATAGGTTATTTTTCTTTTACAAAGAGAGCTGCATGGGAGGCTATTCATAGAGCCGAAGATAAATTTATGATTGATAAAAAAGAAATACCATATTTTAAAACATTACACTCTCTTGCTTTTCATGTTTTAAATATAAAAAAAGAAAGAATGATGAAGCACGCTGACTACAGAGACTTTGGTCAGAAGTGTGGAATACCAATACAGAGTGCATGGTATAGTGATGAAGACGGTATATTTAATTCAGACAATGAATATCTTAGAGTTATAAATAGAGCGAGAGTAAAACAAATAGATGTATTGGAAGAGTATGATAACAACAACCACCTGGTGGACATAGAAAGAGATTTATTATATCTTTTATCTGAAGAATTAAAGAGATACAAAAAAGAAAAAGGTTTGGTTGACTATGACGATATGTTGGAAAACTTTATTCAAGACAATCCTAGTGTACCACTTGATGTACTATTCATCGATGAGGCGCAAGATCTTAGTTCCTTGCAATGGTCAATGGTTAGAGCTCTCTGGAAAAGAGTTGAAAAGACATATATTGCTGGGGATGATGACCAAGCCATCTTCAGGTGGGCTGGAGCGGACGTGGATCACTTCATTGCCCTCAGGGAAGAGGTTGATTTTATCAATACACTAGATCAATCTTATCGCATACCTGGTGGACCAATACACGAACTATCACAAGACATAATTAAAAAAGTTACAAACAGATACGATAAAGAATACAAACCACGTCAGGAGATGGGTGACCTTACACGATACTCTGATGTCACACAGGTTGATATGTCAGAGGGTGAGTGGTTGGTGTTGACAACAGCTAATCATTTTTTAGAAGATGTAAAAGATTTATGTGAGTTGCAAGGTTGGTACTATGCACACAAAGGTAAGAACTCAGTTAAGTTAGATTTACTTCTTGCAATTCAAGCCTGGGAGAAGTGGAGAAAATTTGAACATTTACTACCTGTTCCATCAATTAAAAACATATATTCGTACCTGGGAGACAACGTAACCAAAGGTTATCAGAAAGGTAAAACTTTTGATGAGAACGAAGAAGGTTATTACATTCAAGAGTGTATGGATAATCACGGACTACAAACAGATGACGTTTGGTTCAAAGCGTTTGCAGGGCTAGATGCAAACACTGAGAACTACATAAGAAACATGCTAGCCAACAAAGAAAAAATTACACAGACACCAAGAATAATTTTATCAACTATACATGGAGCAAAAGGAGGTGAGGCTGATAATGTATTACTTTTACCTGATATTACTAAGTCTGCTATTGACAACGACGATCGTAATCCTGATGAATTACACCGTTTATTTTACGTAGCAGTTACACGTGCAAAAAAATCTTTACACATATTAGAACCAAAGAATTATGACAGGGCATATATCTTTTGAGATTTCATGAACACATAAAAGGTGACAAAGCAGAATACATAGCTGCAATGTGGCTCTGGGATCAAGGCTATCTAGTTTGCAGGAACATGTCACAGCAAGGAGCTGTTGATCTTGTTGCAATCAAAGAACACGAAGTCATACTGATAGATGTAAAATCAGAGTGTGTAAGAAAGCGAGACGGATATAAAATTAATAGATCACTGACACCGATACAAAAAGTTCTTGGTGTAAATATTTTAAATGTAAACGTAGAAACAGGAGAATGTACCTATGTCTAACCCATACGATAACCAGGTCGGAGGCGACCATTACCAAAAATATAAGATACAACCTAGCGAATTCATCAATAAAAACAGGTTGTTATTCGCTGAAGGCTCTGCTATAAAGTACATAGTTAGGCATCAAGATAAGGGAGGCAAAGAGAGCCTCGAGAAAGCGAAACATTTTATCGATATGATAATCGAAAGAGACTACAGTTGAGAACATTGCAACAACCGTTGTTTACACCAGAGACTGAATGGGTTCCTCCATATAGGTTACCTGATTTGTCAAGTCATTCTGAAATAGCAATTGACTTAGAGACACGAGATCCAAACCTCATGACCATGGGATCAGGGTCCGTACGAAGAGACGGAGAGGTAGTTGGTATTGCAGTGGCAGTGGAGGGATGGTCAGGTTACTTTCCAATAGCGCACGAAGGTGGGGGCAACATGGACCGCGCATTAGTATTAGACTGGTTCGAAGAAGTTTTACACACCAACGCTACAAAAATATTTCACAACGCCATGTACGATGTATCCTGGATACGATCAATGGGTTTTCAAATACGTGGTGGTATCATTGATACAATGATCGCTGCAAGTTTAATTGATGAGAATAGATGGAGTTTTACATTAGATTCTGTTGGTAAAGATTATATTGGCATGCGTAAGAATGAAAAATTATTACAAGATGCTGCCAAAGACTTTGGCGTCAATCCAAAAGCAGAGATGTGGCGATTGCCGGCACCATTCGTCGGTGAGTATGCAGAGAAGGACGCAGAGATTACGTTGAAATTGTGGCACGCACTGCAGCACGAGATTACAAAGCAAGACCTATGGAATATATTTAATTTAGAAACACAATTGTTTCCATGTCTGGTCGACATGAAATTTAAAGGTGTGCGTGTTGATGCACAAAAAGCCATGTCTGTGAAGCAAGAATTGATAAGCACAGAAAAAGGTTTATTAAAAGATATAAATAAGATTGCAGGTTTTGATGTAGAGATATGGGCAGCAGCGTCCATTGCCAAAGCATTTGACAAACAAAAGATACCTTACGACCGCACTGACAAAGGCGCACCATCATTTACCAAAAATTTTTTAGCTACACACCCAGCAGAACTACCCAAACTAATTAACGAAGCTCGAGAGATTAACAAAGCCAACACAACATTTATCGATACGATACTAAAGCATGAACACAACGGCCGGATACACGCCGATATTAATCAGATACGATCTGACCAAGGCGGCACAGTTACCGGCAGGTTTAGTTACAGTAACCCGAACCTGCAGCAGATACCAGCACGGCACAAGCATCTTGGACCGCTGATTAGATCTTTGTTTATACCAGAAGAAGGACACTCCCGGGGTTGTTTTGACTACAGTCAACAAGAGCCAAGAATATTAGTACACTTTGCATCACTCATGAAGTTAGAAGGCACAGGCACGATTGTTGATGCCTACAACGATGGCAGCGCAGACTTTCACCAGATGATCGCTGACATGGCCGGCATTGATCGTAAACAGGCGAAGACTATAAATTTAGGTATCATGTATGGTATGGGCAAGAACAAACTCATGGCTGAACTAGGACTTATGAAAGATGCTGCAGAAAAACTATTAAAGACTTATCACCAGAAAGCGCCGTTTGTAAAAATGTTATCAGAAGCTGTGTCACGCAGAGCCGATGACAGCGGCAAGATACGCACGATTGGTGGTAGGTTGTGTCACTTTGATATGTGGGAGCCCCATGGTTTTGGAATAAAGAAACCACTGAACCACGCCGATGCCCTCAGGGAGCATGGACCGGGGATTAAACGAGCTTTTACATACAAAGCACTAAACAAACTAATACAAGGATCAGCTGCTGACATGACTAAGAAGTCTATGTTGGCACTATACCAGGAAGGAATAATACCTCATGTACAAATTCATGATGAACTTGATATATCAGTTACAAGCTTACAACACGCAGAGAAAATTATTGAAATTATGGAGGAAGCGGTTGAGTTACAGGTCCCGAACAAAGTAGATTACGAAAAAGGTGAAAACTGGGGTGATATAAGTTAATAGATCACCCCAGTACAAAGATGAAAGTTATAAAATAAATTAAAATAAACTCTTGTCAATTATAATATTCGCTCTATATAATCCCATATAATAAGTTAACAAAAGGAAAGAAAATGCCAGATATAAGTAAATTTAAGTCAGTTTCTGTGTCTATGAACACACATGACAAACTCATGAGCTTAGCGCAAAACAGGTTTGAAGTACCAGTAAGTGTGCAAAAAGTTATTGAATTTTTACTAGAGAAAGAAATAAAGAAGAGAAATGGTAGATCTAACGGGAAAAGAGGAAGTTAAAGCCACCTGCCCGCGTTGTATGGGCAATGGTTTTATTCGTGTGAAAGCAGGCTGTTCACCTGAAGTCAACTGCCCGCAATGTGATTGTGAGGGTTGGGTATGGCTACCTGCTGAGAGGTGTAGAATGAATGTCGAGGGTGGTATTGAGCCACGCTGGATGAAATCAGGGGAAAGTATATGACCGTATTAGAAAGACGTATTGACAATATCTTAAAGGCTATGAGAGAGGCCAAGGATTATGAGATGAAATCTATATGGAACCGAAAGCTGCAAGAGTTATTCAAGATAAGAAAGGACAAAGCTTATGAAAGACTTGAGCATCAAGCTAGAATGGTCCACTAGTAATTTGCTGGTTTGGACGGTTTTAGGAATAGGTATAGGATTATGTATTGTAAATTTAGTGACGATATATAATATATACGGTGTAATTGAAACGATGTGGCTAGAAATACAACAGGTGAAAGAGACTAACATAAGTTTGTACCAATTTATTGAGGCGCATAAGGATGAGTTTAATTAAGGACAATACAAAGATGAGAAAAGAAATCCCTAACAGGATGATGAGTGCTACTTTCGCTCTACCGATCGACGAACGTCGAGTGGTTGGTATAGTAAACTATATGGCAAGTGACACCGGGATCACACCAATGGCGTTTTGGGTAAAACTCAAGCCAACAGATTCATATTTAGATAGAGAACTCAGAGCCTCAGGCAAGCTGATATCAAGATGCCTGCAGAACGGTGAGTCTTTGAAAGATTTAGTTGAGACCCTATCTCAAGACAATGTGATTGGTCAGATGGCCAACTATCTGCACAAGAATATGGAAGATATTATTATGGGTAAACAACCAGATAAGAAACAACGGATGCTTTCAACAGATCCGTATGCTATGAAAGAATGATGGACGATTTTGAGTTAGAAATAGATTGGATACCAGAGGACACTGGTGCACCGTATGAAGCGGCTGACGACGAGTTTGCGCCGCATCAGATAGATAAACTCTGTCAGAAGAAGTATGGGCACAAGAACTGGGCCCGTATGTCTGCTGTTACGCCTTTTGATTTACACAATAACCCATGTGATATCGATTACGAGAAAGGTATCGTATTTTTTCACAAAGAGATAAACGTTTGAAAATTGTCGATAAGTACGTATACCCAAAAAGTTCACGAGCGTCTATTGCAGGGCTTAGGCATTACACAGTCAGTGGTGAAGAACAAAAACTCCCCTCAGTCACAACGGTTCTTGGACAAACGCAACCGAAAGAAAAGCAAGAGAGCCTAGACAGGTGGCGCCAGAGAGTCGGTTTGCGCGAAGCCCAAAAAATTACTAGAGACGCTGCCATAAGAGGGACAGCGATGCATAAATACTTGGAAGACCTAATCCGTGGAGAGCGCTCCTTGGATCTGACAGAGATAGGCGTCGAAGCGACGAAGATGGCAGAGATAATCGTGGACCATGGATTGTCTTATGTAGATGAAATTTATGGCATAGAAGCTACCCTATATTACCCTGGTTTGTATGCAGGGAGCGTGGATCTGGTAGCTCGATACAAGGATAAGGTCAGTATAATAGATTTCAAACAAACGAATAAACCGAAGCAAAGAGAGTGGATCGGGGATTACTTTTTACAAATGGCAGCGTATGGTATGGCTCATGATGCGGTATATGGTACCACTATAGAGCAAGGAGTCATTATGATGTGCAGTAAGGATGGCTTTTATCAGCAGTTCGTGATAGAAGGTGAGGAGTTTAGAGAAGCAAAGCACAAC
>VMHT01054075.1_pt1 | contig 11239 bp, 11 predicted proteins | sample 4693611 | NCBI WGS metagenome assembly VMHT01 (sample SAMN12280063, study PRJNA550983) | marine metagenome | isolation source: seawater sampled from same location over 5 years 0.02-0.2 micron viral filtrate | place: USA: collected off the coast of southern California halfway between the port... ... | reverse complement strand
TCTAAAGTTTCTTATTGACAGTGATTTTGGCCAAGATTGGTGGAAACAATGGTCTAGAGGACAAATTCGTAGGGGAGTCGTTACTGCATCAGAAATTAGAGAAAGAATTGTTAAGCAGTTATTTTATGGAGGTTTGACTTTTAGGGAACATTTTGATTTTAGAGCAATTCAAGCCGATTCCGAGCGAGAATGGAGAAGAGAAGCGGGTAATGATTCAATAACTGGTGGAGAAGATTACGACGCTTTACAACAATGGTTAAAAAACAAAGAAGTTTTTGAAAATAATTCAAAAAAAGTGAATTTAGATGAGACTTTAGATAATACTATCAATAATGCCATGTCAGGAGAATCTTTGAGCAAAATTTTTAATTCATTTTATCAGGAAGTATTAGGAAAACCTTATAATGAAGAAAACCATAATAGATTAGTAGAAGAATTAATAGTAAAACATAAACAACCTGTTGAAAAGTTCCAGAATTTTCTTAAAAAGGATTATGGCGAACTAATTGATAAACTAATTAGAGAAGTCCGAGCAGATAAATCAAAACTAGGAACGGTTATTAGGATTGAAAATGTAGAATTACCAAAAGGTCTTAAGTATGACGAAAAAGAAAACACTTTTATTGACGAGGATGAAGATGTTCTCACTTTAAAAGAGGCAAGAGAGTTATATGAAGGTGATGAATTAGCCACAATCAATCAATACATAAAAAATATAAATACACCTATGGAAGAACCCGATACTTTCTTTGATTTCTTAAATAGCAAAGAAGATATTGAAGCATATTTCAATAAAATTGCAACAAATCAACTAATTAGTCCAAATGTAGACAATTTACTAGGTGTTTTGTTTGAATTAAGCGAAATGGCTGAAAGAGAGGGCAATTATGAGGTATTAGAGGAAGAAATTCAAGCAATTATGACCAATAAAGCCTTTGATTCTAACGAAAAAAGGGAACAAATTGAGAGAATCGAGAGGGCTATCGTTGATAAATTAAAGAATTATAGTAGGTTAATTAAGAGAGGATTTGCCCAAAAAGCAAAAAATTTCATAGAAAATCACCGTAATTATAGCACAAGTGCCGATGTAAGAGGGAAACTTTTAAGGCAATTGGAAGAACAGAACGTAACTAGGAGGGAATGAGTATGTCTGATGTTATTAAAGCAAAAAGAATAGCGAGGTATAGAGGTGTTCCTGAAGAATTATTGGGAGAACTCCAAAATGCTCTACCTAAAAGCGAGCATTCTTCTTTAATTGATTTAATTAATATAATAACTGATGAAGTATCTACTTTTGACAAAAATATGTCAAAAATCGAAAAGAAAAGGAAAAAGAAAGAAATAAAGAATAGAATTGAAAATTTCTTTTCTCAAGTAGAATCAAGAGCAAGTAAGCCAAATGAAGCAATTAGAGAAAAAATTAAACAAATTCAAGAAAAATTCAAAGAAGATTCTGCTGAAACAACAAAAAAGTTTAGTGATGAAAGAAAGAAAAAAATGAAAAATTTAGAAGGTAAGCAACCATCAGAAAAAATTAGACAAGAAGTTGCTGATATTGCTTCTAAGAGAAATTCTGAACTTCAAGAATTAGCAAGGCAAAGAGATGCAGATGTAGAAAAATTAGAAAGAGAACTTACGGCAAGTGTGGAGTCTATTGAAATAGATAGAGCATTAGTCGGTAAACTGGCTAACAAGTTCTTTACTGTAAAAGTAGATAAATTAGAGAATCTAATAAATAAAATTAAAATAGAAAGAGATGGAGAGTCATATCCTAACAAAGTATTTATCAACTTAGATGCAGATAGTCTAGACAAATATGATTTTACTTTCACGAATGTAGAATCTGTTGATATTTCACAACTTAAAGAAATGAAAAAGACTTCTGAAAAGAAAGCACATATTCAACTCATTATTGATACAATTAAGAAAAGAGAAAAAATTTCTACAAAGAAGTTTACAGGCTTCGGCATAGATTCAGATGAATTAATTGCAGGATTCAATTTAACAAAATCAAATGAAAGAGAAGCGATTTACAAGTTTTGGGAAAACATTTCAGAAAAAGAAGAGAAGTTTACGGAAGAATTAAAATCTTTTATTGATGAACTTGGAACACTTCCAAAAGAAATAAAGTCTAAAGAAATAGAATCATTCATTAAAAAATATGAAAAGAAATCAGAAGATTTGTTCTATCTTTCTGAATTTCCTTCACAACTTAAAAGAATCCCAGAACCTTTAGGTATTTTACTTAACATTATTGCATATGTAGAAAAATTCTATGAAGAAGTAGAGGTTTCTTTTGAAGAAGATAATTCTGATGAACTGCAAGGTTTTATTTCAGATTTTGCTGCTTATGTTCCATCAGATGAAAGAGGTGGAGGTGGAGGAACTAAAGCCTCTTTTGATGTTTACAAGCCAAACTTGCTTGAAGAATTAAATTCTGATTCAAAGGGTGAATTAAAAAATATCGAAGAAGATTTAGATACAATAGACCCACTACTATTATATGATATGGTAGTAAATGGAACTCTCGCCTTAGTTAAAAGAGAAATCACAGAATTTAACGAAGAGTTAGATGAATTTATAGATTCTGATTCATTTGATTATATTCAATCTGTATTAGGTGAAGCGAGTTATAAAGATACAGTTCTCGACAACGACGACTTTGAAACATTACAGGATTTAGTAGATGCTTTAGAAGATACTTTTGCAATTGAAGGAGATAGTTTTACTTTGCCTGTCTTTATGCTTTACGATGAAAAATTTGAAAGAGCATATAAAGGAAAAGAAATAGAATTTGAAAGAAAAAATGAAATCAAAGACCCAAAGGAAATTGATGACAAAATTCAAGAGTTCTTAAAAGATGTTACTTCTTTGGTTGATATTGATTTCCAATTTGCTATTAAAGAAGGAAAAGCAGCACAAAAAACTTTAGGCTATGAACCTGATAGAACAATTACTTCTTGGGCAAGGGATAGAGATAAAGTAACTATTGATAGATTAGAACAAAGTCAAATATCTACTTTACGAGGAAGAAAAGTTGAATCAAGAATTGAAGAAGACCTTAAGAAAATCATGACACCTTTCTTAACCGCAATTTCAGAATATTATTACAAGCCATTCTTTAGGAACAGGGATATTGGAACAAAGCCAAAATATCTTTCTAATAATACTGGAAGAGGAATTGTTCTTCTAGCCAATGAATTAAATGTAGATACCATTCTCGGTTCATCTTATAAAAAATTACTAAGAGGAACACAATCTCAAAGAAGACAATTAAGACCGAGATTATTCAAAGATATTTTAGAGTTCTTACAACTTACAAGAAACCCATCTAATTTAGAACAATTAATAGATATGGGAGAAAGTGCAGTTCAAGGACTGGCTAAAATTTTCCCAAAAACAGAAGAAAGAAACAGAAATCATATTGCAAAGATTATTTCATCTCTAGCGGATAAAATGAAAACCAAAGACACTGTAAATAGAAAAACAATCAAAGGCAAAACAATTAAAGAAAGAGCCAAAGAATACGATAAGCAAGTTTCACAAGGATTAGAAATGCCTCTCTTTGCTTTACCATACTGGATTACTGTAAATAAAAGAAGTTTTAATAAAAGAACACATGAAACAGTCTTTGCTAAATTAGAAAACTTCTTCAATAGAGGACAGAATGTCCCGCTTGTTCTGACAAAGATGTTAATGGCTCATGATGAAATTAGAAAGATGTTGGGCAAAGATGTAGTATATGGATTCTATAATCTAGAATACAATGACATTGATGAGTTTATTCTTAAGATACACGATGAGAACAAATTAGATTTAAGTCACATGGAAGTTTCTGAAATTGTAAAGTCATATGATTCACATGAGAATATCTCAAAGGAGTATGGAATTAGTTCAGACGAAGTATATTTAATCAAGGCAAACTTTAGGTGATACTATGGTAGAAAAGTATTCCAAAGATGACATTGAGTTTAAACAAATGTCAGAAGACGAAGCGGTGAATGCCTTCGTTAAAGACGGATATGATAAATACGTTAAAAGAAGCGTAAGATACGGTAGTAATCTTTCACCAGATTCAAATTGGGCAAGAAGCCCTGCAAAAATGTTTGTTGCATTTTATGAAGATACTCCAGTTGGTGTGATGGGATTTTCAGAATATAAGAATGTTCTTCTTGGTGCAGGTATTCATATTCGTGAAGATGAAAGAAGAAAGGGTTTATTTGGAATTCTAGTAGATAAGATTCTTTCCGAGAAAGGAAGTAAAACTCTTTACATTAACGTAGCAAAGGAAGGATTAGGTTCTGCATTTCGAAGAAAAGGATTTAAAGATATGGAAAAGGATGAACTTCCTCAAGATATACGAGAAGACCTTCAGGGAACTAAGTATTCAGACCAAGTTCAAAAGTGGATGAAACTAAAGGCTAAAGATGCGGCAGTAAATAAGCCAATACCGCAGTTTACTACTCGTCGAAAGGTTAAAACTGAGAAAACAAAGGATAGAACATATTCTGGTAAAAACTTTCCTAGTAAAAAATCATGGCAAGATGTTCTTAGAAAGCCAAAAAGAAAAGGTGATTAAATGGAGATGGAAGAATTTAACTTAGAACATCAAATGGATATGGAATTATCCAAAAACTCTTTTCCATATTTTTTTCAACACGTTTTAGGTTTTGACTTTCCATCATACATACAAGAATGGTATGGCTTAATGAACGACACACAAAGAACTGTTATTATTTGTAGCCGTGACCACGGAAAGTCTGTTTTTATGCATTCATGGGTTGTTTGGAATTTAGTATTTAGACCTCCACCATATCAAATGCTATACATTTCATCTAACCAAAAACAGACAATGGTTCACATGAGAGATATTGATAAGATGTTTCAGCACCCATTACTTAAAAAATTCAAACCGTCTAGAGGCTGGGCTATTGGTAACATTACTTTAACAAACGGAAATCAAATTCTTGAGCGTTCCGTTGGTTCACAGATTCGTGGTTTGCACCCACAAGAAATTATTATTGACGACCCTTTGAAAGAATTCAGCGTAAGTGGTATTCAAAAGGTTACAGATTGGTTTTATGGGGATATGATTCCTACACTTCACCATACTGCATCTTTAAGAGTTATCGGAACTCCGTTCAGTTATACGGATATTTACCGACAACTTGAAGAAAATGCTGCATATACTGTTAGAACCTATCCTTGTCTAAATGCACTTAATGAACCTCTTTGGCCTGACCGTTGGGATTATGATGCTTTAATGTCAAGAAAGGCTGAAATCGGTTCACTTAAATTCACAAGAGAATATATGTGTGTTCCTATTTCAACAGGGACTTCTCTCTTTAATCCAGAATATTTAGACCTTGCAAAGAATAAGAACTTAGTTTTGAAACCTAGCAGAAGAGAAGGATATAAGTATTATGTGGGAGTTGACCCAGCAATTTCAACAGATGGTGACTATAACGTAATTACTGTATTAGAAGTCGATGAAGAAGACAATAAAAATATTGTTTATATTGACCGTTCTAAAAACGTAGAGTTTAGAGAGAACATAAATAAAGTTAAACTCATTGGTAAAATATTTAATCCAGAAGTAATTCTTTTTGAAACTAATACATTCGCTAAGTCATTTACACAGGAACTTCGTAACGTGGCAGATTTAAATGTTCATGACTTCAACACTACTAGAAAGAAAAAGGAAGAGATTATCTTAAATTTACAAATGACTTTAGAAAATCAAAAGATGAATTTTCCTTATGGTAACGAAGAAAGCCGACGCGTTACTTCTGCTTTAGTAGAAGAACTGTCTATGTTTGCTATTACAGAACGTGGAAGATTTGAAGGAATCGGGGCGCATGACGACATGGTGATGAGCCTCGCCTTAGCCAATTCAGCGACGTTTCAGATGACGGATAACTTCATACTCTTAGACGACATGGACATATTTGGGAGTTCTAAACCGTCTAACAATCAAGTTAAAACGCCTTTTTTGGGATTAAATTTTTAGAGGTGATAATATGTTAAAAAGACAGAAAACTGCTCAAGAACTTATTGATATAATTGGTAAGCAAAAGGCAGTTTTAGTTGATTTTGATGAAGCAGTAAGAAGTTATCATTCTGGAGATGTAGATATTGATGCTGATGAATTTGAAGATTTAGTCGGTGAATTTGACATTAATAATAGAAATCTAACTGATGCAATAAAAAGAATTCTTTTTTCACTTAAAAAACAGTAGGTGATATTATGGCAACCGCAGAAGAAATGAGAGAGGCTTCCGATAAATTACAGGAACTCGCTACAATTTCTGAAGAAGAAGAGGGTTTAAAGGAAGAACTCTCAGAAAGATTAGGAAATGAAATTAAATTATCATTTCTAAGCACAGGCCATGTTTTATCAGAATACGAAGAAATTCAACAAATTTCAAAGAATCTAAATATGAATTTAACTGATGCAAGAAAGCAATTAACTTATCCTAATGAATATGTTATTGATGGGCAATCAATTCCAGACTTAGTAAAGAAAATGCGTTTGGCTCGAAGAGAACTGAAAGGAGAACAGAAAGATAAAATGTCAAAAGCAATTGACAATATTATTGATGCTTATTCCGACCACATTATGAAGTGCATTGATTCTATTCATTGGCTCAAGCCATATAAACATCCATTACTCAAAATGAACTTTACTGAAAAACATTTGAGAAAAATGGAAAAAATGAAATCAGTAGAAGAAAGAAGAAGCATTGTAGATACTCTTTGTAAATTCTGGGAAAAGGATTTACAAATACAAGACATGGCATATTCTGAAGAATATGCACAAATCTCAAAAGAAATGAAAGTAACTAAGAAACAATTTAGAGATACTATCGCTAAAATTAACGTTCAGAAAATTACGAAGAGTAAAAGGGAACTTGTTCAAGAATTTGTTTTAAAATCTATTTGTGAAAATAGAGGTATAGGTGCAAAGAGAATACACGATATGATGCCTAATAATCTTTATAAGCATACTAATTCAAATATGATTTCAAAGATGGTTAGAAGTATGGATGTTATCAATGACAATGGTTCTTATTACAAAGCACCCTCATTGATGAAGAAAAATATTTGGGCTTATTGTGCTGCTTTTATTGATTCAGATGGATATATTACATTAGACCGTAACATGAATCCTAGAGTTGGAATGGTTGCTACGGGTCAAAGAGGTAGAGTATTTATGGAAGAAATGCACAAGTCTATTGGTTTTGGTCGTATGCACCTTGACCAGAAATCACCACAAAATACTCGATTAATTAATCGTTTAAATTTCTATTCACAAGATGATGTTACAAGTATTTTAACAAAGTGCTTACCTCATTTTAGATTAAAGAAAGGTAATGCTAATTTATTACTAGAACTTATTCGCATGAAGAAGTCTTATAAGAAAGCGGATTGGTATAAAGACCGTTGCGATGAAATTTTTAAGTTAATGAAATGGGAAAACCATAAAGACCATGTTGGTTTTGATTGGGCTAAAGAAAATATTTACTTAGATGACATTGCAAAACTACAAGGCAACTGTAAAATGAGTCTTATGGATGAAATGGAAAATATTGGCGGTATTGTTCTTAAAGAGGAATAATTATGTGTCTAGGAAATCATAATTTTATGTATTGTGGTATTTGCTACAAAGATGGAGATAAACCATTCGGATTCTGCGAATTATGTTGGATTGCTCACGGAAGACCAAAGGGGATGAATGAATGAACTGGCAGACTATTCTTAAGAAGAAACCTAAACCAAAAAGTCCTAGAAAGAAGGCTCTTGAAAGAGCAAAAGCGAAAGGTCTTGCAGGTTTAAATAAGCCTCAAAGATTACAAGGCCATAAATCTAAATCTCACCACGTTTATGCATGGGATGGCAACAAAGGAAAATACATAACATTTGGACAAAAAGGTGCTGATACAGTTCCAGAAAGCAATCCGACAGGAAAAAGAAAAAAGAAACAAGATTCATTTAAGGCTCGCCATGCTAAAAACATTAAGCGTGGAAAGATGTCTGCGGCTTATTGGGCTAACAAAGTTAAATGGTGATATTATGAATTGGCAAGATATTCTTAAGAAACCAAGTAGAAGGCAAAGAAAAACTCCTAAATATACTTATAAAGTTCCTAAAGGAGTTTATACTAAACCCGCTTTAAGAGCAAAAATACATAGAAGATTGTGGGCTAAAAATACTCATGGAACTGGAAAATATAAATGGTCTGGTCGTAAGTCTCAAGAATTAAACAGATTATATCAAGAGGAAGGTGGCGGATTTGTCAATAAAGGGTAATTGGTTTTCTATTCTTAAATATAAAAAGAAGAAGATGCGTCGTAGAAAAGCAAAGAAATTAACCGATAAACAAAAAGATATGGTTGAATGGAATAAAGAAGATTGGCAACCACTTACTACTCAAGGAGGAAGGTATGCTCCTAAAGCAGTAAAGGATTCTCTTACTGCTGACCAAAGAAGATATGAAAGTCGAAAGAAAAGAGAAGGCACTAAAAAAGGAAAACAACACGTTCCAAGAGGAAAGACCGCAAAAAAGGTTTATCAAAGAGTTGAAGGGAGATGAACTGGAAATTAATCTTAAAAGCCGACCCAAAGAAAGGAACGGGTAAAAAACCAAAAGGTTCTGCTAGAAGATTATATACAGATGAAAACCCAAAAGATACTGTTCCAGTTAAATTCAAAACTGCTCAAGACGTAAGAGATACATTTGCAAGTTCAGCATTCAAATCTAAATCACATCAAAGACAATCACAAGTAATTAATTTAGTTGAACAAAGGTTACGAGCAGCAGTTAAAAACGCAAAAGACCCAGATACAAAGAAAAGACTAAATGCCGCACATAAAGTAGCATTAGCAAGAAAAGAATCTAGTAAAAGAAAAACAAAAAGAAGAAGTCGTGGAAGAGGATTTACAGGTGATTTAAAATGAAATGGAAAGAAGTATTAAAAGCCCATTGTGGCACAACGCAGAAAATGGGTTGCGATTGCGCCTCCTGTCGAGAAAAAACAAAAAAAGCATTAAGTCCTAAACAAAAAAGACTTGACAGAAATAAGAATGGAAAGTTAGATGCTGAGGATTTTAAAATGCTTAGATTAAAAAAGAACATAGAAGAAGAAATTCTTGAAGAAGTAGAAGATGAAGGCGGTGCTTTAGGAATGAAGAACCTAAAAGATATTGCCGATAAAAAGAAACTTAAAGAAACACTTTCTTCTATGGAAGATAGAAAGATTATATTTGAACATGAAGATGGTGATTTCTATACTCATGAACCTAAAAGAGAAAAGAAGAAAGGTGATTAAGTGGATTGGCAAATTATTCTTAAAGAACTTGCTTGTCCTTTAGCAACTCAAGACTTAAAATTAAATACTAAAAATAGAGATGCAGCAATTAAAGACCCTAATATTAAATATGGGCCTTTAAATTTAGAAGATGAAGAGTATTGGGTAAAGGCTGCTAAACATTGGAATACTAAACCAGAAGTTGCTAAAAAATCTAAATGCTCAAATTGTGTTGCTTTTGATATTAGTCCACGAATGAAAGAATGTATGCCATTAGAAGGTGAATTAGGATATTGTTGGATGCACGACTTTAAATGCCATAAAGATAGAACTTGCTATACTTGGGCAAAAGGTGGCCCTATTGACAAAGACGAAGTATCTAAGAAAAATCAAATGAAAAGAGAAAACAAAAAGGCTTAATAGGAGAGCCTTTAATAGTCAATTGTCGGGAGGCGTAGCGTATGGTAGAAGAGAAAAGAAGATTCTCCATTACTAACCTGTTTAGACGTTCTACTCCTAAACCTGCCGATAGACAAATTTTTAACATAGGTATTCAAGAAAGAAGAAATCAACAGATGATGACAGCACCAATCATTTATTCGATGGTGCAACAATCTGTTATTGTAAGAACTTGTATTACTCAATTAAAACAAGAAATCTTTAGAAGAGGATATGTTTGGGAAAAGGCATATGAAGCACTTTGTCAAAGTTGTGGCAAGAAGCATAAAAAACCTGTAACTGAATGTTCTCGTTGCGGTTCGACAGAATTAAGATTACCAGACCCAAAACAATTAGAATACATTGAAAAGTTTTTAGATAGATACGTCAATAAATCTGAACAATTATTTATTGATGTTTTTCGAGAACTTGAAGATGATTTGAATACAATGGATGATGCATACATTGTAATGGTGAAAGAATACTTCTTAGATGGAAACGGTAAAATAAGAATGCATCGAGTAAAAGAATTATATCGGGGCGACCCAGTAACTATGTATATTTATGCCGATGAGAATGGCGTGAGGGGAACAAAAGGTTTCACCTGCGTAAATCATCGTTCAATTATTGCTACTGAACCGCATGAAACTTGTGAAGTTTGTGGCAGTAATTTATTTCCTATTCATTATGTAAATAGAGTTGGAGGTGAAGACCAATACTTTTTAGAAGGGGAAGTTCTTCACTTTAGTAAATACAGTCCATCTCGACTTTACGGATTATCTCCAATTTTAACTCTCTATAATCATATTATGACATTGATTGCTATGGAGAATTATGTCAATTCATCTTATACAAAGAGCAGAATGCCGAGAGGTTTGTTAGCAGTACAGACAAGAAACATGGAGTCTATGCGCTCTTTTTGGAGGTCTGTTAAAGAAAAGATGGAACAAGACCCGCACTTCATTCCTGTCATGGGAATCGAGGCTGAGAACGGTAAAGGGGCAGTTGAATGGATTAAGTTCATGGATAGTCTGAAAGAGATGGACTACGTTTCAGTAAAGGATGATTTGAGAGATAGAATTTCAGCATTCTATGGTGTCAGCAAAGTATTTATGGCTGATAATACTACCAGTGGTGGATTAAACAACGAAGGTATGCAAATTCTTGTAACAAATAGGGCAGTTCAAATGGCTCAAAATGTCTACAATAATTATGTATTTCCGTTTTTGGTCAAACAATTCGGTATTACAGATTGGGAATTAAAACTGCCACCAAGCGAAGAAGAAGATGAAATTGCAGTATTGCGTAAAAGAGAAATTGAAGTCAATATTGCAGCATCAATTAAGAATCTAGGATTTGAAATAGATATGGATGAGGATGGAAACTTTACCTATACTAAACCAGAACCCGAAGAACCCGAACAAACAGAAGAAGGTGAAGATGTGGAGAAAGACCCATTAGCAGGTTCTAATTTAGACCAAAGAGATATTGAT
>VMHT01188688.1_pt1 | contig 11240 bp, 20 predicted proteins | sample 4693611 | NCBI WGS metagenome assembly VMHT01 (sample SAMN12280063, study PRJNA550983) | marine metagenome | isolation source: seawater sampled from same location over 5 years 0.02-0.2 micron viral filtrate | place: USA: collected off the coast of southern California halfway between the port... ... | reverse complement strand
TCATATCTGCAAATCCTGTAATACGATTTACTAATGAATCAATTCTACCTTGATACATATGAGGAGCTACAATATTATAGTTCATATTAACTTTCGTTAAATCACTTTTAGGTCTGGTCATATTAGTTGCCATCTCCCATCTTAACATCTGCTCTACACCTAAAACTTTAGCACCACTAAATAATACTTCAATTGATCTTGATACTCTATCAAAATTATCACTTGGTGGTGGGTTAAAAAAGTCAGGTTTTTCTAATGCTTTTTCTAATCCTTGTTCTGTATGCTTTAATTTAAATACTTGATCTATATAAGTTTTGTATTCAAAATACATAACTTGTACTAAATCATTGTTGTAAGGTCCTCTCTGATATCCTTCTCTACCGGGATATTTTTGAATCATTTTTAAATCTTCATTAGTTAAATCAGGAAATTCCTTTTTTAACTCAGCTAAAGTCAATGATTTAATTTCACCTACATAATATATATCTTGAAAATTTGGATCATTTGTATATGACCAAACCATATTAGCAGGATTTACATAATCTACAACAACACCTTCAGATTTATTAAAACTAGTTTTTACAGCTCCTATACCTATAGTAACTATATCTTCAACTACTCTTTTCTTAGTTAATTCGTATTTATTAAAATCTAATACATTATTAATTACTTCTTCTTCAGCTATTTCAACTGATTGTTTGTAATTTAATTGCATATGAACTTCCAACTCCTCTTTGTTTTGAGGTAAGTTAGCTGGATCAAGCGAGCTGTATATATCAACTCCTAAATTTTGTTTTATGCTATCTAACAATGGTTTACTCATCATGTCTCGCATAATAGAGTTTGCATAGTTAGTTCTCTGTTTTGTTGAAAACGGATCTTGAGCAAAAGCTTTTATATCATAATCTTTAGACGCTATACCGTTAACTACTATATCTACAAATTTAGGTATAATAGGAACTGGTTTCCAGTCTAAATTTAAATAGCTTAAGTCACCGTTAATCGATAACTCATCTTTGTATTTTTGTACAGATTGCTCTCCACGAGCATACAATCTTAATCTGTTAAAGTTTTGATAACCAGTGTGCCATTTACCACTGTTTATTCTACCGCCTCTAAACCATTCATATTCAATAGCTTGCCCTACTTGCAAACCATATTCCCAACTAAGCTTTTCTGCGACAGGTACCACCTGACTAGGAAAGGAACTATTAGTACTCGTATTAATCATTTATTATTATTTTTGATTTAGTGCCTTTGTTATCATATCTTGAAAAATTTAAATTAACTTTTTCTTTAATAACTTCAGCAACTGGTCTATATTTATTTTTGTTACAAGCCATTATAGCTAAACCTGAACTTATCGAAGCATCAAATTTAGTTCTATTGTTTATATCAAAAGCGGCCCAATCTTCTAATGTTCTTTGAAAATACATTGATCCATATTGTTCGTTATTGTAACCTACAAAACTTTCAATATAAGATTCAATAGCTGCAGCATGTGCTTGTTTTACATCTTCGCTTGAGTTAGGTATTCCACCAACTTCTTTTTCAGCGACAGATAACTTGTACATTGTTTTATCTGGACGATTCATTGAATAACCTCTATAACCTCTTCTTTTTAAATAATATAATAATCTAGGTTTGTTATTCTCTGCTAATAGTGGCATACCATAAAAGTATAATGCCATTAACACATCTTCAAAAAACATATCTGCTGTTTGTGGCCGTGCAATATATTCTAAAAAGAATAAATTAGGTGGACCATCCATTGTAAATTTTGTTAAACCATGAAGAGAACCTTTTGATCCTCTACCGTCTACTGTTCCAGATATATCATATGAGTCACATCCAAAAGCACCTATATGCTCATTTGCTGGATATTTTTTACCATGTTTTACAATATGTCTGTTTTGTTGATGTACATCTGGTACCCATGAAACAAAAAATCTACCTTGTTTACTAGGAAAGAATTGTACACTAGTATCTTTAATCCCACCTTCCCATTGAAAATTACCCTGAGTTATTACTCCAGAGTATTTCAAATCTTCGTTATAATCTATTTGTTCGTAAATCTTTGTTAAATTAAACAAAGACTGTTTAGTCTCATCTCTGAACGCGTGTTTTTCAGTACGTGGAAACTGTCTATATAATTCATTAAGTGCGTCTGGGTCATTCTTAAGGCCATCTACCTCATTCTCCCAGTGTTCAATGACACCGATTTCAATCTTTTGACCATCGATTCCTTCAACTTCTTGTTTCGGAGTGTCAAAGACAGGGTATCCATAAGAATCAATGTATCCCTCGTAGTTCCATTCCATAGGTATGAACAGAGAATATAATCCTGAGCTAGTCTGTCCATTGCGGTTTCTTTTGGTAACATCTGAGTCATAATAAAGTTTTTTGTAGTTTCTACCACCTTTGTCAAGAGCATTACTCGTTGACCCCATCATACATTTACCAATAATCTTACTACCTAATCTTAACGTTGTTTTGGTAACTCTCCAGTTATTGAGAATATTTTCAGGTTTTTCCCATTTTCCCGCCTCATCATGTACAAGTAACGCAAGTTTTTCTCCGTCATAGGAGTTATCACCAGTATTTTTCCAGTCGATTGTGGTATCAAGCCCAATGATTTCTTCAATCTGCTCATTTGTATCCAGCTTTTTTCTAGTGAATCTGGAAGCTGGAACCCTATAGGCAAGTTCGGTTTTCGGTCGGTCCATTCCATCTTGGATCGGTTTGAAGAAAAACGGGTAATTAACCGAGATTGGAACAATTTTATCTGTGAACATTTTTTTAGCATCTGCACCTGATTTCGATAAGACACCGAATCTAGCGTCGCTAGATATTGTCGCAAGGTTGACCGTTTCCCCTGACGCCATAAAAGAAAAGCCACTTCGTCTATTTTTAAGGTAGCACATTCCATAGCATCTTGTATCAGCTTTGCACGCTTCCCAGAAAATGAAGAAGAGTCTATTTGCTTCTCTAAAATCAGCTTGTCCGACATCAATCTTTGACCATTGGAGATACATGTAGTGAGTACCAGTAAGATAGGTAGCAACACCTTTATTGTAGAACCAAAAACCTTCTTCACGTCTTTTAAATTCATTATCAATGTATTCATGTAAATTTTGTTTGAATGTTTCTGGGTAAGCTTTCCAATCAAATATAGTTTTGATTTTCTTTAGTTCTGGCCTATGTTTAAAAACCTCCCAATATTGTTCTGATTTTTTATCAGATCTTTTGTATGGATCATCTATAGCAGGTAATGCTATCCTAAGATTTTGGATTTCATATACTTCACCAATTTTACCACTTTTTGATATAACGATGACATCATGTTCTTTATTGTATCCATATTCCCATTTTTTATATCTATTTAACCTTTTAATTATTTGAGGTTTAATAGGTTCTATTACTTTATATAATGTTTGTTCGTACATTATTTAGATCTTCTTTCAGCAAATCCACTAAAGGTATTATCCTTTTTTTCTGTAGGTTTGTTGTCCAGTATGTTTTTTTCTTCTTCAATACGGGTAAGTATTTCAAACGCATCAAATATAGCAAGCTTTTTAGTTGCAGCTGCATTTTTTAGTCTGTCAGCAGATATATCATCTTCTGAATCTACTATAGGTTCTTTTGCAACCTTAATTAATTCATCAACTGCTCTTTGCCCAGCTTGGATTATATTCTTTTTCGTTTCCTTGACGTTCATACTTAATTACAATATCATTAGATTTCATACAATAAAGACGTTTATCATCTACGATAAAGTCATATTCACCGTTAGGAGTATAACCTATAAGGTCTCCCTCGTGTATTCCTAGCGCTTCTAAGGCACTATTACCATATTTTAATACCCCAATCAACCTTTGTTCAATCCAGTTGTTTATATCGACCTCGTCTTTAAGCGGTGCAACAAAACATCTTTTACCAAAAGCATTCCATTTATCATTTCTTTTGTATAAATATACCTGATCAAGTTGAACAAAATATAAATTATCTTTAAAATATGCTCTACTATTTTTTTCATTTCCCCTAACATCATAGAATCTTCTAAAAACATTATGATGAATCATAACTAAATCCCCAACTTTTATTGGAGTTTTATATGCTAAAGGAACTGAAATAACTTTTCCTATATTATTAACAGATTTGTAACTTTCAAGCTTAGTGTTAATTATTAAGCTTTTGTCACCTACTTTTACTTCATTATTATATCGCTGGCCGTAAGGCTCAACGATAAAATCGAATAAACTGTTCATTAATATTCTAAATCATACTCAACGGATATTGCCATGTTAGAATTAAATTTCTTCCACGGCAATACCTCGTCATTTTTTTTGATAAAAATGTTGTAAGAATTGTCTTTTTGATCAGATATTATATGTGATATAGTATGACCACCATATACAGACTGACCAACAGAATAATGCATTGCATCGGTTTTATAATCAGAACCAATGCTGATTTTTCTGATAACTGACGACATTATTCTTCTGTTTTATCTTCTTCTTTTTCAATTGGTGTATATGTACCATCAGCTAAATTAATATTTACTGATCCATATTCTTCCTCAAGTTCTTTTTTAAACTCTTCAGTAGATTTGTTAACCTCATGAAATTTCGCTAATACTGCGGTTTTTTGGACTTCTAAAATTCCAGTTTCATTTAAAAGTTGATTTAACTCTTTTTGAAAATCTTGGATTTTCTTTAATTGGTCTTCTTTGATTTTGTTTGGTTCACTCATGTTAATTTAATTTAATTTATTAATTTTAGTTATTAATATAGTTACACGTATTTTTTATTTTTTAAATATACTTGTAACCTTTTCTCCACTTCGTCCACCGAAGTAGGCTAAAACAACAGCCATCATAACTTTTTCAAAAGTATCATTCCACGTAGCACCTATATGAAACGGTATTGTTTCTACACTATCAAGTAATCCTGCTAGTGAAAATACAATAATACACCATACTAAAACTAAAGGACGTACGTTTTTAGAAAGCCATGAATCGGAAGAAGCATCTGCCTGCCATCTTGAAGTGATAGACTCCATTTCTTTATTCTGCTGTTCGTAGATTAATTGTTGCAATTTAATTTTGTCATCAGAGCTTGCGTCTGATTTACCTATAGCTGCTATAGCTTCTCCTGGTGACGTTACTCCTTTAAGTACATTCCCTAATGTAGGGTTTACTATTGAAGCAGCACCAAATAAAAGTTTACCTACAGTACTTTCTGCGAATTTCTTTTTAGGTTTTGACATGTTATGATTTTTTATAAGCTTCTTTTTCCCATGGAAGTTTTTTATCACCTTCATTCATTTTAGATCTGGGATAAATTTTACCTTTCCAGTAAACATTTTTATCGTCATAATCAAGATCACCTCTTTTCATTTGGTCCTGATGTACCATTTCATGATTAATAATATCTTGCTCTTGTAAGGGTGATTCTACATCTTTATTAATTAAAATGCTCCCGTTTCTATCAGCTTTACCTAATACACCTTCTTCTAACGGCACGTGATAAACAGGTGGGTTATTTAGAGAATATGGTGGGTTATTAAGTTTAAATGCCATTAGTTTTTTGGAAACATTTTGTTTAAAGAATTTTTTCGTTGCTCGCAGCCACAGGGTATATTTAAACCCTGTGAAACCGCGTCAACAACTTTTTTAATTCCAGTTGCTTTGGTGATTTTTTCAATATCGTCTCCTAAGCCTCTAGATTTCATTATGCAATTGCAATTCCTGAAATACTAATCCCTGAAGGATTTTGTACTTTAGCTTTTACACCACCTGGGTTAGCAGTTAGTGCGTAGTTAACAGCATCTCTCATTGAAGGATTTGTTCCTGTAGATGTGTGTGTAATTGTAATTAAGTCAGCAGCAGCTGGGCCATTTACATAAAGTAAAGTAGTAGTTGCACTACCAGCTTTTACATAAATAACGTCTTCAGCGCTTACTAAGTGTTCTCCACTGTCTAAACCAGCAGCAGATGAATCAAGTGCGATAAATTTTGCCATAATTTTGATTTTTGATTTTTGTTAATGATTGTTGTTAATGTTTATATGGTGAGTTTTATACAGACTCTACTGTTATGCTTTTTTTGATTTTTTCTTAGTTATCTTTTTTTCCATGTTAGTTTTCAACTGATTAGTACTTTCAGCAAGAGCTTCAGAAGCACCTTGTTTTGCAACCTCCTCACCTTTTAATTTTGCTATTTCTTCTTTAGTCATTGCTCTAAAACCACTTTGTTGTGTTTGATTTAAAGGACCCGTCATTTTCGGCTCAGCACCTGTTGAATGATGACTTTTACTCCAGTTCCAACTACCGTGAGCATCATCAAATAATGCTTCAGCATGACCTTTGTGACCTTCAGCCATTTGTTTTTTACCTCTTTTTACATCTTCTTCTTCCCAAGAATTTACTTTTATATTTTTATCTAACGGTCCACGCATAGACATACCCATTTTATAACTGCTAGCTCTATTTATTATTGGCATAACTTTTATATCTGCATCTTGCGGAGTTTTTCCTTTAGACAAGTCTCTACCTCCACCGTAGTGACCTGAATGATGTGGTTTATTTCCCATTTTTTATTTATTTATTTATTTTATCCTGCGTGATAACCTCTTAAACCGGCTTTAGCGCTTGATTCTGATTTATATTTAGCAGGCCATAATTTACCTGTTTTGTTACTTTCTACTCTCCAGCTACCACCAACTTTTTTTATACATCCACTACCACCTTCTGATTTTGCACATTTATCCAATGGTCCTTCCATCCTAGGGCCTCCGCTATATGGCATAGGTTTGTTTGCCAAGCTATTGATCAATTTCAACCCCGTTTCTGAGAAATCACTATAAGGATCACCAAACTTTTCTTGGTATTTTTCTTCTTTTCTTTTAAGCTTATCTTCAACCCTATGAAGTTTTTTCATATCTCGATCATAATTACCACTAGTATACTCATTTTGCCCATGGCCTTCTACAACAGCATTATATAAGCCAGCATGCTTATCAGATAATTTGTTTATTTTATTTTTTAGTTTTTCACCATTTTTATGAGGTCCTTTACTAGCGTGATCATCTACAGCATTATACTTTAAAAGATTTGCTTTATGTTCTGACGAATGTTTTGATATCCAATTCATAATATATTAGCTTAATGCGATTAAATTTTCTACACCACCTTCTGTTCCTGTAGCATATACTTGTACTACACTTACTGGTAATATTTCTCCTTTAACTGGATTATGAAACGTTACAGCTTCATTGTTTACAGTTAATACTTTTAATTTTGAACTTGCAGCGTACGTATATGTTAATGTAGCATCTGCAGCAATTGAATCAGCAGAAGCTAATACATAGTTACTTGCGTCTGTTACAGAAGCAATTGCTAAACCAGCGTCTGGTAAACCAGTACCTTTTACTATCATACCCGCTTTAATAAGTGGGTTAGGAGATTTCAACCCAACATTAGTTGAGTTAGTTACAGTATTGTTATCTGTTGTTGTTGTTACTGGAAGACTAGCTGGAGAATCTCCAACGTATAAATTATATTGCTTCCAAGCACCTTGAGGTGTTTCTGCTTTAGTTCTTCCATCTATCAATAATGTATCACTGACTGATGGCACTACTGCTGAACTATAAGCTTCTGTGTAATAATTTCTAATCATTTTTTATTTTTTTATTTTTCTTTATGTTTATTACAGAAATTTCTTGCAGCTTCTACACTACCAAATCCCCATTTTTTTAAAGCCATTGCTTTTTTTGTTGGCTCACCACTAGCTTCTTTCATCGCGCCTTTCATACCGGCAAATCGACATGCAAACGAAACTCTACGTTTACCAGTACCGGAAGTTTGTCTACTACCTAGTTTTTTACCAGTTTCTTTTGTATAGTCTGAACGCATTTTACGATTTTGTTTTTCGTATGCTTTTTCTTTTATTTGATTAGGTGATTTACTATAAGCCATTATTTCTTTTTTATTTCTCTACAATCTGGAACAGATTTACCACCTTTCTTTTTAAAAAGTTGTTTTCCGTTTTCGTCTAAATTTGTATACCCTTCCCAACAAGGAGTTTTTTTAGCGAATGGTGATTTAAATTGTGTATAAGCCATTATATTATTTTGTATTTAGTTTTACCGTTTTCTTTATATGCTTCTAAGCATCTGTTTCTATTTACATCTTCAGAAACATAACTTATATGTACCCAATCGGGATTTACATCTGTACCAAACTCCCATATCATCTGATCGTAATCTAAGTTAGCTTTAATCCAATTAAACATTTCTGCATTGGACATATGACCATACGTATCATCAATATCAAGAGCACAACCGATACAATGTTGGGAAGATGTACTTCCTCCGATTGCAGAATTTAATTCTGGTGAGCGATAGAAACTATTAATAGCTATTGGACCACCTACAACTACCCTTAGTGGTTCAAAAACTTTTTCTGCTATAGTTTTCATGTTTATTAAATCTTGTTCTCTGGGTATATTATCAATACCTAACCGAGTGGCTGTGTTAGATTTAATAGCTTCTTTAAGCGAGATGTGTTCACTTATTCTATCACTCATTATAGTGAGTTTTTACTTGGCCTTTTGAGATATAGGTCCAGCTTTATACATAGGCATATCTTTTAATACTTGCATGGGATCCATACCGTATCTTGGATTACCTTTTTTTAAGTTTGATGGTTGATGAGGTCCACCCCATACTGCATCAGCTCCTGTTTGTCCTGGTTTTTTTGCCATAATTATTAATTTTTATTTACTTTATTCGCTATCTCTCTATATTCTACATCATCTATTAAACCTTCGCCTGAACCTCTCCAAACATTTGAAGGTAATCTTAACGTGTCTCTAGATGTTCCCGTTAATTCTTTATTAACTACATATGGTCCTTTTTTATCATCAAAAATTTTTCCTTTTTCCTGAAGATTTTGAACACCAACATATTTGTATTTAGATTTAGGATCTTTAGGTTTTCTACTTCCACCTATTAAACTAAAAGGTTGCATAAACATATTACCTAATTCATCACCTACTGGGTCCGGAGATGGTGGCATAACAGGCTTGTCCATTTGTCTTTGAGCAAACTGATTAGCCATTTCTTCTCCTTGAAACATACTCTTACCTAATTCTTGAACTTTAAAATTGTTACCAATATTACCAGTTATGTTATCTGGCATTGGTGGAGTTATAGGTGGAATTGGTTGTGCATTATCTTTAGAACTATCGTGAGAATGTGGCGATACGCTACCTACAGCTGTAGATTTTTTTTGATTATTTAGTCCAGCAACGGCTCCAGCTATATTTATCATACTAGGACCTTTAGACATATTTTCTATTTTTTCAGCTTGAGCAGCATGCATTTTAGAAGCTTTTTTTAATTCAGCAGATATTTTTTTTAATTTATTCTTATCAGCCATGATTTATTTTTTATCCTCTAGTTTTTTTATAATAGCTTTTAGTTTAGCTATTTTTTTATCATTATGAGAAAGTTCTTTTACTACTTCCTCTTTTTTAGATTTCTTTGCCATAATTATTTTTTTTATCTTTGTTAGCATGTTTAATTGATGTTTGTAAAACTTTATCCATATATGTTTTACCTTTCATTATTTTATTCCTATGTAAACTTGTTGGAATATCTTCTGTTCCTAGCATAATACGGTACATTCTACTTATGAGTTGTTTACACTTAAATGAAACTTTATAGATATTATACTTTTGGGTTGTGTGGTTTCGTTTTCTCCAAACCGTTATCCAACCTTCTTTAAGCAATCTGTTCCAGCGCCTATTATCCCAACTATAAGCATACGTACCGATTTTAAAATCATGCTTTTTAAACAGGTCTATACAATCTAGGTAAATAAGTAATTCTAGATCTGCGTCATTTAGATCGTTATTTTTGCAAGCCCATTTTCGTATAATTCTATAATGTTTTAATAAATTTAAACTTTTAATGTCACTTGCTTCTAATCTCATAACACCACTACGACGTTATTCATATTTACTACAGTGTATATGTCTTTGTTAATTTCAATTTGATGTGAATTATTTTTATCAAAATATATAACATCTTGTTCTTTTATACCAACAACTTCATTTCCAGCAGATATAACTATACCTTCGTTATATCTAATATCTTCTCGTTGTTTTTCAGCTAAAAGTAATCCACCTTTAGTTTCAGCAACTCCCTGCTTAACTAAATTAACTATTAAGTTTCTACCTATTGCTTTCATCACCAATTCTTAAGTTGTTAATAACACAATCAGTAGAAAGTATTGTAGTTGCTACTGATGAAGCATTTTGTAGGGCACTTTTTGTAACAAGCAATGGATCAATAATTCCATGCTGTATCATATTTACTGTATCTCCTGTAACCACGTCAAGTCCTTCACCTTCTACCGTATTAACTCTAGCTTCTGGAATACCAGCATTTTCTAGAATTTTATTAAACGGAGCTTCAATAGCTTTTAATAAAGCTTTTTCACCTGGTGAAGCTATTTGACAATTATCAGCTGCATTTAAAAGAGCGATACCACCGCCTGGAACAATACCTTGTTTTATAGCGGCTTTTGTAGCACAGATAGCATCTTCAACTCTAGCTTGTTTTTCTTTTAATTCTACTTCTGAATTTGCACCAACTTTAACGATGGCTACCAACGCTGATAGTCTAGCTAATCTTTTTTCTAACTTTTGAACCATTGCTGGATCTTTAGTTTTCTTTAGTTGCTTTTCTAACTCGCTTATTAAGTCATCTACAGCTTGTGAGCTTTCGCCAAGTTGTGATATAGTTTCATTTTCATCAGTAACACTTTTTAGACATTCGCCTAAATGTTCTGGACCGATTAAATCTATATCATCGCCTAAATCCTCATTTATAATTGTTGCACCCGTAAGTAAAGATAAATCATCTAATGTTTCTTTTTTACTTACACCATAAATAGGTGCATCAACTACATTTACTTTAATATTACCTTTAATTTTATTCATTGCTAAAGCAGACATAACTTGTCTATCTATATCAGCAATTATAAGTAAAGATCTTTTTTCTTTTATTGCGTGTTCTAATACATTTTGTATTTTTCTAACATTGTCAATTTCTGACTCAACTAATAAAACAAGTGGTTTATCTAACTCAGCTGTTTTTTTATCTTGATTAGTAACAAAATGTATATTTTTTAAACCTCTTTCATATGGAACGCCATCAATGAGTTCATACGTG
>VMHT01153899.1_pt1 | contig 11243 bp, 15 predicted proteins | sample 4693611 | NCBI WGS metagenome assembly VMHT01 (sample SAMN12280063, study PRJNA550983) | marine metagenome | isolation source: seawater sampled from same location over 5 years 0.02-0.2 micron viral filtrate | place: USA: collected off the coast of southern California halfway between the port... ... | reverse complement strand
TTCTCGCCAAGTTGATAGTATTCCATATCAAATTCTTCAAGAGCTATTTTTTCTATAGTTGTCATATTACTTGATCTATTAAGTGATAGCACTCTTCTTTTTGATCTTCACTTAGATCTTTCCATAGAGTATTTTCATTGTTAGTAATTATCATGGATAGTTGTTGATACATTTCTGTTTCATTAACTGACTTTTCGACTTCTGCGAAAGCTTTTGACCAAGACCAATTTGAAGGATTATTAGTATTATACATAGTTGTTATTTTTTATAGTTTAAAATTCCTAGTTCTTCACATAGTTTATCAGTTTCACTTTGATAATCTTCTTGTTTCCAAAATGGAGCTAACCACTTTGGGTTGTTTACCATTTCATCATGACACCATTGTTTCTCATTGTCACCAAGTTGATAATAGTGCATATCAAATTCTGACATAGCTATTTTATCTATTGTAGTATTTAAATTATTCATTTTTATTATTTTATTTAGTAACTGAGTGAAGAATCGAACCTCACTACTAACCATTTCAGTTATGTGCTCAGTCATATATTCATTATGTTTATACTCTCTAAAGTATGACTATCAACTAAGAGTTTTATATATTATCTAAGAGTAGTTGTATTTACTCTGTAATTTCTGCTAATTCTCTACAGAATTTTGGAACAGTATTACTATTTGTATAAGATTTGTACTGTTGAAAACAAGGCATACTTTCAAACTTTTCTTGAAATGTAGTATATACTTCATCATGATCATAAGTGAATGTTTGATCTTTTTTGTTAGTAAAAGTAATTATTGTATTATTACCTATTAATGATTTTCTGATTACAAATCTTTTTGTTGTTAGTTTATTATTTGACATAGTTATATTTTTTATTTATTTAGTTTAGTTTATATATTATTATTATCTGTTTGTTATTGTATTTAGTTTGTAAATTATTTTTGATGTATTAATTGTGAGTTAATTGTTTTGTTAAAAGTAATATTATTTGTATAATATTTTAAAGTTTGTTTTAATGAATTTAAATTAATGTAAGTGTAAGATTTAAATTTTATAATTTGATTAAGTGGTATATTTTGAAAATATGTTGGTAAGTTATGAGGTTGAAAAGGTATGTATATATTATTATTTAGTTTTAATATATGTAATGAGTTGATTTTTAATTTATTAGTCATATTTTTTTTATTATATTATCTATTTAAGTTAGTATTTGGTTTGTAGTTTGTGAGTGTATGTTTGTTTATTAGTTTAATTTAGTTAGTAGGTACAACACTTGTCCTCTCTATTATTTACAATAGTGAATGTTAAAATTAGTTTATATTTAGTTAATTAAATAATAATGTAGTCTAATTCTAGCTCATCAGTATGAATTGAATAGTTAATATTATGTTGATTTAATAGTTGGATAGTTTCAGGCCAATTTGTTGTGTATTCAAATAGAATGAAAGTATTGGATTTAAATTTAGACATGTCAATATTATTTTCTTCAAAGAAATTATCTGAGTCAATTATGAAATTAATTTCTGATTGATTGTTTAGAATTTTATTTAATTGATTGTATTTTAAATTAATAGTCATATTATATATTTAAGTTATTTAGTTTATTTGTATATATTATCTTATTAGCATCGTATTTAGTTTTTAAATTTAGAAAACTTAAAACATAAACTATAATTTTAAATTTAATATATATTAATATAAGAAAAGCTAAACGTAACTGTCTGGAAACCAAAACATTAAGCGGACTCGGCCAAAACAAAACCGTTTTGTAATTAGTTGATAGTCAGGGAGATAGGGGCCCAACACCTAAGTTTTATATATCTTACAACTGTGACAATAGGGTGTTAAACCTTATATAATAAAAGGCTTATGTCACACTAATTAATAACATTATTATTTCCACTATACTTTTAATTATACTTACTATTTTATTTATTTTATCTAATTTATCCATATATATTATATGCTAATAATTTCTTTTGTTTAAGTAAAAATGAGTGTTTTTCTGTGATATACTAATTTAAGACTAAAACTATAAATTATGGCATATCAACTAGGAGATAAATCAGCAATGAGAATGGACGCAGTGGCCTCAGGAGAGCAGTCACTAGAGTTTGGCCCAGGTGGAGGATTCCTAGGCGGAATATTCGGAATTGGCGGAGGAAAGAAAAAGAAGAAGAATAAGTCTTTTAAATCTTGTAATGGTTTCTACAAGGACGGGCAATGTTATAGAAACAGGAAAGCCTATAGAGAAACTAAAAAATACAACAAGAAAAAGAATTATTAAACATGTCTAAATTATCGGCTAAAGCTAGAGCAGCTAAAAAGAAGAGAGATCTAGCGTATGCTAAGACAGATGATAGGCGCAGAAAGAAAGCGCACAACCAGAGGGAAAGAAGAAAAGCAGCTAAGAAGCATGGTAAAAGATGGTTAATAGGAAAAGACTATGACCACAAAGATAAAAGATTTGAATCAGTGAAGAAGAACAGAGGCAACGACGGTAAGGGAACTAAAAAAGAACGTAAAAAATAAACTAAAGACTAATGGCAGTAATATATTCTTACAAAAGGAAAGCATTACCTGGTTTAGATGATACATTGGTTATTTCCGATATATCAGACAGAAATAAAACCAAGCAAATAACTATATCTAGTGTAAGAGAAGCCATTGATGTTGTTGATAAAATTACAGCTACAGCTCCTTTAGCAGTAAGTGCCGAAACCGGTGACATCAACATAAGTATTTCTGACGTAATTCCAACAAAACTTGGTGGAACAGGACTAAGCACTATAGGAAACGCGAACCAAATACTAGCTGTAAACGCAGACGGTACTGGACTAACATACATCGACCCTACAAGTGGCGGCGGTAGTATATCTATTAAAGAAGACGATGTAGAAAAGATAGCAGAAGCTACTTCTTTAAATTTTAAAAGCGGTTTATCTGTATCAGTTGATGGAACTCAAGCAGACTTAAACGCAGTATACAACACTAATTTAGGTGATGACACAGAAATGGCAGCAACAATTGGTGGTTTTATTGACGGAACAAAAGTTTCTGACATAAAAGCCATGAATTTAGTGCAAATGTGGGACACTTTATTGTTTCCTACTGTTTTACCGCAATATTATCCAGCTACTTTAGCTTTATCAAGCACGGTTACAGGAATAAAAGAGATAGGGTCGACAGTTAGTCCAAATTTAACAGTTGTAGGAACAGACAAAGACGCTGGTAAATTCACTTTTTTATCAATTTCAAGAGGCGGATCAGAATTACACAGCATTTCAAACCCATCCGGAACTACAACAACGCCATTAAGTCAACAATTTGGCTTCGACAACGACAATAACCCCAATCAAACATATTCAACGTCTAAAATAGACAAAGATTACACAATTCCAGCACCCACAGGAAACGCAACAAGTACAACAACTACTTATTCTGCGGTTGGGGACTACACTGCTGGGCTTGCTTTAAGAGATAACAAAGGTATTTATGATACTAGACCGCCTGCTATAGGAACGTCCTCTGCTCCTCAAGCACCTCAAAATGGTAAAGCATCAAATAATAGGACAATTACTGGTTATTACCCATATTACTATGGTAAATCATCAACTCAATTAACACAGCAAGAAATAGCAGACTTAATATTAAATGGAGACCCATCAGTAAATAAGGTTTTAGCTAATAGCGCTGGAAGTTTATCAATGAATTTCGACGCTGATGGTGAATGGTGCTGGTTTTTAACTTACGAAAAGTTTTCTAATAAAACAGCTTGGTATGCTACAGCATTAAACAACGGTACAATAGGGCAACAATCAGATGATTTGTTTCCTTTACCAGTAACACAACAAATAAAATCAAACAACAACTTGTGGAACGTGAACTTTAAAGTTTATATTGCCACTAAAGTAACTACAATAATAAACGCAACAATTTCATAAATCATGGCAATAAATTTAAGTGATAATATATTAGCGAAAACCACAGCTCCGGGTGACGCTAAATACGGACCATATACAGGAGCAGACTTAGCAGCTGCGAAATCAGCAGCTACAACCTACTTGCAAGCTTCTTTTAGATATGAAGGTTTAACAGTTGGTCTAATAATTGGATCTAACCCCATTGTTGAATATTGGTTTCAGGGTGGTGTAGCTGACAGTAACTTAGTTCTTAAATCACAAGGTGGTGGAGATGTAGCTGTTAAAAGTGATGGTGTTTCAGTTCAAACTGCTGCTGATGAATTTGATTTTGTATCTGGTATTAAAGCTACAGCGGTAAGTGGAACAGATGGTGTTACGATAGACACTGTTTTTAATACATCGATAGCTGATGATGTTGAATCAATAGCTTTAGGTGGTATTACTTCACCTACAAAAGCTAGCGTATTAAAGACAAAAACTATGGTAGAGTTAATGAATGAATTATTATTTCCTACACAACTTCCTACATATACATTACCAACTTCTGTTATTGCTGTATCTGGAATGGCTGCTTCTCAAGAAATAGGAAGTGAAGTTAATATAATTTCAACTGGAACAGGTGTTAAAAATGACTGCGGAAGTATAACGCAGGTAGAAATACAAGCAAACTTAAATGGTGCAGGTTATTCAAAACTAGCTAGTGGAGCTGGAACTGCTACAAAGCCAGCAGATGTTCCAAATCAGTTTTTTACTAACCCTAACAATCCTAACGCAGGTGCAACTTTAACATTTACACAATCTAAGTATATTGTACCAGCACCAGCCTCAGGAACTAATTCAACGTTTTCATGGAAAGCAAAGAGTACTTTCACTGATGGAGATGCTAAACAAAATAACAAAGACCAACAAGATACTAGGGCATTAGGAACAAGTGTAAATAATCCACAAATAGGTAGAGTAATTACTTCATCAGCAATAACTAAAAGAGGATATTGGCCTTATTACTGGGGTAAGTCTGCTACTCAACAATCAGCTGCTGAAGTAGCATCACTAATAGGAAATGGAACTTATAGTACTAAGCAAGTTGGATCTGCTGCTGGTACATTAAACATGAATTTTGCTGCTGCTGGTGAATGGGTTTGGTTTGCAATACCTGAAGGTTATAATACTAAAACAGAGTGGTATGTGTCTGCATCTAACTTTGGTAATATAGGCGCTGAACCAACTGATTTATTTGCAGCTGGCTCAATACAGTCTATAGTTTCAGAAGATGGTTATTGGACAAAAAACTTTAAAATATATGTAGCTCAAAAAGTTACAACCATTGGTACAGCTCAAATAAGAGAATAATAAAAAATGGCTATAAATCTAAGTGATAACGTACTTGCTAAAACAACTGCCCCTGCAGATGCAAAGTATGGTCCTTATTCAGGAGTTGACATAGCTGCAGCGAAAGCTGCGGCTATATCATACTTAGATGCTAGTTATAGATACAAAGGTCTTACCGTAGGTTTAGAAGTAGGAGGTGAAATATTTGAATATTGGTTTAAAAAAGGAATTGCCGACAATGAGCTAATAATAAAACTGGGAGGCGCTGCTGGTGTTAAGGTAAGCGACGATGGTACAGAAATATTGGCCGATGCTGATGAATTAAATTTTAAAGGTTTAATAAAAGCATCTTTAGTAAATGGAATAGTTGACATAACTTCTGATACTTATGTACATGCTAATACTTCTAATAATAGCTGGACTGTAAACCATAACCTTGGTAAATACCCTTCTGTAACTGTAATAAGTAAGTCTGGGGAAGAAATATTTGGTGAACTAAGTTTCACCGATGTAAACACGATACAATTGGATTTCAGCGAGGCCGTTGAGGGTAATGCGTATCTTAATTAACAATTAACATAAAATAAATAAAAATGGCGATTAAATTTTTATCGAGCTTAGATTTAGGCTCAAATGCTGTAAGCGGTCTCGTTGTAGAGAGTGGAAATACTCTTCCAACGGGTACGGTCGCTACAGGTAGATTATATCAAAAAGGCGCAGACATGTTTTACTACAATGGATCAGCCTTCGAGCAATTAAACGGGCAGTCGTTTCAGTTAAGTGCTGCTACTTCTAGTGCATTAGGTGGTATTAAAATAGGTGCTACTAATTTACAGAGTAAAAGCTACGCTGTACAATTAGACGCGTCAAATGCAGCTTTCGTTAGCGTTCCTTGGACAGATAGTTCAACAGGTACTTTAGCTATTGAAGTAGATGGAACTTCAGTTGTTTCAGATATTATTGGTGGAACATTAGATTTTAAAGGCGGAACAGCTATTGACGTTGCACACTCAGGTACAGGTGATTTAACATTCAACCTTGATTTAACTGAATTATCAACTGGTTCTACTGCTGCTTCTACTGACTTGTTATCAGGTGTTTTTGCAAGTGGTCAAAAATCTGTACAAGGTAATGTTGCAATTAGTACAATTACATTAGACAAGTTTGGTGCTCCCGCTGCAGACTTAGCAATGAACAGTAAAAAGATTACTGGTCTTGCTAATGGTGCGACAGCTTCACAAGATGCTGCTACTGTAGCTCAAATGGAATCTGCTATTAGTAATGCTGTTACTAACGGTATGGAGTTCAAAGGTGGATTAAATCCATCTAGTGGAAGTTTACCTCAAGCAGGAGTTGTTGGTGATACTTATGCTATGATAACCGCAAAAGGTAACTTTGGTGGAATATTTAGTATAGATCTTGAACCAGGTGATTTGATTATTTGTCAAACTGCTTACGCTAAAGGTGCTTCACCAACTGAAGCAAACTGGGTAGAAGTTCAAACTAACTTAGATTTAGTTGATGCATCTGCTTCTGTAAAAGGTATAGCTAGTTTCTCTGATTCAAACTTTACTGTTTCTTCTGGTGATGTTGTAATGACTGATAAGCTAAGTGCTAACAGCACAACTGCAGGAAGCGCTACTAAAACTGTTGCAGTAACAGCAAACAAGCAAGGTATCATTACAGCTTTAGGTGATCAAGACATAGCAATACCAGCTACACAAGTTACTGACTTTGCTACAGAAGGTACTAAGTTAATTACAAACCGTGAATGGGTTGGACAAGCAACCGCTGGTACAGGTACAAACGTACATGACTTTGCTCACGGCTTGAAAAGCGAATCAGTTGTAGCTCAACTTTGGGAGAAATCTACAAAAACTATGGTTATGGCAGAAATACGTGTTAAAGATACTAACACATGTCAAGTTGTATATGCTGAAAATGTAACCGAGTACAATTTGTACGAGCTTAGAGTTACATTAATAGACTAATGTTTATAAAACTTACAAGTAAAACAAATAATAGCAGCGTTGTTAATTCAGCGCTGCTATTTATTAAATTAAATTAAATGGCAGTAAAAATATTACAAGGAGTTGAGATAATCGGAGTTAGTACTTTTGGATCTTCAAGTGATCCAGCTTTATATGTAGATAGTGCTAATAAAAAAGTAGGTTTTAGAACTAATGCACCGTCAGCAGCTTTTGATGTTAATGGTACAATGAGAGTTAGAAATCAATTAAATGTTGGACACACAACAGAGCAAAATTTATATGTAAATGGAAACGGCTCTGCAGGTGGTCAATATGTTAAAATGGGTAACTACGGTTCTGCTAATTACTTTGGTGTAACAGGTTCGGAAAACCAACCTAAATATACATCAGCTTTTGGCAGTGGAGGAAAAATAGTAGAAGATAGTAGATTAGTTACAATTAAACTTGCAGGTAGTGGTGGTAAAGGATGGACTTGTGGCCCATCTTCTCCAAAAACATTAATATCTTCACCAGGTAATAATAGTATATTAGTTCCAAGAGAAGTTTTAATATATAGATCAAATTCAGAATCAGGCGAAGGTTGGTCAAAAAATGGAAACATAGGAGCTTGGATTGGAAATGTAAATGGATCTATGTATGCAGAACACTTTCAAATACCGTTAGAATTTTGTAAAATGAGTTCAACTGGTTTTTGGGCTGCGCCAGGGCCTTTGGCTTGGCCGGCGAGTTTTGCAACAAACTGGCAAACATCATGGGATATGAATAAAGCCCTAATGTTTGGAACTAGTTCTGTTGTAACAAACCAAGGTGATTGGTATATTCAACTAAGATACAGCGTAATAAACGTAACTGCTGGAATAACTGGTAATGTTGACATTACAGTAAATTAAAAAAAAATTAAAATGGCGATAATATATAATTACCCTATAAAGACAGAGGTATCAACAAGCGATCAGATCTTAATATCTGACTCACAAGATGAGTTTGAGACAAAAGTAATATCAGTAGGTTCTTTACCTGGTGTTGCTGGAAGTGTATCTAGTTTTACCGGAGGTAACACGGGATTACTTCCTAACACTGCTGAGTTTGGAGATATTGTTTTGTCAGGGGTATTATCAATATCTGCCGGTGGCACAGAAGCAACAACAGCGCAAGAAGCTATAAATAAAATATCAGCAGTCAGTGAAGCGCCTGTTAACAGTGTCTTAACAAGTAACGGTACTAATGCTATCTGGAAAGCAATTCCAAACAACCTTTTAATTACATCACCAAATGGCTCAGTTTACGAGATAACTGTTGATGATGACGGTAATTTAGGTACTATTCTTCAAAATGATGGTAATGGCGACGGTGATGGCGATACTGGTAATGGAGATGGTGATACTGGCAGCGGTGATGGCGATACTGGTAATGGCGACGGCGATACTGGTAATGGCGACGGCGATACAGGCAATGGAGACACAGGTGACGGTGACGGAGATACAGGTAATGGAGATGGCGACGGTGACACAGGTGATGGGGATAGTGATGGTAATGATGGAGACACAGGCAGCGGTGATGGTGATACCGGAAGTGGTGATGGTGATAAAGATCCAGTGGATGGTGACGGAGACACTCAAGACCCAGACCCAGATCCAGATCCAGATCCAGATCCAGATCCAGATCCAAATGATCCTATAGATGACGATAAAAATCCAGATCCAATTGACCCGGATCCAACAGATCCTATAGATGACGGAGACGGTGATGCTATTGTTGACGATAATAAGGGCGATGGTGATACAGTAGTAGATCCAGACCCAGACCCAAATGACCCAATTGTTGATGACAATAAAGGTGGCGATGACAACACAGGTGGTGACACAGGCAGTGGCGACACTGGCAGTGATACCGGCAGCGGTGACAGCAACGACGCTGACAGCAACAAAGGGGGATAATGTAGAAAATCACTTTAACAAGTGATAGTAATAAATAACCAACGTTTAACTTAAAACCAAATACAATGACGTTTTTATATACCCGCACTAATACGTGGACTAGTGCACCACAACCAAACGAAGAAACCATTAAGTTATGGGAACATATTACCAAAAAATCAAACTGGAGAATTGTTCAATTACCTAATGGGTTTTTACAAACCGAATACAAACACCTAGATTCTGACGAATGGACAGATGTTACTAGAAGAGAAACTATTGATGGTGCTGAAAAAGCTATCGATGCTTCAATAGAACATTATGCTAAAAAGTTAGAATTTACCAAAGGACCGAAAGTAATTAAAACCTTCGAGTAAAGTATTCACAACAATTATATTAAATTAAATTAAATGCAAGAATTAAAGTTAGTTAAAAACCTGACTTTTGGCGAAACTGCCAGGGGTCAGGTATTAACTGGCGTTGAAAAACTTACTAATGCTGTAGGTTCAACGCTAGGAGCAAGTGGAAAATGTGTTATATTAGAAGATAACGAAGGTAAACCACAAATTACAAAAGATGGAGTTACTGTAGCTAACAGTATAACATTAAGAGATCCATTGGAAAATATTGGAGCTACGCTAATTAAGCAAGCAGCTCAAAGAACAGTATCAGACGCAGGTGACGGAACAACCACTGCTACAGTATTAGCAAAAGCTATACTAGATGAAGCAGAGTCTCATTCTTTGTTAGATGATGAGAGAGTAATGAGAGAAGGTATAAACAAAGGCGTTGATAATGTTGTTAAATACTTAAATAAAGTATCTAAAAAAGTAACAGGTAAAAAAATTGATCAGGTAGCTACTATATCGGCTAACAACGATAAAAAACTAGGGTCGATAATTGGGCAAGCGTTTAAAATGGTTGATGAAACTGGGGTTGTTATGATGGAAACAAATGAACAGCCAGAAACATCAGTAGAGTTAATAGAAGGAGTTCAATACGATCAACCACTAAAAAATAACCACTTTATTACCAACAAAGAAAAAGGAACGGCTGAGTTAAATAATCCGCTAGTACTCATCGTTGAGTCACAAATACCCAACATAAGGAAAATTCAGTCGATCCTTGAATATATTATAAAAAATAATAAAAGCTTACTTATTATTGCAGATGTTGATCAACAAGTGGTTTCCGCGTTGGCAATGAACAAGAAGAAGGGTAACATAAAGGTCAACATAGTAAGCGCACCAGTATATGGAATCAGCAAAAAAGATACATTATCAGATCTATGTGCTGTGACTGGTGCTACTCTTATTAACGAAGATCTAGGCGATGATATGGATTTAATACAACCAGAGCATTTAGGTTCATGTGTAAAATCTGTTACTAGCCATGAGGACACTATAATACAAGTTGACACATCTGAAAAGCCAGAAGTTGAGGATCTAATAAAAATGTTAGAAAATCAAATAAAGAAAACAACTAATCCCAACATATTGGTTAGGCTTGAAAAAAGATTAGCTAAATTAAAAGCTAAAGTTGCAGTAATAAAAGTAGGGGCCAATTCTGAAATAGAACTAAAAGAAAAGCTTGATAGAGTTGAAGATGCTATTTGTGCTACAAAAGCAGCGATTAAAGAAGGTATAGTAACAGGTGGGGGTATAGCTTTATTGAATGCTAGTAAAACACTAACACCAAAAAGTATAGGCGAAGAGGTATTGTATCAAGCAATACAAAGACCTTATAAGCTTATATTAGAAAACGCAGGAGTAAAAGAATATGTAGACCCAGACGAAGATGGTAGAGGTTTAGATGTTATTACTGGTACAAGCGTAGATATGGTAAAAGCAGGAATTATAGATCCTTTATTAGTTACAAAAAGTGCTTTAAAAAATGCAGCTTCTGTAGCTACTACCATATTATCAACTGATTGTGTAGTTAACAACATTAGAGTATGAAAGCGGTAGGTAAGTATATAGTTATAGATCCTATCAAAGAAGTTGATACGACTACAAAAGGAGGTTTAATTCTAGCTGAAAAGCAAAGAGAAGATATAAGATACAGAAGAGCTAAGGTTGTAGAACCT
>VMHT01117474.1_pt1 | contig 11243 bp, 13 predicted proteins | sample 4693611 | NCBI WGS metagenome assembly VMHT01 (sample SAMN12280063, study PRJNA550983) | marine metagenome | isolation source: seawater sampled from same location over 5 years 0.02-0.2 micron viral filtrate | place: USA: collected off the coast of southern California halfway between the port... ... | reverse complement strand
ATCTCAGGCCAGAACAAAGCGGTTAAGGATAAATTTCTTAACAACAGTAGTATTGATAATGCTGTTGAATATCTTTTAAACAAAAAATAGCCTAAAGGAGTAATTTAAAATGGCTCAATTTACAACCACTAATGCTGTGGGAATCAAGGAAGATTTAAGTGATGTTATCTATCGTCTAGATACAACTGAAACACCTTTTTTCTCAACAGCGAAAAAAACAACTGTCAGTTCAACATTAACTGAATGGCAGGTTCAAGAGTTAGCAAGTGCAGGTCAAAATTCTGTAAACGAGGGTGCAGATGCCAGTTTTGCCACACCTACCGCTACGACCAGACTTACGAATAATACTCAAATATCAGTCAAAGATTTCAATATCTCTGGAACCCTCGAGGCCGTAGACAAGGCAGGTCGAGATAAAGAGGTGGCTTATCAAAAGGTACTCAAAGGACTTGAATTAAGACGAGATGTAGAAAAAATTGTATCTGATCTTAATGTGGCAAAGTCAAACAGTGATCCAAGAAAATCAGCTACATTCATTACATTTGTAACAAATGGAGATGCTACACCTAGTGACATTTCATTTGGAACTGGTGATGGAAGTGACGTTGCTGACTTAACTGGAACTGAGGCATCGCTTACATTAGCCAAGATTGATAATGCAACACAACAGGCTTGGGTCGATGGGGGTAACCCTCGTATGCTCCTATGTGATGCGACCAACAAGGCGAATATTTCAGCCTTATCTCAGGCAGGTACAAACTTGGTCACAAATCAGGTAAACACCACACAAAACTCTGCTCCATCATTTATTGGCAGTGTCAGTGTTATGCTTAATGATTTTGGCCAATTATCGATCTCCATGAGTAGGTTCATGTCAAACAACATGGTTCATATCATTGATCCAGATCACTTAATGATCGGAAACCTAGATGGTAGAAACTTTGTTGAAAGCGAGTTAGCCAGAACAGGTGATGCTGTAAAGCACCAGATTGTATATGAGTGGACATATATGCCAACAGCACCAAAGGCACATGCCTCTGTTATTGGTCTAAGTGGGGCTTAATATCACAACTATATAGGGAGGTTTCGGCCTCCCTAACAAAGGTTTTTTATGAAAAGATTAATTGAAAAAAATCCATACAGCCAAAAAGAAATATGGATGCATGATAATCCAGATGGTGGGTTTACCATTGAGGAAAAGCAACATATTCAAGAGGTTTTGGATATCAATAAAGCAAAGCAAAACGAATATAGAAAAGGCAGTTTAATCGGCAATACGCAGAAACACTGGCAGGGTGTAGCTGAAATACCAACACTTGTTTACATGGACTTAATGAAAAAGTTTGGTGATCCGCACAATAACCCTGAATCACAGAAAAAGTGGAAGGCATGGTTAAACGATATTGACAATAGATATTTCAGAACAAGCGGTGGTAATGTATGAGTATTTCAACCTATGCAGAATTAAAAACAGCCATTGCCAATTTTATGGCAAGAAGTGATCTTACAGACCAGATACCAAACTTTATTCAATTAGCCGAGGCTAGGTTGTCAAGGGAGTTGGAAACAAGGGATCAGGAAAAAAGGGCTAATGCGACTTTGACTGTTGGTGATGAATATATCGCTTTGCCGACAGATTTAAGGGAAGTCAGGGAAGTCAAACTCAACACCTCACCAGTGACAGTTTTGGAATATAAAAGTCCAATTCAGTTAGACAAAGACTTTCCATCTAGTGGTAATAGTAAGCCTTCATCATATTCAATAATTGGTGCTGAAATGAAACTCAGGCCAATACCAGATAGTGCTTATACCGCAGAAATTATTTATATTGGTAGTTTGTCAGCATTATCAGATAGCAATACATCAAATCAATTATTAACAAGGCATCCAGATGCATATCTTTCTGGCAGTCTTGTTGAGGCCTATACATATTTAATGGATGAGGCCAGAGCCTCTACCTATGATGCCAAGTTTACTAGGTCAATAGAGGAAATAAGAAAAGACGAACAAAGAAGTCATTATGGTACAGGGTCACTCCATATAAGTTCAGTCTATGCAAGGCAATCATCATCAGCAAGTTAGGAGTTAAATTATGTCAGCAATGAGTGATTATCTAGAATTAAAATTTCTAGATCATTTTACAGGAACAGCCTCTACGTCTGCACCTTCCGCAGTCTATTTAGGACTATCTACTGGAAGTCTTGGAGACGATAATGGCGGAACAGAATTATCAGGAAATAACTACACCAGAAAAGCAATTACATTTGCATCAGCATCCAGTGGATCTATAGCTAGTAACGCATCAGTAGAGTTTAATAGTGCGACTGGCTCATGGGGTACAGTTTCTCATTTTGGGATTTACGATGCCAGTAGTTCAGGAAATTTATTATTTCATGGTGCATTTTCTGCATCAAAAGCAATAGCAAGTGGAGATGTTTTAAAAGTAGCAAGTGGTTCATTAACAATTTCTGCTACATAATTTAAGGCTTTATTATGGCTTTAGGTACTCCAAATCTAGATCAGATTACGCAAACTTTAGATAGCATTTCAGGAAGTTTTGATAATAATTCTGACTTGCTTAAAATTGAGTGGTCTAACCCAACTTTAGATCAATTAGATGGTTGGGGAAATATAGACAGTCTTGATGCTTTGGGCAATATGGACAGCCTATCAAGTCTTGCTGTTTTGCAGGGTTCGGCAAGTATTTCGACAACTGCGACTGTAAGTGCTGAGATACAATTTTCTATTGAGATTGCAGGATCAATTTCAACCAGTGCAAGCACAAGTGCTAGTGCTATAAAAATAAGAAATGCGTCAGCAGGTATTGCAACAACTTCTTCAGTAGTTTCTGCGTTTACTAGAATTAGAACAATGGGGGCAACGACTGCCTCAGTAGGATCTGTATCAGCTACAGCTAATTATGAAGTAACAATTGTTGGAAATATAAGCACCAGTGCCTCTGTCTCAGGATCAGCAATAAGAATACAATTGCCGACTGCGAGTGTTGCAACGAGTGCATCAATATCTGCAACTGCAATTAGAGTTGCGGTAGCTAGTGCAAGTATTTCTACTGAGGCAAGTGTAACATCTACTCCTAATTATGAAGTTAATGTTTCTGCTAGTTCTTCAGTGTCAGCAAGTACAAACGTATCAGCAAAAATTATTGGTGAAGATTGGACAAATATAGCCAAGGGATCAGAGACTTGGTCAAACATAACAGATGGCACAGAAGTTTGGACTATCCAATCCACTGGTCAGGAAAGTTTTAGAATACAATGATTAAGTTTGGAGAATGGCTACCAGATCAGCCAGATTTAGAAAATAAAGGTGTTACAGTAGCAACAAATGTAATTCCTGCATTTGAGGGTTATAGGTCATTAAGTTCGTTGGGAAATGTCAGTAATCAGGCCACAAATATTTTAAAAAATATATTTTCTGCAAAAGATAATTCTGGAAATGTTAAAGTTTTCGCAGGAGATACAGGTAAACTCTATGAGTTTAATGCAGGTACATCTAATCTTGATGATATAAGTAAAGGTGGAGGATATTCACTTACTGATAGTGAAAGATGGAGATTTGTACAGTTTGGTACAAGTGTAATTGTTGCAGGTGGTGTTGCAGAAACCTTACAGGAATTTACACTTGGAACAGATAGTGCCTTTGCAGACTTAGGAGGATCACCGCCAAAAGCAGATTTTATTGCAGTGGTAAGGGATCAGGTCTGGACTGCCAATATAGATGAAGGATCTGGCAGGGTACCATTTAGGGCTAGATGGTCTGGTATTAACAATGCAACTCAATGGACTGTGGGTACAGATCAGGCAGACTTTCAAGATATTCCAGATGCAGGAGCAATAACTGGTTTAGTTGGTGGTGAGTATGCAACCATACTTATGGAAAAGGCAATTGTAAGGGCATCCTATGTAGGTACTCCTTTGATTTACCAGATCGATAAGGTTGAGACAGCCAGAGGTTGTACGTTTTCTGGTTCAGTATCACACATTGGAAATACAGTATTTTTTCTAAATGAGGATGGGTTTTATGCATTTGATGGCACAAAATCAGTGCCGATAGGTGCAGAAAAGGTAAACAAGTTTTTCTTCAAGGATTTCAACTCATCACAAAGTGATAAAATGACAAGTGCTGTAGATCCTACAAACCAGATAGTTGTATGGTCTTATGTATCAAATACCAATCAATCAGGAGCAACACCAGACAGATTATTAATCTATAATTATGCAATACAAAGATGGTCAATTGCTAATGTTAGTGTTGATCTGATAGCACCATTTTTTACAGCAGGATATACATTAGAGGCCTTGGATAATCTGGCTAGTAATTTAGATTCATTGCCTGCACCATTAGATTCAAACCTTTATAAAGGTGGAGCATTTTTATTTGGTGGATCAGTCGATAAAAAGATTACATCATTTACTGGGCAACCTTTGAGTGCAACCATTGAAACGTCAGAGTTTGCATTGAATAAGGGTAAACATTCACTAGTTACCAGATCAGTACCATATTTTAAAAATGGGTCAGTTACAGTGCAGGTTGGAGCAAGAGACAGGCAGGATAATGAAGTGTCATTTACAACCGCTAATTCATTAACTGATGAGGGTTTTGTAGAGCATAGAAGTCAAGGCAGGTTTCATAGGGTCAGAATGAACATAACTGGTTTCTGGGATTTTGCTCAAGGATTTGACATAGAAGGTCAACCACTGGGTAGACGATGACAAGAGTTAGTAATTATAGAAGGCTTTCATCATTAGGTGACAATCCAAGGAATGTGGCCAATGTTGTTAACAATATTCTAGATGGCAAGGTTAATTCTACAGGGTCAATTACACTGGCAAACAGTGCAACGACAACGACATTAAGTGATGATCGTATTGGTGGTGACAGTGTCATATTATTTATGCCGACAACAAGTGATGCATCAACTGTGACAATTCATGTGACAGGCAGACAAAAAGGGCAGGCAACATTAAATCATGCTAGTGCAACAACCACAAGATCCTTTGACTACGTCATTTTTGGATGAGTTTACACGATGCACAAAATGGATTGTAGATGCATTAAAATATGCTCATGACAGTCATTCGGCAGAAGATGTATTTGCCATGTGTCAGGCAGGAGATGCTCAGTTTTGGGCTTACAGGGATAGTGCAATAGTTACAGAAATAGTGAGTTATCCAAATAGAAGGATACTCAGGTTTTGGCTTGCAGGCGGTAATTTGAATACATTGCTTAAAAATGAGCCAGAGATTGTTGACTGGTCAAAACAATATGCCTGCAAAGGTGTTGAGATCAATGGAAGAAAGGGATGGGAAAAAGTTTTAAAAAGCTACAAACCATCTTCAATAACTTTAGTAAAGGAAATATAAATGAGCAAAGGCGGAAGAAGTGGACAACAAACTGTCAATACTCAAGTTGAGCCTCCTGAGTATGCAAAGCCATTTTTAGAATATGGCCTAAGTGAGGCAAAGCAGAGATATGAAACAGGTGAGCCAAATTTTTATCCATTTCCAACTACTGTAGGGTTTTCTCCAGAAAGTGAAATGGCACTCGATATGGTCAGAGACAGGGCATTAGATCCAAACAGTTTGACTGCTCAATCACAGAATGTAGTACAGCAAAATCTTATGGGTACAAACCCATTAATGAGTATGGCATTTCAACCAGTAGTAGACACAATTGAAAGTAGGTTTTCTAAGGCAGGAAGATATGGCTCTGGAGCAAATCAATCAGCATTGGCATCTGGATTAGCACCTATTGCATATAAGGCACAACAGGATGCCCTGAGAATGGCACCAAACATACAAAATCTAGATGCACAACAATTGGCAAAGGTTGGTGGTGCAAGGGAATCTGATGCAATGGCTAGTCTACAATCAGATATCGACAGATTTAATTTTGAGCAAAATATTGATGATCAGAGACTAAACAATTATCTGGCATTAATTGGCGGTGGTACTGTTGGATCAAGTACAACACAACCAGTATTTAGAAACAAAGGATTATCTGCATTAGGTGGTGCATTAGGTGGATCACAATTGGCAGGAATGGCAGGTTTCAACCCCATGCTAGGAGCAATTGGGGGAGGCCTATTAGGGTATTCGTAATATGGTTAGACCAATAGATTTATTATTTCAAAGAGATGCAAGTATGCGACCTAATGGAATGGATTTTACTCCAAGGGTTACATATGGATCAACCGATCCTGTAAGTGCAAATCCTTTAAGAATTACAATTAATCCAAATAAAGAATTACCAAAACCCAGACTTCAAACACCTGAGAATATGACTGGATTATTAGGAGCCAATACTGGATCTACTGGAATGTTTGATCCTGCAACATTTGGTTTATTAGGTGCCTCGGCAGAATTGTTAAAACAGGGCGGTTATTCCAAGATGCCTGTCAGTTTTGGTGAGGGTATAGGTAATGCTTTTAACGCAGGAATGCAAAATTACATAGCTATGAATCAAGCACAGGCAAAAGCAAATCAGCCTGTGGCAGTGCCAAAAGGCGGTATGTTGGTAAATCCTAAAACTGGTCAAGTCGTTGTTGATGGAAGAAATCAGGGTGGTTTTGAGGGGTCTGGTATTACTAATCAATCATTTAATACATTGCTTACTTTGAATGATAAAATAGCAAATAATAATGCCTCTAATATAGAAAAACAAAAATATAGATTGGCATATGGTTACTTATCAAAGCCAGTAAATGAAACAATTAATATGGCAGATGGAACTGTAAAGCAGATACAAAGACCTGCACAGGATTTAACAGGATTTGTTAATCCTTTTCCAAATCAGCAATCAGGAAAAACAGAAATAGGTGAAAAGCCCTCTGCACAGAAATTAAAAATTTTAGAAAACAGGCCAAAATTATCCCAGATGTTGGCTAATTTAAATGAATATACAAGAAAATTAAAAAATCTAGAAACAACAACACAACTTAGTGGTGCTGTAGGATTGCCTTCCGCAGAAGCCTCTGCTCTTTCTTCATTGGCAGAAACATTAAGATTAGACATAAAAAACCTTTATGAACTTGGTGCGTTAGTTGGTGGTGACTTTCAAATTTTGGATAATTTATTAACAAGTCCTAATTCTTCAGCAGGAATTAGAATGGGCGGTGGAGGCCTTTTACAACAAATATATAGATTAGAAAACACCCTACTCAATAAATTAAAACAAGGTGGTTTTGATGAGCCAACAGGTTCTAATACAGATCCTATACCAATAAAAAAGCCAGAAGAATGGAACAAGGCACAATTTGGCTTGTACTATAAGTTACCTGACAATTCTGTAAAACTTAAAGTAAGGAAAAGAAACTAATGGCAGGAAAAAAATGGTATGAAAAACTAGATGATGCTGTAGAAGTTGATAGCACAGATACAGCTAGAACCAGAACTACTGGTGAATTTGCAAGAGATACTGGCAGGTCTTTTTTGCAAGGTCTTTCTTTTGCACAAGCTGATGAAATTGAGGCATTAGCTAGAGCCTTATATGGAAAATTTGCTGAAGGCCAAGATTTTAACACCGCCTATGGTGAAATACTAAAAAGTGTAAGAAAAGATATTAAAGAGTTTAGAGAGGATGAGCCATTTGTTGCATATCCTGCCGAAATTGCAGGCAATATACCATCTGCAATTGGTGCAGGAGCCAGACTTGCAGGAATGGGAATAAAAGGATTAAAAAACATTGCTACACAAAGCGGTCTATATGGCTTTGGTGCTAGTGAAGGAAAAGACCCAGTAGATAGACTGCCAGATACTGCTTTGAGTACCGCTATTGGTACTGGTTTAGGCAAAGTATTACCGCCAGTCACAGAAAAGGCAAAAGAGTTAATTAAACAAGGAGTACCCCTCACATTAGGCCAGTCAGTAGGTGGTGGAATAAGAAAATTAGAAGAGGGAATTAAATCAATACCTTTTCTAGGTGATCCAATTGTTGGTGCAGAAATAAGGGCAACTCAGGGTTTTAACAAGGCAACATTCCGCAAAGTTTTAGAGCCATTACAGAAATATGGTGTAAATCTTAAAAAACAACTAAAAGGCAAAACTACTGGTAATGAACTTTACAAAACTGCTGAAAACATAATTAGCAATGGATATGAAAAATTAAAGCCAAAATTGAAGTTTCCAACCAGAGTTGAATTACAATCTGTTTATGATGATGTCATTTTAAGGCAGGCAGACACAATGCCTAAAAGTGTAAATAATCAGTTTTTACAGGATATGGATAATATTGTTTATAACAATTTTAGTCCTGATGGCAGTTTATCTGGTGAAGGGTTTAAAAAAATACAGTCAGGATTACGAGAGCAAATCAAAGGATATATAAGTTCTGGTGATCAGGTAACAAGAAATTATGCAAATTCATACAATAAAGTTCTTGAGGCCTTAACCGACACCCTGGTTAAAAACAATCCTAAATATGCACCACAACTTAATGATTTAGATTTTTCATTTAAAATGCTCAACATCGTTGGTAAAGCAGTGGAAAAAGGCGGAACTAAACAAGGTACATTTACACCCAACCAATTAATGGGTGCATCAAGAATGGCTGACGTTGGGAAAAACAAAAAGAGTTTTAGAAAAGGTGAGGCATTGATGCAGGGTATGGCCAATGAAGGTCAAAACCTAAACCTAACATTGCCAGATAGTGGTACTGCAACCAGACAACTTTTAACTGGTGGATTGCTTAATTTAGGCGGTGCAGGTGCAGGTATAGATCCATTCACAACTGGAATGGTCACTGGTGGACTAATTGGTGGTTATTCAAGGGCAGGTGTTCCTGTAGTCAGAGATTTAATTTATGGGGCAGGAGTGCCTTCAGCAAGAAACATAACATCAGGATTGCTAGGCAATGAATATGCACCTGATATTAATATGAGGAGATAATATGGCCAAGGCAAATATTACAGAATATGACAGTACCGCAGGGAATAACACAGTCATAAATGATATAGATATTTCTGAAGGGTGTAGCCCTAGCACCATCAACAATGCCATTAGAGAATTGATGGCACATTTGAAGAACGTAGACACTGGCACACAAGCATTAACTGCTTTGTCTGTTACTGGAAATGTGTCTGTCGGTGGTACGTTTACATCTAGAGGCATAGACGATAATGCTGATGCAACTGCCATCACCATAGATTCTTCAGAAAATGTTATGATTGGTAAGACTTCAACTAATTTTCAAACTGTTGGTGTAGAAGCTAAAACGAATGGAAGTTTACATGCAACTGCTGACCAAAACAATCCAATAGTTGCTGTTAGAAAAACAAATGATGGTAAGGTACAAGCATTTTACAAAGATGCTACAGAAGTAGGACAAATAGGCAGTTACTTAGGTGCTTACCTTTATATGGGTTCTACTGGTGGAACAGATACACACATTAACTTTGTAAATGGAAATGTAAGACCTGCAACTTCTAGTGGTGGACATTTAGATAATTCACTAGCATTAGGTCATTCATCATCAAGATGGTCAGATGTCTATGTCGGTGGGAACATTTACTTAGGTGGGACTGGTTCAGCAAATGCTCTTGACGATTATGAAGAAGGAACTTTCGTGCCTAAGTTTACATTTGGTGGAGGTAGTTCTGGTCAAAGTTATTCCTCAGTCAGAAATGGATTTTATACCAAAATAGGTAGAGTTGTATATGTTACAATACGTTTAGAATTATCTGCAAAAGGTTCATCAACTGGTACAATTAGAATAGCAGATTTACCATTCGCCTTACCTAGCACTTCAAATTTAAATTATTCTTTTTATATAGGTTTTGTAGATGGTATGAGTGGATTATTTGATAGTGACAATACATATTTAGTAATGGATGCTGGTACAGATAAAATTACCTTAAGACGAGGTAATGGTGGTGGTTCACAAGACATATCTGAATCAAACTTTGGCAATAGCTCACAAATGATTGTTAGTGGTTTTTATCACACAGCTTAATAGGAGTATAAAATGGCAATAACAAAAGAAGCAGTAGTAGAAAAAATAGAAATAGTAGGAAGTTGGAGTGTTCAAATAGCTACTGATACAGTCATCAAAGAAGATGGTACAGAGATTAGTAGGTCAAGAAATCGTCATGTTCTTCAACCATTTTCATCTAGCTTTAAAACAGAAGATGTTGATGGTTCAGCTATACCGATACTAGACTCAAATGGTAAAAAGCAATGGACACACACAGACACCGACATAAGTTCAGAAGATGACACTGTAAAGGCTGTGTGCAACGCAGTGTGGTCAGAAACTATTAAGGCTAATTATAAGGCTTTTGTGGAAAGTCAGGAGATCTAAATGGCAAAAGACAAACTAACCGAATATGATGCCACCGCCAATAACAACACAGTGGTGGGAGATGTAAATCTAGCTGAAAACAGTATGAACCCCTCAGACGTTAACAATGCTCTCAGGGAGATTATGTCGCATCAAAAAGAGGCATTTGGATCAGGCACTCCATTATATGTTGATCAGACTAATAATAGGGTTGGTATTGGTACAACCCCAAGTGCTAAGTTATCTTTACCTGCACAAGCCTCAGGAGATAGTGGTGTTGCTCGTCTTGCTATAGAAAGTGCTGTTGATTCTAATGATTTTACCATTGCACAATATGAAGATAGTACTGGAACTTATACACAAATAGGACAGAATGTTTCCCTTAATAGTGGAGGAAGCACTACTGTTTTAGATAGTGGTCATAAAACTGCATCTATGTTTTTTGATGGTAGAGGTAATGGTGCATTAATGTTTCATACTGGTGGAACTAATGCTAATGCAGAACGTATGCGTATTGATTCGTCAGGGAATGTTGGTATTGGTACTAGTTCGCCAGACAGTAATCATAAACTAGAGGTAACGTCAGGAGGCACTTCAGAAGTTGGCATAAGAAGTGGCAATAGCAATGAAGCCATACTCAACTTTGGTAGAGCAAATGACAGATTGCGTGGTCGTATTGCTTACAACAATAGCAGTGAATACTTAGCATTTTGGACTAATCAGGGCGAGAAAATGCGTATTAATTCTTCAGGCAATGTTGGGATTGGTACTACCTCTATATCAAGTTCTGACAAATTGAGTATAAGTGGTGGTCATGCAAGAATTGTTAATAGTGTTGCTCAATCAGGTAATACATTAGATAATAGTTCATTTTCAGGTCTTATAATTAATAATTCAAATAATGCTAATGGAGATTTAGCAGGTATAGTTATGTATCCAACAAGTCA
>VMHT01021094.1_pt1 | contig 11244 bp, 18 predicted proteins | sample 4693611 | NCBI WGS metagenome assembly VMHT01 (sample SAMN12280063, study PRJNA550983) | marine metagenome | isolation source: seawater sampled from same location over 5 years 0.02-0.2 micron viral filtrate | place: USA: collected off the coast of southern California halfway between the port... ... | reverse complement strand
TGTTCGTCATCGTTGCAATACATTTTATTAATGCAAAGCTCAAAAGCGTACAGCAAAGATTTTACTTTTTGAGCCTGCTGAATTACGTTGCGATCAGCCTGCTGGATTGCCAGCCAGCGTTGACGGTGTTTTTTTTGGGCTGCAATAACAGCCGGTTGGGCTTCAACAAAAATAGATTGTTCTTTTTGGTCGATGGCCATCAAAGGTTCCTTTTGCGGAGAGTGGTGAATGTTTCGTCAAGTTTTTGAACATGGTCAGCCCAACTGCCTGGTTCTGGTTGGTCGTAAGGGTCAGGCAAGCTGTTGGCAGCATCGCGAGCCAACTCGTAAATAAGATCGATCTCAACTTTCGTGAGATGTACTGGATAGGAAGTTGTCATGATGAAAAAGCCATTTTTTGCTTGACAAGTTTGCCGACCATGTTGCGGCACTTGCTGATAGTTTTGCGGTGAACAGAAATAGATTCCATGTCGTTGGAAGCAATCGCGTGGCTGTACAAAGTTTGTGCTTCGTCAAGGTGGACTTTGATTTGATCGATTTGCTGTTGGATTGTCATTTACGGGAGTGGTGCCTTACAAATATATTATGGCATGCCAGTATCAATTTAGCAATCCCAAACAGAGCCAGACCTGACAGCTTTCCACAGTATTTCGTTAATTACATCGCAAGGCTGCACACCTTTTTCAATGGCTGCAACCCGGATAATGATCATTAACTCGCGGTCTGTTTTGCCTTGCACCCGTGATTGGCTTTTTGTCAAAACTAAACCTGGGTTTTCATTCTCGTAATATTGCTGTATTTCGTCTTTGTGTTCAGGTTCTGCCTGCGTAGCAAGCACTTTCCTTGAAGCTGGCAACTCAGGCTCGACATATGGAGCATAGGGAGACGAAACCGGTGGCAGTGGGTTTTCTTGGGCAACGTTTTCCCTTTGGCTTATCAAAGACCTAATTAGTTCTTGGTCGTAAGCGTCTTGCTTGTCAAAAAAATCAGACGGGCCTGACCATTCGCAAATCGGGTCACCAGGGCGTTCAGAAGTGACTAAAGCTTTGAGGTGCAAATCAACGGTCGTGTAGTCAATTACGCAACGAAGCAATTGAGAAAGCATCGGGTCACGATTGCCCTGTGTGCCCGAAAAAATGCGGATGCGTTCGTTTTGGTAAATACCAATGAAATAGTTTCCGTGGGCTTGAATGATGCGAGCGTTTACCTTTTTGTCAACCAAGTTCATGGATTGATTGTGATGGCAAAAGAATCATGGCATGCCAACAGGCAGGGCGCAAGGGGTTTTATTTTTTTGGCCGTTTTTTTGCTAAATACCTCAACCTGCTCCGTTCTTTTGCTTTGTCCACAGCTTCGCCCCTGCCAGGCAATTCACCTGGACCGCCTACGTTCGGCGAAAGCAAACCTTCCCAGTCTTGGCCTGTAATCACCATTGTTCCAACATAAATTGATATTTATCCCAACTGTCGACCCAAGACTCTAAACATTGGTTTACGTCTTGTTCAATTACTTTGCATTCGTTTGGAGCAGAAACAACTGTCACGCATTTGTCAATTGGGAGTGCTGGGTGATGGTCACACAACATCGCTGCATATGCCCCTAGCTGCTCAACAGCAGGTTTTCTTCTTCGAGCTGCTGATTGGCTGGAAACTGTTTTCACATCACCTAAAACAATCTCACCGTTTTTATGTCTAATCAAAAAATCAAATGATCCACCCAGTGATTTTCGTTGATCGCAAAGCCTGTATTCAGTTGCAATAACTTCGCATTGATCAAAAAGATCGCACTCAAGAAGCGGGTCAACCCAGTCTGTCCACCTTTCAGGGAAGATAAGTTCTTGGCCTTGTAAAAATTTTTCAACTACATCGTGCAGTGCTTGGCCTCTTGCTGCCCATCCGTCTGGACCATCTTTGTAACGCATGATGTTTGCTTTGGCATCGTCGCTGAGGCTTGAGCCAAGGACTTGGGTGACAGACCTCTGCAACCATTCACCCTCAAGCCTGTACTTGTGCCATTGTTCATAAAAGGTCAGTGATTCAATTGGTTGCATAGAGTTCCTTGCTTGATTGCCCAACATGGTGCATCCTTGGGCCTGATGCAAGCCCAATCCATGCCCACATTAGACCCAAACGAGGCATATGCTGCCGAAAAGATTGACCTGAATGGTGAGTACCGAGTTTTAGTTGACCCACGGGTTTTGCGCGAATGTCATCGCAAGATGCCAATCGGTCAATCACGCACATCTTGGGTGAATCAACTTTTGCAAGACGCTATCGCCCAAAAACCGGAGGCTTTAGCGCGTGACTGATTTGGAAAAGGAAATGGCTGCTTATGGGCTTTTGCAATGGGTGCCTTACAGCCTGCCAACATTTTTTGATGAACAGCTCGCCGCAGACTGTTTTTACACAAAGATGCAACGTCAAAGGTCTGATGCAGCCCTTGCAATTTGGGATGATGAGCATCCTGAAAAAAGCAGTGCAGAACTTGCCGCGTTTAAGCAGCTCAACGATCTGAACGTTTATTCAGACAAAATTTTTTACTCCCCTAGCCGTGCCAAAGATGGCGGATACACCAAGCGACTCAAGGAACACCTTTCCCCAGGAAACTCTCAACGACCACAGAGCACTTCTAGACCAAATAGACCAGCATGCTGGCGTAGTTCTAAATGAAGAAACTGACCCTTTGCGCCGCAGCCAACTACTGCGACTTTTTGCAGAGGAAATTCAATGTCCAATAAACGAAAAGACAGCCAACACTCTTTTAATCAAAGCTGAAGGCAAGGTCAACGGTGTATGCAGCCCCAGGCTGCGCGGTCAAAAGATGGATACAACTCCTACGCCATGGGCTTGGGAAGGTGTATTGATGTCAGGTACTTTCAACCTTCTTGTTGCTCCACCAAAAGTTGGAAAAAGCGCATTGATGGTCGGAATGATTAGTGCTTGGTGGCATGGCGAAAAAAAGTATTTAGGCCAAAAATTGCATGGACCTTGCCCCAAAGTTTTCATTGTTGGCACTGACCAGCCTGAAAACGATTGGCACAATTTGTTTAAAAGGGAAGGTCTTGTCACTGCTGATGGAAACCTTGGTGGCCCTGTTGAAATGCTTTGGCATACAGCATCACCACTTCATTTGACAGATGAAGGCGTTGTACACCTTGAAGCCATAGCATCCGCCAACCCTGGTTCTTTGTTTTTGCTTGATAGTTACCACGCCTGTTGCTCACCCCTTGGCTTGGAAGAAGCTGCCTCAAGTTTTGATGGCCCTGCACGGAAACTTGCACAAGCATTGGCACCGCACAAAACGACGCTTGCAATGATCCATCACACCAACAAATCAGTTTCTGGGGGCAATGCAACAAACGCAAGCAGAGGCAGCAATGCCCTCCCTGCTGCAGCAAGTTTGACGATCCTTATGAATTGGTTCAAGCAACCTCTTGAAGGGCAAACACAAACTGATCAGCGGGTTGTACTGAAAACCCAAGGCCGCGCAAAGGGGACGACTTTATTGATTGAACTGAAGGATGATGGCTGGGTTCACCATGGTGATGGTGAAAGCGTGTTGCACGCTGAAAGCATGCAGGAGGTTTCTGACGGCTTGCAGGGGCGACAGGCTGACGCTTACGACCACATCCTGGAGCGTTGGATGGTTGGTCAGTTCCCGGTCACGTCATCAGAGCTGTCTGCTGTGCTTTCTGTCGACCGCAACAAAATAAATCGCTGCCTACGTTCGCTGCAAAAAAAAGGCTTGATTGTTGAGTCTGGGCAAGCTGCACCATCTTTAGAAGGTGGCAGACCTTCAATCATGTACACACCTGCAATAGCCCCCGCTGAAAGTGGGGGTTTAATGCCCCAAACGCCTTTATCCCCTACGCGCGTACACGAAAACATAGGTTTAACCCCTTTAACCCCTTTAGAACACGTTTCTGGTGGAGGGAGGTTAAACACCCCTACTCCAGGAACGCCTGTCGAAAGGTGCATCAAGGGCAACTGGGCTAATGGCTGGCTTGTTGTTGATGCCTCTAACCTCCATGCGGTGAAAGTCGCTCAGCTTGGCAACCCAATGCTGACAGTCTCCAACTTGCGCTGGGAACAGGACATACGGCCTTGCTCCGGTTCGCCGTTTTCAGCACAAAAAACAAACACAACTGACACTTACGATTTCTGATGCCTGATTGCAACCGACAGTTTCCAGTACGAGTTGACATACGACTCACTGAAGAAGAACGAGAAAGCTTGAACCTTGAAGCTGTTCAACGTGGCATTACGCGCCAAGAACTACTTAGGGCAAGAATCTTGACCACTGAGGGCCGTGAAGCACCAATCCCTCCGTACAAACCAGTTCATCTTTCACAGGGCCGTGACGCCATCGATAAGGCTATTGATGCAATCACTCGTCGATACCATTTCATCCCACGGCACCAACTAGAGCCAATCGTCTGCACTGTTATTTGTGCTTTATCTGCTATCAACAAAAAAGCATGATGAAATGTCCTAAATGCGGATCTTTTCGCGTTCATGTTGTGACGACAAAAAGGACTGTTGAAGGCCCTTATGAAATTGTTCGTCGGCGTCATTGCATTAGCTGTAATCATCGTTGGTATACAGCACAAGTGCCAGAGGTAGAGATTCCATCTAGTGCCATGACTTGGGTCGGCGACGAAATCAAATTGCATCTACACCCATTGTTTGATTAGCTTGCGGTTTGGCTTCTGGCATGCCATGATTCATTCAGCAGGCAACTGCACCGTTTTTCTCCCATGACTGTCACAGCAAACGATTCAGCCCTTCAAACCAGCAAGTTTGAACTTGATCAAATCATTTGTTCTAGCTTCGGCTACGACATGACGATCGTTGAGTTCTACGTTGTTGCTCGCATGACCAAGGCCAGTGTCTGGCTTCGTCCTATCGGTCGCATCGTTACTGGCGATGACGGCAGAGGCGAAGGCAAAGCAATCCCAGACACGTCTGTACAAGCTTCAGATTGCAACATCTTCCGCAAGCGCATCCAGCACTGGGACGGTGTTGAAGGTATTTCTGACAGCATCAAGTATTTCCGCATCTGGGACGGCAAGCCTCAGTATCACAACACTTGGGACTGAGTTGTTGCCCCATGGTTTCTGGCATGCCATAATATGTGTGTGGGCAATCCACTCACGCACATTTCCCAGCCATGAACACTCGACAACGTCTTGATCGCGCTTTGCAAATAAGAGCCGCCTTGCAAGACTTGATGACAACAGAAGAAGCCGACACTTACGAAGATCTTGATAATCATTTTTGTGATTACATCAGGGATCTGACTATCGACCATCAAGACACTCTTCCTTCTTTGCCTGCTATCTGATTCATGGATTATCACCACACCATGCTCAACCTGTTCGAGTCCTTCGAGCGTCATCAAGATGAGCTTCAATCACGCAACAGTCTGTTAGCTCTTGATGCTGTGCAAAGCCCCACTTTTTACATCGAGGCATTTTTCGACGGCAATCTTGAATGGACTGAGTACGCCTACAGCGAACGTGAGTTGCAAGAGCTAAAAGATCAAGCTCTGTTCTCAGGCTGCACCTTTACTGTTCGCTTAGAAGATGACGAAAATTAATCCTATGGCCACTCCAACTAAAAAATTAAAAAAAAGAAAGCAGGCATTCCTCAAAAAGACAAAACCAAAATTAAAAGAAAAAATGTTAAGAGAATGGATCCGTGAAAGATTGCAAGGGCATTATCCTATTCCGACAGCTGAATTAGGGCGCACAAAAATTATTAGGGCATCACGCCTTCGTTTCGTTCAAAACTATTACCAAATAACAGATCGTGATTTCTGGAATTTTAGAAGAACTGGTGCCAAACATTTTATGAGATTGCTTTACGACGATTTAGATGAGTCGCAGGAGTTTATCTTCAGGAGCCAATTGCAAGGAGTAAAAATACCTTCGGAAATAAAAGGAATGTTGGTCATACGCATGTCTACGCATCAAAATGCAAGGATCCCTTTGACTGCTACCAAATGGCAAGAAGAGTTGTCTAAAAAAGAAATTCCGTATATCTACACTAAAACCAAGCATGATGGCGTTATATGGAACGGCCCTTGGGGGTTTGTTCAATGACTCTCGACAAATCTCTTCAGGCATTCCAGTATCAGCATAAACTTCAAGCATTCCTCCGTTATGAGCAGCGACTCAAACAGGCTTACGCCCGTAGCCAAAATCCGTTCCCTGGAAGATGGCAACCTGATGGTTACGGTCGGCGAGTTCAGGTCGATAGTGAGCAGCCATCACCTCGTTCAGCCGAAAATTATTCGCTTGACTGAGTACTGGTTGAAAGCAAATTCTGCACGTTGACATAGGCAGTTATTATTTTTGCAAGTGTTTTTTCAGCCAGTGGCAATCGTTTCAGAAAACATAATCCAACGCCAAACAGCAGAGCTGAAGCCATATGAAAACAACCCACGTCAACATTCAGAACCACAGCTTGACCGGCTTGTCAGGTCTATCAAGGAGTTTGGTTTCACCAATCCAATCCTTGTTGACGCAGATAGCAACGTAATCGCAGGCCATGGTCGGTTAATGGCTGCTGAATTGATGGGTCTTGCCATCGTGCCAACTATTGAGTTGGGGCACCTCACAGAGGCTCAGAGGCGTGCTTATGTCATTGCTGACAACCAGTTGGCTTTGAACAGCACTTGGGATGATGACGTGCTGCAATCAGAATTAAATGCACTAGGGGAGGCAGGCTTCGACTTGACCTTGCTTGGCTGGGGTGATGACCTTCCAACCTTTGGTGAAGACATTGACTTGTCAGCACTAGACGATTTGGAAGATGACCCGACTTCTGAGCTTTCTGATGGCGTGATGAAAGCTATTCAAATTGAGTTTCGCCCAGAAGATTATGAAGAGGCCAAGGCTTTGGTTGATGCCGCTCGCAAACGTGGTGAATATGTTGGCATTAAATTGATCGAAGCATTGGCTGGATGATTGATTACCAGATTGCTGTTCCAAGCTATAAAAGGCCCACACGGCTGATCACCGAAACACTTACAACACTCAAAAGGGGTGATGCAGATTTTAACCGGGTGACAGTCTTTGTTGCAGACACAAATGAAAAGCATTTGTATGAAACAGCTTTGCAAGCTATCGGTTTAAATATCAAAGTGGTTGTTTCGCAGCCGGGTCTAATCAATTCACGTATTTGGTACAACCTAAATTATTACAAGCCAGGAACACGCATCTTGAACCTTGATGACGACATTGCAGGGCTATACATCAAAAACAACAATGCACTGGAAAAATATACCCAAAGTTTAGACAGGTTGGTTTCTAAAGGTTTTCAGGTTTGCCAAAACACTGGCGCAAGGCTGTGGGGTATAAACCCTGTCGCAAATGGGATGTTCATGAAACCAACTATTACTGTTGGCTTGCGCTATATCTGTGGGATTTTTCATGGGTCATATGCTGGCGACCTTGCACTTTGCGGTGATGACCGCACACGCCAATCATCTGGCGAAGACTTTGAAACGACCCTTCGTTCATATAAATTGTACAAAGGTGTAGTAAGGCTTGATGGCTACGCCCCGAAAACAAAGTATTTCGCAGAAGGTGGAATCATGGCTGAACTTGGTGGCAAGCAAGAACGTGCGAAAGACCACGAAAAACAGTTGCAGCAAATTGTCAACCGTTTCCCAAGCATAAGCAAGTTGTACACCAAGGCTGGTGGTGTGCCAAACATCAAGCTCAAAACAATCACGCATGGAAAGCTGCAGTGGATATGAAACTTCCCATTCGCACGCTTCAACCATTAACCCCAAAACTAAAAATCGGTGATACTTGCCCAGAATTTAAACCAAACATCACAGATTCCTGCATACTTGCTGACCCTGACGGAACGAAGGTTGGTTTGTTCTTGAAAACCTTGCCGAGTGATTTGCGTAATTTAGTCAACATTGCTGACAATGAAGTCAACTCAACTCGTGTACCTAAAACAATGATGGACCGCAAGCGCCCCTTGCCTACATCAGCAGATGGCAAAAAGCGTTACTTAGTTATTTCACAGTATTCAGCCATCCTTGGCAGCGTCCCACCAAAGCCGCATATGCGAAGGGCATACGGAACCCGTTCTTCTGTTCACTCCAGCAAAACAGCAGTGACTTTTGTGAAAGCTATGCACCAAGCAGGTTTAGTCGCTTTCAGGTTGGTCCAAGAGCTAGCACCTGAAATAACCAAATTGCACACCAGCAAAGTGCAATCACGGGTTCCAGGAAAATGGCGGTTTTCCAAAAATTTCACTAGCACTATCACTAACTGCAATGGCGCAGCTCCGATTCACCAAGACCATGCAAACGTCAAAGGAGCAATCAACATCATCATCACCAAAAGGCGTAACAGCACTGGCGGAAACTTGCATGTCCCGGATTACGGCGCAACATTTGACCAGATTGATGGTTCGATGCTTGTGTATCCAGCGTGGAGAAACATGCACGGCGTGACGCCAATCGTCCCAACCCACCAAGGTGGCTACCGCAATAGTCACGTCTGGTATGCGCTTGATTCATTCGCCTCACTACAGTAAATACATGGCTCGACCTCGTTGCACAGCTGTAGAAAAGCAATTCCGCCTTGCACGGGTGACGCGGATGCTTGCGAATGGAGCAACACGTCAAGATTTAGTGCAGTATGGCGCTCAAGAGTGGGGGCTTGCAAAACGGCGCATAGATGAGTACATCGCAGAAGCGCGTAAAGAATTGGAAGAGGATTACAATCTTGACCGTCAAGCTTTTACCGCTGTACTTTTGTCACAGCTTTCAGTTATTCAAAAAAAAGCAATGGAACAATCAAACCTACAGACAGCACTAGGTTGCATTAATACAGCGGCAAAACTTGCCCGGATATACGATTAATGGGTGTATTGTCAGCAATACCGGCGGGCCATGTCCTGCAAAAAATTGGAGAAAACAATTCAGAATTAGATGTTCAAAAGTTAGTGCAACAGATAAAAGATGATTTACACCCTGGTCAGCTTGCTTTTGTAGAAGATCAAACAACAGAAATCATCGGCCTATCTGCTGGGTATGGTGCGGGCAAGACGAGGTCGTTAGCTGCAAAGGCTGTCGTCCTTGCGGTGTTGAACCAAGGCTTCATGGGTTGCGTGATGGAGCCGACAGGCCCATTGATTCGTGATATCTGGATGAATGATTTTGAGGAGTTTCTTGAGGCATACGAAATCCCTTATACGTTCAGGGCTTCTCCGTTGCCCGAATACGTTCTGCACTTGCCAGGCGGTGATACAAAGATCTTGTGCCGCAGTTTTGAGAACTGGTCACGCATCATTGGCTTGAACCTTGCCTGGGTGCTTGCCGATGAAATCGATACAGTCACGCCATCAATCGCACAGAAAGCATTCCCGAAAATCCTTGGACGCTTGCGTGCTGGCAACGTTCGACAGTTCGCGGCTGCATCAACGCCTGAAGGTTTCCGCTGGATGTGGAACACGTTTGGCACAGAAGAAGCACAACAGCGCCCTGATCGAAAGCTGATTAAAATGCGATCGGTGGATAATCCCCACCTTCCAAAAGACTTCATCGAACGTCTCGAAGCAAACTACGATCCAAGCCTGTTAAAGGCGTATTTGCTTGGAGAATTTACGAACCTGACAACCGGCCAGGTTTATGACCGTTTTGATCGCGCCAAACATGTAGTCACCGACATTCCTGACGTCAGCAACGAGCCCCTTCGCGTCGGCGTTGACTTCAATATCGGGAACATGTCAGCAGTCATCGGTGTTCGTCTTGGGAACAACCTTCTCCTGACTGACGAGGTCAGCGGTGCACATGACACCGACGCAATGGCACAAGAAATACAACGCCGTGCTGATGGACGCCAGGTATACGTCTACCCTGACGCATCTGGCGGTAACAGAAGCACGAATGCCTCACGCACAGATATCCAGATCTTGGAGTCCTACGGATTTAGCAATCAATCGCCAAAAGCCAACCCTCCCGTACGTGATCGGGTGGCTTCTGTACAAGCTCTGTTGGAAAACGGAAAGGGCGAAGTCAGGTTGCAGGTCGCCGCAAATTGCAAACGAACAATTGAATGTTTAGAGCTTCAGTCGTACACAGAAGCAGGAGACCCAGACAAAGATGCGGGGTATGATCACATGAATGACGCTCTTGGTTATCTTGTCTACCGCGATTTCAGCATGATTCATGCTCGCGCTGGCCGAGGCACTGGCATCAGGCTTTACTAAACTGACGGCATTGGGCGGGACTTAACTGTGTATTCAGGCTTTTCTGGTGGTCGCCAGCGCGTTGGCAACGTTACTCAGGTGAACGACCCCAGTACGGCTTGGGTTAATCAAGAACCGCATTGGGGATTGATTGAACATTTGCTTGGTGGCACATACAAAATCAGAAAAGGCCACCGCAAGTTTTTACCGCAAGAGCCAAGAGAATTAGACGAGTCTTATGACAACAGGCTGCAACGGTCTGTTCTTGCGCCTTATTACGTCAGGCTAGAGCGCATGTTGGCAGGCATGTTGACGCGCAAGCCGGTCAGGCTTGACGACGTATCTGATCAAATTCGCGAGCAATTATTTGACGTTGACCTGCAGGGGAATGATCTGCAGACGTGGCTTTACAACACGTCGCGCATTTGCATCCGCTACGGGCACGTCGGCGTTCTTGTTGATGCGCCAAAGTCTGGCGACAATGGTCGTCCTTACTGGATCACGTACACGCCAAGGGACGTGCTCGGCTGGAGAGTTGAATTGGCTGATGGGCAACAGAAACTGACGCAACTTCGTCTTTCTGAGAAGATCGCCGTGCCCGATGGCTTGTACGGAGAAAAGCAAGTTGAACAGGTGCGCGTACTAACCCCTGGCGCATTTGAGATTTTCCAGAAAGATCAAAAAGGCGACTTTCGTGTCATTGACGAAGGCACGACAAGTTTGACAGAGATTCCGTTCAGCGTTGCTTATTCCAACAGGGTTGGCGTTTTGGAATCATTCCCACCGCTAGCTGATATTGCTGAGCTAAATCTGCAGCACTATCAAGTCCAATCAGATCTTGGAAACCAACTGCACATCAGTGCAGTACCGATGCTTGCGTTATTTGGTTTTCCTGCATCAGCAGAAGAAGTCAGCGCAGGCCCAGGCGAAGCACTAAGCCTTCCAGAAGGAGCATCGGCAAGCTATATCGAACCCGGTGGCAACAGCTACGACGCACAGTTCCGCAGGCTTGACCAGATCGTTTCGCA
>VMHT01196507.1_pt1 | contig 11245 bp, 12 predicted proteins | sample 4693611 | NCBI WGS metagenome assembly VMHT01 (sample SAMN12280063, study PRJNA550983) | marine metagenome | isolation source: seawater sampled from same location over 5 years 0.02-0.2 micron viral filtrate | place: USA: collected off the coast of southern California halfway between the port... ... | reverse complement strand
TTGACGCGGGCCTTGGTGATCACGCGCTCGGAACTGGCGAGTTCGGGATAGCGTTTCTGGAACTGCTTCCACGCCTCATTGGCATCCGACATCGAGAAGAACGAGCCGAGCTGGACATTGTAATCGCCGCTGCTGCTGCGCGGAGCGGCGCTCGCCGGAGCGGCTGCGCGGGCGTTGCGCGGAGCAGCCGGCCTAGCAGCCTGGATCGGCGTATCCTGCACCACTTCGCGACCGACGAAGCGGATGCCGCCTGCCGGGGCAAGCCCGGCGTCGGCCAATGCGACATCGGCGCCATCGTCTACCGCAGGCGCGGCTTCGACCGGCGGCAGTTCTTCGGCGAAAGCAAAGTCGCCGCGCGGTGCTGCGACCGGTTCGGCTTCGCCGCTCGCTGCAAGCATATAGACACTGGGATGATTGGACAGGGCCAGCATCTGCGGCTGGCCGGGATCGGCTTGCGGCTGGACCCCCAGAACGGTGGCGACGCGTCCGGTGAAGGCTTCGGGGCGCGCCAGGGCCGCCCATTCGGCCATGCGGTCGCCGACCTCGCCCGCGGGGACATCTTCCGCGGCCATGAGGCGAGCGGCGCGCCAGTTGCCCTGCATGGCATAGGCATAGGCGAGGTTCTGCCGCACCTTGGGCGTGTTCTGCCCGCCGCGCAGCGCGTTGCCGAGGACATTGACGCCGTGGTCGGGCCGGCCGGCCAGCGCCATGGCGAGCCCGTAATCGGCTGCATCGAGCTTGTCTTCGAAGCGGCTGAGCGTGCCCAGAGCGCCCATCTGGTCGCCTATCGCTACCTGCGCGAGGGCATGGCTGATCACTGTTCGCGGGGCGGTATCACCCAGTTCGATCGCTTCGGCAAAGGTCGTCGCGGCCGACGCGAAACGCCCATCGGTCAGATAGGCGTTGGCGAGCAGCGTGCGCGTATAGGCGTCACGCGGGCTGGCCAGTACGGCGGCTTCGGCATGGCGCACGGCTTTCGAAGCGTTCCCCTTGGTCAGCGCCTGTTCGGCATGCGCGGCCGAATAGGAATGGCTGGGGGCAGTCTTGCCCGTACACGCCGTAAGCGCAGTGGTCGCCAGCGCCGTGGTGACGGCGAGCTGGACGAACCGCTTGTTCCTGGCTTTCGTCTCGATGCTCATTCTTCCCCCCTTTGAAGGCGATTCCGCGTCGTTCGAGTTCATTTTTCTCTGCGCTGCACCTGGGCAGCGAGGCTTGCGATTTCGGGCATTTCGGCGAGCAACGCGTCGAGCGCGTCGGTCACCAGTTGCTGTGCGCTGCGTCCGCGAACGGTACAGGCAAGGCGCAGCATGAGATGGCGTTCCTGGTCGAGCCGCAGCGTGAATGCGGCCCGCTTGCCCTGCGCTGTGGCAGGGCGCCGTACGATCGGCTTGCGCGGAGCGGGTTCGTCGAGCTGCGCCTGGATCTTGTTCAGCGAAGCGCGCACCTGGTTGGGTGCATCGGTTTCCTTCGCCGCTTGAGGCGATAGCGGCACGACGTTCTCCGGCACCGGTTCCAGCCGCGGCCGGGGCCGCGCATCGGTTTCATCACTGGCGCCGTCGCCCATGTCGTTCCAGCCGAGATCCTCGAGATTGGCCGCGGCTTCCTTGCCATCGACCGGTCCGACGATGCCCGATTGCGGACGCATGGCCGGTTTCGCCCCACCCTTGCGTGCAAGCAGGGTGGACGAGAGAGAGGCGAAGTTGGCGTCAGACATTCGGCAGCCCGCCTTCCGCTACTACTGGGCCACACGGCGGCCGAAGCCGCCGGCGGGACGATGAACGCCGGACATCGCGGACTGCGAATTGGGCGCGGCGAAGACCGTGCGCCGGAAGTTCTTTTCCAGCCGGTCGGCGATGTATTTCCACAGCGCGGTGACTTCGGCAGCGGACCGGCTTTCGGGGTCCACTTCCATGACCGTGCGGCCGTCGATCATCGAGGCGGCAAAGTCGGTGCGGTGGTGCAGCGTGATCGGCGCCACAGTGCCGTGCTGCGACAGCGCAACGGCGGCTTCCGACGTGATCTTGGCTTTCGGGGTCGCCGCGTTGACGACGAAGACCAGCGGCTTGCCCGCGCGTTCGCACAGGTCGACGGTGGCGCCCACGGCGCGCAGGTCATGCGGGCTGGGGCGAGTCGGGACGACAATCAGTTCGGCGACCGAGATCACCGACTGGATCGCCATGGTGATCGCGGGCGGGGTATCGATCACCGCCAGCTTGAACCCCTGCTGTCGCAGGATCGCCAGATCGGTGGCCAGCCGTGCAACGGTGGTCTGGGCGAAGGCGGGATATTCGTCGGCGCGCTCGTTCCACCAATCGGCAAGCGATCCTTGCGGATCGATGTCGATCAGGACGACAGGACCCGCACCGGCGCGCTGCGCCTGAACGGCCATATGTCCCGAGAGGGTGGTCTTGCCCGATCCGCCCTTCTGCGATGCCAATGCCAGTACACGCAAGACTTGGTCCCCCTGGGTTGCGCCTGTAATCTACTCACTCGTGCTGCAATCGTCCGCAGCGATCTTGTCATGGAGATCGCAGACTACCCCTAATTTTGGGTTAACCGGATGGCGGTTTGACATGGGCCCAAGGCCGCAAAATCCCTGGCAACACTTTGCTAACGGTCGATTTACTATAGGATGTCGCCAATCGGGCGCGTTTCGCGGGCCCCGCAATGCGAAAGGGATAGGATGCGACATTCGGCAAAAGCAGCTTGGATGGCCGGAATGCTGACGCTGGCGGGCCTGGCCGCGGTGCCTGCCCATGCCGACGTCAAGGCCGGGGTCGATGCCTGGACCGCAGGAGACTTTGCCGGGGCCGTGCGCGAGTGGGCCGGGCCCGCCGCAGAGGGTGATCCCGACGCGCAATTCAACATGGGGCAGGCCTACCGGCTTGGCCGCGGGGTCGAAACCGATGTCGAACAGGCCGAAGCGCTCTATGCCAAGGCTGCGGCGCAGGGCCATGTGAAGGCGGCGGACAATTATGGCCTGCTGCTGTTCCAGCGCGGCGCCCGCGAGGAAGCCTTGCCCTATATCTCCGCCGCGTCGATGCGCGGCGATCCCCGCGCCCAGTACTTGCTGGGAATCGCCCACTTCAACGGCGATCTGGTCAAGAAGGACTGGCGCCGCGCCTATGCGCTGCTGACGCTGGCGAATTCCTCGGGCCTGCCGCAGGCGCGCGGCGCCCTAGCGCAGATGGACCAGTATATCTCGATCGAAGACCGTCAGGCAGCGCAGCCACTGGCCGCCTCGCTCAAGGCCGAAGCCGAGGCGGCGCGTTCGCGCCAGCTTGCTGCGGCAGACCTCGGACTGGCAACCGATTCGCCCAGCGGACCCGTGGTCACGGCCAGCGTTCCCCAGACCGCGGCAGCGCGTCCGGTCCCCCTGCCGCCGGCGACTGCTGAAGCGCCGGCCTCGCAGACTGCAGGCGCGGATTACACACTGCCCGCTGCACCCGCGCCCACCGTGGTCGCGCGGCAAGAGGACGAGGCGCTATCCCGCGAAGCGGTGGCAGTGGCTGCCAGTCCGGCGGTGCCGCCAGCAGCATCGACCGCCGCTGCCGCCGTACCTTCTTCCACGCCCGCCCGGACAAGCGCGACGCGCGTCGCGCCGGCCGCAACGGGTCCGTGGAAAGTCCAGCTTGGCGCCTTCGGCGTACCCGGCAATGCGCAGCGCTTGTGGGGCCAGCTCGCGGGCCGGTCGGAGATCGCCGGGCGCGAGCAGATGCTGCTCAAATCGGGCAATCTCACGCGCCTGCTGGCGGCCGGATATGCCACGCGCGGCGAAGCCGCCGCGGCCTGCGCCTCGCTCAAGCGCAGCGGGCAGGAATGTCTGGTCACGCGCTAGCCATTCCGTGATCGCGCTTCCCCCGTCGACGGCACCGCGATAGACGCTCGCCCCCACGGCCCATATGAAGGGGCGGCCAAGGGGGAATGCATGGATCCGATCGACACTCGCAGCGACGCTGCGCCCGACCAGGCGGTGCCGCGCGCGATGGCGGGAAACCGGATCGCCAGCCTCGATTTCATTCGCGGCATCGCGGTGATGGGAATTCTCGCCGCCAATATCATCGCCTTCGGCCAGCCTTTCGCCGCCTATATGTATCCCGACGCCTTCCTCGTGCCGCACAGCGAGGCCGAGCAATGGATGTGGATCGCGCAGTTCGTGCTGATCGACGGCAAGATGCGCGGCCTGTTCACGCTGCTGTTCGGCGCCGGCCTGTATCTGTTCATGGAAAAGGCTTGGTCGCGCGGAGAGGGGCGGGCGTTGCAGGCGCGCCGGCTGGGCTGGCTGCTGCTGTTCGGCCTCGGGCATTTCTTCCTTATCTGGCGCGGAGATATCCTCACTTTCTATGCACTGTTCGGTCTTGTCTCCCTCGCCGCGATCCGCTGGGCGGCCAAAACGCAGCTGGTCGTCGGGCTGCTCGGCTATGCCGCAGGCGTGGTGCTGGTCGGCAGCTTCATGCTGTCGCCCTATGTGATCGCCGAGACCGAATTCGGCGAGCAGCCGGCCTATGCCGAAATGCGCGAACAGCTGGCAGCCGACAAGGACCGCGCACTCGATCACGAAATGGTCGAATACCGGATCATCTCCGAGGGTTCCTATGGCGATTTCGTCGCGCACAACGTGATCGACCATAAGGGCGACCTGCCGTTCAATATTTTCGTATTTGGGTTCGAAACGCTGCCGCTGATGCTGATCGGCATGGCGCTGTACCGGTTCGGCCTGTTCAGCGGCGCTTTGAATACCGGCAGGATGCTGCGCTGGGGCAGTGCGGGTATTGTTATCGGCAGCGGGGTTACCCTGCTGGTGGCGCTGTGGGTGAGGGATGCGGGATTTTCCTATTGGAGCACGTTGGCTGCATTCATGAGCCTGTCGGCACTGCCCCGCCTGCCCGTGGTGCTCGGGCTGGCAGCGGTCCTGGCGGTGGTCGGTGCGCGTGCCTCGGGCTGGCTGGCGGAGCGGGTTTCCGCTGCGGGGCGGGCCGCTTTCACCAATTACCTCGGCACATCGGTGCTGATGCTGTTTGTCTTCCACGGTTGGGGCGGCGGATTGTTCGGCGCTCTGGGGCGTACCGAGCTGTACCTCGTCATGGCGGCAAGCTGGCTCGTCATGCTCGCCTGGTCGAAGCCCTGGCTCGACCGGTTCCGCTTCGGTCCGCTCGAATGGCTCTGGCGGTGCCTGACCTATTGGAGGCTGTTCCCCCTGCGGCGGTGACGAGAGGGGTTGCTACTGAGAACGACTCTCACTAGAAGTGCTCCTGCGAGTCAATCGCAGGAGTGTTCGAGTGTACGTCTGCATCTGTAACGCAATCCGGGAAAGCGACCTGCGGCGCGCAGCGCGCCATGTCTCGGGCGATGCCGAAACCTGCTATGCCGCGCTTGGCAAGCCGGCTTGCTGCGGCACCTGCCTCGATGAGGCTGACGAGATCCTCCAGGAAGAACGCGAGATGGGATGCGTGGCCGCCGCGGCGTGATCGCCGGCTAACGCAAATCGCTTGCAACTGGCGGAATTCCGCCGATTTTATCCCTTTCTACCCTTGCCATAAGCCCCGCCTCGGGCGCATAGGAAGCGCCGTTCAGCAGGCAAGGAGGCAGCGCCATGAAAGGCGATCCGAAGGTCATCGAGTTCCTTAACAAGGCGCTCACCAACGAATTGACCGCAATCAACCAGTACTGGCTCCATTACCGGGTGCTCGCCGACTGGGGCGTCAGCCGTCTGGCCGAATACGAGCGGCACGAATCGATCGACGAGATGAAGCACGCCGACATCCTCGCCGAGCGCATCCTGTTTCTGAACGGACTTCCCAACTTCCAGGCGATCCACAAGCTGAAGGTGGGCGAGACGGTTGAGGAAATCCTCAAGGCCGACCTGGCGATGGAGATGGAGGCGATCCCTCTGCTCAAGGAAGCCGCGGAATATTGCCAGAGCGTTCGCGACTTCGCCACCGGGCAGATCTTCGAAGACATCCTGGCGAGCGAGGAAGAGCATGTCGACTTCCTCGAAACCCAGTTCGACATGATCGCGCGCATGGGGCTGGAAAACTATGTCCAGCTCAACAGCAAGCCGGCAGGCGAAGGCGAGGGCGGCTGACCGCGTTGTGGAGCCGCCTGCGGGCGGCTCTGCGATGCTAAGCGAGCATGATCGGCTTCAGTCCGATGCGGCGTTCCGGCGTTCGCGCATGCGTTCGCGGTTGCGCTTTGCCGCGGTGCGGGTTTCCATCAGAAACGAACCGAGCCCTGCGACCAGCAGTCCCATGCAGATCACCCATGTCGTCGCGACCAGAGTGCCCAGTGCGGTCCTGACAAATGCGCTGATGAACAGCAGTACGATCACGACACTGATGGCAAGCGCCGACGCGGTGCTGAACATGACCGCGCGCTGCGCGTAGATGCGCCGCATTTCGAGCGCGGGCAACTCGGCCCGCATGGCTTTGACATCGCCATCTTCCCCAGCGTTGAGGATACGCTCGATCTTGTTGGCAACCCAGATCAGCCGGTTGGTCATGACATTCATGACCGCGCCGATCCCCGCAAGCAGGAAGGCCGGGGCGAGGCTGAGCTGGACGACCTGCTGCACGCGCAGGGTCGAACTGGTCCGCTCGATGAGGTCGAAGGCACCGATGCCTGCCAGGAGATCGAGCGTCACCGGCGTCACTCTTTCTGGAAGGGGTTCTTGGGACTCTTCAGCACCACGCGCACCGGCACTGCATCGAACCCCAGCTTGTCGCGAATGCCGTTTACCAGATAGCGTTCATAGCTCTTGGGCAGCATGTCGAGCCGGGTACCGAACACCACGAAGCGCGGCGGACGGATGCTGGCCTGGGTAATATAGCGCAGCTTGATCCGCTTGCCCTTGGGTGCGGGCGGCGGATTGGCTTCGAGCGCATCGTCGAACCAGCGGTTGAGCGCGGCGGTGGGCACGCGGCGGCTCCATGCTTCGCGCAGGTCGAACGCCGCCCCCAGCATCTGGTCGATCCCCTTGCCGGTTTTCGCGCTTACTGCGAACAGCGGCACTCCGCGAACCTGGGCGAGACCCTCGTTGAGCGCTTCACGGATACCGTTGAACAGCGCGCTGGCACCTTCGGCGACATCCCACTTGTTGATTGCGATCATCAGCGCGCGCCCTTCCTCGAGCACCATGCTAGCAATCTTGAGATCCTGCGATTCGAGCCCGCGGGTGGCGTCCAGCAGGAGCACCACGACTTCGGCGAAATCGACCGCGCGGCGCGCATCGGCCACCGAAAGCCGTTCGAGCTTGTCGACGACCTGCGCCTTCTTGCGCATTCCGGCCGTGTCGATCAGCCGGATTTCCCGCTCTTCCCCGCTGCGCGGGTCGCGCCATTCCCAATCGACCGCGATCGAATCGCGTGTAATCCCGGCTTCGGGACCGGTCAGCAGCCGGTCTTCGCCCAGCATGCGGTTGATCAGCGTCGACTTGCCGGCGTTTGGCCGGCCGACAATGGCCAGTTTCAGCGGCCCGGCGAGCAGCGCCTCTTCATCTTCCTCGCTCAGTTCGAGGGTTTCGGCCGCAGCTTCTGCCTTCTCGCCTATGATCGGCCAGAGGCGTTCGAACAGGTCGCCGATCCCTTCGCCATGTTCGGCGCTGATTCCGGCCGGTTCGCCGAAACCGAGCGAAAAGCTCTCGTAGATTCCAGCGTCGCCCTGTTTGCCTTCGGCCTTGTTGGCGACCAAGACCACGGGCACGGCCTGTCCGCGCAGCCAGCGGGCGATTTCCTCATCGAGCGGAGTCAGCCCGACGCGTGCGTCGAACACGAACATCGCCGCATCGGCGCCCTCAAGGCTGACTTCTGTCTGCATGCGCATCCGGCCGGGCAGGCTGGCCGGGTCCTCATCTTCCCAACCGGCCGTATCGACCACCTGGAATTCGAGCCCCGCGATCTCCGCGTCGCCGAAGCGGCGGTCGCGCGTGACTCCGGGCTGGTCGTCGACCAGCGCAAGGCGCTTGCCGACCAACCGGTTGAACAAAGTCGATTTGCCGACGTTGGGCCGCCCGATGATGATCACCGTGGGCTTCGAGGAATTGGGCACCATGATGGCGCGGGAAGTGGCGCTTTGCGCTCCGCTTTGCAAGCTCCGGCGCAGGCGAGGGTTAATATCGGTTAACCTTAACGCGAAGGATGTCGGCAAGGATAAGCGGCATACCTCTGCCGGCATGAGGAAAAAACTTGCCGCTTTCGCCCTGCTTGCCTGTGCCACGCCCGCCGCGGCGGACGATTTCGGTGCGTTCGATAATCGGGGTGCCGAACTGGATGCTTATCTCCAGTGCGTACCCTACGCACGAGAAGTGTCGGGGATCCAGATCTACGGCGATGCCCATACCTGGTGGGAGCAGGCGCAGGGGCGCTATGCCACCGGTACGGCGCCGCGTCCGGGGGCCGTCATGGCCTTCCGTCCGCATCGCAGCATGCAATTGGGTCATGTGGCGACGGTGAGCCGCGTTCTCGACACGCGGCGCGTCTTGCTCGATCATGCCAACTGGTCGCCGATCAACGGGCGCCGGGGGCAGGTCGAAAAGGACGTGCTGGCGATTGACGTATCGCCGGCCAACGACTGGAGCGCAGTGCGCGTGTGGTACGCCCCGCTCGGGGAAGTCGGCACGACCGCATGGCCGGTTGCAGGCTTCATCTATGGAGAGGGCCGGCCGCAGGCGCGCCAGCAGCTTGCCATGGCGCCGGCGCGCAAACAGACCTCGAAGCGCTTTCTCAGCGCCTTCGCCAGTTTCTCCGACTGATCAGTCGGCCTTGGCGACCGGCGCATCCTCGCCGAGATCTTCGTACCAGGCTTCGACCGGGCCATTCAGCTTGATGGTCAGCGGATTGCCCTTGCGATCGACGGTCTTGCCCGCCTGAACCCGCACCCAGCCGCCCGAGATCGAATATTCCTCGATATCGGTGCGCTGTTTGCCCTTGAAACGGATACCCACTCCGCGCTTGAGCACATCCACCTGGAAGTGCTCGCTCTTGGGGTTGACCGAAAGATGGTCGGGCGGGGTCTGGCTGGTGGTTTCTTCGCTCATGGCGCGCGCCGATACTGCGCGGCGCGCCCACGGGCAAGATCAATCGGCTACAGGCAAGATCAATCGGGAGGAGGCGGCGTTTCCAGCGGGCCGCGATCGGGGGTGTCGATGTCGGGCTGCGGCGGTTCGAAGCCCGGCGGTTCTTCCATCGGCGCCTCGTTCGGCGGACTTGTCGGGGGCATTTCGTCGGGAGAGCCGGGATTGATCGTATCGGGATTGGGATCGGGTTGCGTCGCCATGGTAATGTTCCTCAGTCGCGGGAGGGGTGATCGAGCGCAGCCTCGCCCGCTCCGTCGCGGCCACCCTCCTGTGCCGGCGCCAGTGCCTGTTCTGCAGCATTGGGCGGGCTGCCGGCCGGCCGGTTGCCTGATGGTGCTTCCTCGCTGTCGTCCTGGCCGGAATCGTGCGAATTTTCCTGTTTGGTACCGGGATTGATCACGGGTGGAGTGTCTTCGGGTTTCTTCGGGGTGTCGTAGTCACGCATGCCTGTTGAACGGGCCAACACCCCGCAGCGTTCCTTCATCGGTCGCCACGCTTGCGCAATTGGTCGCATCCGACTAGAGGCACGCGCCTATACGCGAAGGACTAGCGCCTCGCGCAGCTTCGTTCGGGTTAGCGGGCGTGGCGGAACTGGTAGACGCGCTGGTTTTAGGTACCAGTATCGAAAGATGTGGGGGTTCGAGTCCCTTCGCCCGCACCAGTGCCGCCGCCGTCGTGATACCCCCTGCACCTATCGCTTTTGGAAAGTTACGAGTTTCAACCCATGCAGATCAAAGAGACCGCCAACGAGGGCCTCAAGCGCGCCTACACCATCACGATTCCCGCCAAGGAAATCGACGAGCGCGTTACCGGCGAAGTGAAGAAGATCGCTCCGCAGGTGAAAATGCCCGGCTTCCGCCCCGGCAAGGTGCCCGCCAACCTCGTGCGCAAGATGCACGGCGAGCAGGTCCACGCGCAGACGGTCAACGACTTGATCCGCGAATCGGTCGACAAGGTCATGGCAGAGAACAAGCTGCGTCCTGCGATGCAGCCCAAGGTCGAGCTCGACGAAGGCTATGAAGAAGGCAAGGACGCGACGCTGAACGTCGACGTCGAGATCCTGCCCGAAATCGAAGCGCCCGAAGTGGAGGGCCTCAAGCTCGAACGCCTGACCGTTCCGGTGACCGACGAACAGGTCGACGAAGCGGTCGAGCGCATCGCGTCGAACAACAAGAGCTACAAGGACGCCGCCAAGACCAAGAAGGCTGGCGACGGCGACCAGCTGATCATCGATTTCGTTGGCCGCGTCGACGGCGTCGAATTCGAAGGCGGCAAGGCGGAGAACACGCCGCTGGTCATCGGTTCGGGCCAGTTCATTCCCGGCTTCGAAGAACAGCTGACGGGCGTGAAGACCGGCGATGAAAAGACCATCACCGTGACCTTCCCCGAAGATTATCCGGCTGAAAACCTGAAGGGCAAGGACGCGGAATTCGACGTCACGGTCCAGCAGGTAAAGGTCCCCACCGACACCGCGATCGACGACGAGTTCGCCAAGAATCTCGGCCTCGAGAACCTCGACAAGCTCAAGGAACTGCTGCGCGGCCAGCTCGAGCAGGAAACCTCGGGCCTGACCCGCACGCAGATGAAGCGCCAGCTGCTCGACACGCTGGCAGCCGGTCACGACTTCGCCGTGCCGCAGGGCATGGTCGATGCCGAGTTCGAACAGATCTGGGGCCAGCTGCAGCAGGAAGCCGCGCAGTCGGACGATGCCGAAGCCATGCTCAAGGAAATGGACGACGAGAAGGACGATTATCGCAAGATCGCCGAACGCCGCGTCCGCCTGGGCCTGCTGCTGTCCGAAATCGGCCAGAAGAACGGTGTCGAGGTCAATGCCAACGAGATGAACATGCTCATCCAGCAGGCGGCCCAGCAGTATCGTGCCGAGGACCGCGAGCGGTTCGTCCAGTATGTCCAGTCCGAACCCATGGCGGCCGCCCAGCTGCGCGCGCCCCTGTATGAGGACAAGGTCGTCGACTTCCTGTTCGACAAGGCCGAGATCACCGACCGCGAAGTGACGCGTGAAGAGCTCGAAGCCGCGATCGAGGCGGAAGAAAGCACCGAGGAAAAGCCGAAGAAGAAGGCGGCAGCCAAGAAAAAGGCTCCTGCCAAGAAGGCGGCCGATAAGGATGCGGACGACAAGCCCGCAGCCAAGAAGGCGCCGGCCAAGAAAGCCGC
>VMHT01187284.1_pt1 | contig 11245 bp, 14 predicted proteins | sample 4693611 | NCBI WGS metagenome assembly VMHT01 (sample SAMN12280063, study PRJNA550983) | marine metagenome | isolation source: seawater sampled from same location over 5 years 0.02-0.2 micron viral filtrate | place: USA: collected off the coast of southern California halfway between the port... ... | reverse complement strand
TTTGGTGTTTCATCACTTTTCGTCACTTTTATTCCTAAAGTCTTATTAGGGCGTTTGGTCACGCTGCATCACTTTGGTCACGAATTTGAGCCAGCCATAAAATTAAAAAAAAATATTTTTTCAACTAATCGGAAACTTCCCAGTATTTGAATATTAATTTTTATTCAATTTATATTTCAAAAAAAATTGATTTTAATTTTTTTTCTGGGTATCTATTAAATGTCCTCAGAACTTTCTAGAAAAATAAAAAATAGAACTAAAGCTAATGATGTTTTTATAACTCCATTAGAACTTGCACAAAATCACATTAATTTAATTGAATATAATCCAAATGATTTATGGTTAGACCCTTGTAGAAATAATGGTAATTATTTTAACCAATTCCCAAATGAAAATAAAGATTGGTGTGAAATATTAAATAATAAAGACTTCTTTGAATATGAAGGAAAACCTGATATAATTATTCAAAACCCTCCATATAGTTTAATGGATAAATGGATTCAAAAAAATATTTCATTAAATCCCAGAATAATAAGTTTTATTATAGGATTAGGTAATTTAACCACAAGAAGAATAGAAATATTGGAAAAAGCAGGTTATGGAATAACCAAATTTAAAATGTTGAAAGTTTATGAATGGTACGGTATGAGTGTAATAGTAATTTTTGAAAAAAATAAAAAATCAATAATTGAAATTGATAGGAAAGTATACCGTTAAAGTTATTCATGTATAAAATTAATTTTTCCTTTCAATAATTTTTTCTTCTTCTTGTAATTTTTTTAAATCTTTTTTCATTTGAATTTTACATTGTACCACGTCCCAACTGGGATTTGTTTCCATCATTCTATTTAATCTCATTAAATATCCATAAGTTTGAACTTTACTTTCTTCCATCAATTCTCCTTTTCTAGCTGGAGAAACTTTGGATTTTAAAATCTTATTTATATATTTTACTTTTTCTTTATCAGCCATTATTATTAATAATTGATAAAAAAATTTTAAGTATTTATTTAGCTTTCATTAATGTTAAAACAAATGAAATATAAAAAAATTGATTTAAAATTTATGGACTTTTTTAATTAAAATGACCACTGTTAAAGACTTTCCAAATTATAACATTTCTGAAGATGGATTAATTTTTGATAAAAAAAATAAAAAAAAAATACATCCATTCCATAAACCTGAAGGATTAATTGTTTCATTAAAAAATGATTATGGGACTAAAAGATTTAGGGTATCAAAATTATTAGCTATTACTTTCATACCTAATCCAGATAATAAACAAAGAGTTACTCATATTGATGGTAATCCAAATAATATTAATTTATCAAATATTAGATGGGGTAATAAAGATAAACCTAAAAAAGAACCAAGAAAAAAAAAAGTACCAAAATTTAACACTTTAGATGAATACAAAAAATTTTATAACTTATGAAATAGTTTTAGTTAAAGTCTGGGAGTTGAATGATGCAACATTTTTTACGTAAGTTTCTTGGAGTTCAGGTGCATTATTTCTGGAAGCAGGAAGTACAGCATCGCCACTATTAACACCAGACCTAATTATTAAATCATAATCTTGGTTGTTGAATTGTGCAACATTACCAAAGTGGTGAGTATAATCTAAACCAATACCCATTAAATCAGCCTCTGTCTGGTTACCTATTCCATTGTCTGCATCTCCACCTGTTTCATAATCTGAATCTAAAGATTTATTGGTTAGAGTTAATGATGCACTAGTCTTATCAGCTAATTCACCATCTAAAACAGCTCTCTGGAATCTGTTTCTTACTTCGGCATCTCCCTGACCAGCAATCTTTTGGATATAATCTTGGGCACTTATTGACCCAACCTTACCATTGGCGGCGGTCTTTGTTAAAAGATTTGGTGAAACCTGAATAACGAAATCTTCTGGCGCTCTAATATTGTCTTTGTTTTGTGAATATTCTCTAAGTCCAACTGGGGTGCGGAAATTGGACTGATTTTTTTTAATATTATTTTCCTGATCTTGGTCAAGGAAAAGGTTAACAAATCCACGAACAGCACTTAAATTGGGTGTATATTTGGAAGAGTTGGTAGAGGACTGTACATCATTAACTAAATTAATTCTATCATTCATTAACATTTCAGGCTGGTAAGCACTTAAATCCTGTGGAGTAGGTACTAAAAATCTACCCTGAAGTCTTACATTTTTAAGCATGTAATAACTACCAACAACACTTGGGTGGTTAGCTCCCTGTGATCTAAATCTCTCATAAAAATAACCAGCGTCATTATTTAATTCTAAATTTATAATAACACCACCGAGGTAATCATTACCTAAATGAAGAGGCTTTCTGTTATTTAAAAGAGAAGTATCTAATTTAAAAGAGAAAGGTCTTCCATAGTGTTTATCATTAAAATTTGATAAATTGGTTAATTGTCCAGAGGAGTTATGGGTAGCGTCAGGCATAACTGATTGATGTCTATTGGAACTATCAGCAAAAGAACCAACCGCTTGGAATCTGGCTAAAGGTGTGGTCAAATAATCAGTTTCTGAATATTTATAACCATTTCTTAATCCAACATACATTGGATAATTGTTATGCTGGGATATTTCAACTGATGATTTTTTAGACTGGACAAAAATCCTTTTAATAGAATTCTGGACACCAGCCCAATTGGAAATGTTGGTGTTAGTTGGTCTTGTTAAATCAGCTCCATTTCCTGCGTTGTAATCGTCTCTTGATACCCCATTAGCGTCCTGAATAGGTATTCCTGAAGAATCTAAATAGACAATTTGTCCAGTTAAATACATATCTGATGTATCTAAAAGTCTATCCTGTGCAGAAATAGAAAATCTAACATTGGCTGTTCCTTTGTTAAAAGAAAAACCACCAACGAGTTTATTGGAGCTATCAATACTAGTTCCTTGGTCGTTAATAGCTGGGATGCTGAAATTTACCTTACTGCTTGGCATAGTATATAACTATACTTTACAAAAAAAAATTGAAATTTTTTTTAATTTTTTTTTTATAAAAATTTTGAAAGTTTAGAAGATGCTAAAGAATATTTAAAGTACTACCTGTAAACCACCCTGTTCAGATACAGAAACAATTTTTCTGCTCCATACGAAAGTGTCTGCTAATACATCACCACCACGACCAGCACTAAAACCAAGTCTAATCTGACCCTCAGCGTTGGCTAAATCATAATAATAAGGCTGTCTGGCTAATTGTCTACCAACTACATAAGTATTTGTGTAATGGTCAGCATTTTTACCATCAAAATTTCCTAAATCTTTCGCATCTTTATTGATAGCGTTCCAAGATTTAATTAACTCATGCTGTGAGACTATTTTTTCTTTTGTGGTTCTGGGGTCATAAGGTCTAACTGGGACTAATCTACCCTTTAAGAAATAAACAACCTCATTTAGGTTTAGAGCGTCAGGGGCTTCTCCAGTGTAATAAGAAGAAGAAACTGGTCCGCTTAAATCATTTACATTACTAAACTGACTCATAACACAAACTGCACGAGTGGCGACTGAATTCAATTCTATTAAGTGTTTTCTAGCTCCCTGTGGAATATTATCAACGAAATGGTCAAAACTTGTAAATTCATAATTTACACCCTTTACCATATCCTGAATTACACTTTGTGGAGGTGCAATAGATAAAAGCCTGAATTCAGGTCTAATCTTTAAAGCTCTGGTTTCTCCTCTTAATTTAATTTCAATACCAGTCGCCGCTCCTGCAACTCCAACCGCTACTGTAATATCTAATTTTTTAGCGTCAGCACCATTAGGAACAATGGCTGTTACTGTGGTATTAATGGCGGCAAGGTTAGAAGTAATAGTAACTTGGTTACCAACTGCTAAAGCACAACCATTAATTCCATAATCACCAGATGAAGGGTGGGCGGGAGTAGCATCTGCAGCAGTAGTAAAAGTGGTGGCGGCTCCAGCGGCATCTGCACATTTAATACCATTAACAAATGGGTCTTTAGTGTTTCCTGAATCATCTTTGGAAGTCATATTGAAACAAGATTCTTTTGGATCGGCTAAAGTTAATTCAATTCTTAAACCCTGTAAAGAAATAATTGGGCAAAGTCTCTCTTCGTCCCAATATCTGAAGATTCCAGATTTGAGGGGAATGGTATAACTTCTAAAATTAGCTACTAATTCACCACTGGTATTTATGGGAGATAACATGTTATTATTAATATTTTCAGAGTCGTTTCTTACTGTAGCCGCTGCTCCAGCTCTGTCTTCATAAGAATAAACTTTTTGACCACAACCTTCTAAAGATTGTAAATTGGTTTTATCTTCAAATAAATACTGGTTTACTAAAGAAGCCATCTGGTTGTAATTATCCATTGTTTCCAAATGTTGACCAGTTCTTAAACTATAAATATCTACTCTTTGGATAAGACCTGATGCACCTGCAGTATTAGAAAGCATAGTTCTTTTATTATCTGCACTAGAATTGAGAATATTAAAAACTAAATATGAATCCCTACCTTTAACTAATCCAAGAGAGGGCTGGAGTTCAAAAATAACTTTTTGACCGCTTGTTACGCTAAATTCTGTTCCGTTTGTTGGAACCAAAGAAACGAATTTTGATGGAACTGATTGACTCATTTTTAATACTATAATAAAATAAAATAATATCAGTAAAAACACTAATTTAATTTTATTTACAAATATTAAATGGCTACTTATAATCCTAGAAACTATAAATTTTCCACCGAATTAAGTTATGGTGGAGTATTTCCAATAGAGGGTTTTTTATCCCAAATGACCCAAGTCCCAGCTTATTCCTCCTTAATGGTTTCCTTTCATAGTGAAACAGACACAATATTAAGATTATATAAAAGTAATACCATAAATGAAACTAATAAAGTTAAAATATATGAAAAAGCTATTTTAGCTAATGAAAAATTCATAAAAAAAATTCCTATAGAATGTGATTTCCTTCAATTAGAAATCCATAACACATTGGAAGAAGAATCCAATTTATATATGAATTGTGGTTTATTATATACCAGTCAATTCTCAAGTCAAAAATGGTTACAATCTATAATAAATGATGACGATAATTTAGAATTAACTAAAATTACTAATGACTTTTATGACGACGTTATTCGTGGAGGGTTTCAATCTTATGAAAAAATAACTATAAATGGAATCTTAAGGGATAATCCTTCTGGTGTGGTTACTATTGGTTTAGACGATGATTATAGATATAATGAACAATTTTCATTTGCTAATATTACTGTACAATCTACTAATGATAATTATCCAGCTGGAACAGGGGCTAGAGTAATTAAAATAGCTGGAGTCTTGGGTTCTGGAGAAGAATTTGCACAAAATGTTAATTTAGTTAATGGTACTAGCTCTTTAGGTTTGGCTATTATGTCCATACATCAGATGGAAGTTATAGAAGCTGGTAGTCTTCATCAAAATGATGGAGACATAACAATTTATGGTGCAGGAGGAGATGTATTAGGATTTATGGAAGCTACTAGAAATAGGGCATTAAATGCTTATTATAAAGTACCAATTAATAAATGTTTGGTTATAAAAGATGTGCATGTTTTTGGCTTAAATCATGGTGGAACTTTAAAAATTGTAGAATATAATCCAACAAATGATATTGAATTTTCACTTGGTGAATTTATTATAGAACAAACTGATATTGAAATAACCGTGCCACTTCATAGAAAAATAGAAGCTTTAAATGTATTAAAAATAAATTATGACCCAACAGGAGGAGGAACAGGGACAACCTTTAAAATTAATGTTATTGGTAATGGGATTTTATACCCTACTCTTAATGACTTTTAAGGTTACTATCATTTAACTTTTTCACAACAACTCATGCATTCACATTTACATTCAATTTCTTTACCCCAAATTAATTCTACTATCCATTTCCATATTTTTTCACAATCAATAGAAATCATTTATAAATTTATATTTGATTTTTTTTTGGTTACTATCGTTTAAAGTTACTAACGTTTAAAGTAAAGTATATTTGAGATGTAAAGTTTCAGAAGCTCCGCTTGTGTTAGGTCTACTAATTCTTACTCTTGGAGGGGTTACGTGTTCCTCATCATAAAAATTACCTGTAGCACTTACAACAATAATTTTAGCATTATCTCCAGCTCCTCTATACCAATTGTTTCCGTCTTGTGAATATTCAATAAATATATTGGTATTGGTGGTATTGTTTGTATCTCCATAAAATGCTATATATTTATGAGTTCCCATTAAAATTTCATTTGATGTAATAGTAGTACCGTCAAGTATTACTAAAGTTTCACTACCATTAGTTCTAACTCCATCAACCTGCACTATCAATCTACCTTGTGAATCTACTTTTACCAATTTATCTTCAGAATTTAAATAACACCCAATTAATTTACTATGTAAATTTCCAGAATCATCAGTTCTACACGCTAAAACGCCACCATCAGACGCTTTTTTTCCTGCAATAAGTTGTGCTGCCATAATAATAATTACTAACATTTTTTTTATAAATTAAATACTATCTTTTGATATTTACTTAATTTTAATTGTTCTTGATATACTTTAATTTGACTTCTGATATTATTTATTGATAAAGACTTACCAAATAAAGTTCTGGATATAGACGTTATTGAATTAGCTAAATTAGTTATGGTTATACTTTTACCACTTTTATTACAAATTAAATATTCCTTTTTCAATCCATTATTTATTATAAACTTAATTAATAACTTTCTAGAAGTTTCACTAACCTTATGGATAAATTGACCTTTAAAACCATTTTCTATTTTGTTTACTATAAAATAAAATTCAAAATTTTGTGCCACAAGATAAATTGGATAATCGTCAAAATCCTCTAAAATTCCATAATCATCTGTAACTATTTTTATACATTTCCACTGTGAAAGCCTAAAAGGTAATTCATTTATAGTTAAATATAAAACTAAAAAATTTCTTAAAAATGTAAATGATGCATGATTTTGAGTATAATAAATAGACTTTTCATCTAAAATCTTTTTAATTTCAAATATACTAAATTTTGAATACATATTTTTATTTTCCTTTAAATCCACCAAATTATTAAATTCATCTAAAAAGTGGTTCATATATGTTGAATCAAAAGCGTAATAAATAGCAATCATTTTGATTGTATCCATAATTTTAATGGCTGTCCCTAATTGATATTTGTCTAAAAGCATCTCGATTACTTCATCTAATTCCTGTAATTTTAAAATAATATCTTCTAATTTTTCCCCATATAACAAATTGAGAAGCCTATCAACATTTTTTTTTATTTCTACTACCGTTCTCTCATGAGTCAAACAAAAATTTAGAAATCTCTCCATTACAATTATGGAATAAAAAAAAATGGTCTGAAAAACTCATTTTATTCCTTGAAAAAATAACCTCAGGAATATTTATTGATTTTATGCAAGAAGCTGTTGGGTGTTCCAAACCTATTTTTAATATGTAATTTTGAATAAATAAAGGAATATCTCCATATTGGATATTATCAAACATTTAAGGTTACTATCGTTTAATAATAATAATTATTCATATAAATATTTTGAGTGTTTAGTTCCAATATTAGATGGTTTATTAAATAATTTAAATACTTCTCCATTATCTAAAATTGAATTACCCTTTTTAATAGTGTTTGATGTTATGGCGTTTAAATGTTTTTTTTGTAATAATCTATCCAAATGAACTAATGGAATATCATTTATAAAAAAATTTTTAATAATTTTATCTGGAAAATATACAACTTTACTACCAACTCTATAATTACTTAATAATTTACAAAACCCCATCCAATAAATTCTATCTTGTGGCTTATCTGGAGCATATTCTTGAATCCAATCATCAAAATTCCTTGTTATTTTTACCCCACTTTCTACCCAATAAAAGCCTGTTTGGATATTTTTATTTATGTAATCTGGTATAACTTTATTAATAAAACCCCAACAACATTTTTTGGATTTATTAATATTTAAAAAAGTTTCAGTATTTATTAAAATAACTTCCATATTTGGATTGTTTTCCAATATAGATTCTTTGGTTTTTTGTGCATATTCTAATTCATTAGGTAAATATGGAATATAGCATAAGTTCATTAATATTACCAAAGAATTTTAATTACTTAAAGGTAAAAATGGTATATTTACCATTATGACTGAAGAATGGAAACCTTGTAATTTTGATACACGCTATAAAATTTCTAATTTTGGTAATATAAAAAGGAGTAAATCAAATGGGGATGATAAATTTATTAAACCATCTATACTCAATAAGAATAGAACCCACCCATATTATTATATACAAATTAAAAATGAAGGTAAAAGAAAAAACTATTTAATTCATAGATTAGTAGCTATGGCTTTTTGTGAAAATCATTCAGAAATTAATAATGTATGCGACCACATAGATAGAAATACTTTTAATAATCACTATACAAATTTAAGGTGGGGTACTCAAAAAGATAATGTGAAAAATGCTATTCATTATAAATCAGATTTACCTGAAACAAACCGTAAATATTATGTGGATAAAGCGTATCGGGAAAAAATAGTGGATTCTAAAAAATACTATTGTGAATTATGTGAGGTGAAATGTCAAACACCTGCACATTTAAATAGTCATTTTGAGAGTCATCGACATGCTTTGAGAACAGAAGCAAAAAATGAATTAGGCGGAATGTATAATGAAGTAAATTATAAAATATGGCGTAATAATCGTTATACTTCAAGAGCAAAAAAAGAGTATTCTCTCTAAGCACCCCATAACACCACTCTTGAATGGTAATTAGGGCTAAAAGGGTCATCTTTTGTTAATTTCCCTTCTTTATTTTTTATTCCTCCGCTTCTTGAGAGGTAATTTTTCCTTCTTTGTGTATCTCCGTGGTCTTTACTTTTCCAAATTCCTGTTTTGTCTTTGAAATGTTCCATTTTTCTATCTCCAAAGTGGATAGTTCTTTTTTTCCCATCTTTTTCCACAACAACCATTAATTTTTTATTTGGATTAGTTGATTTTTCATAGTTATAACGCCCAATCTTAACCATTATAACTATAAAGAATATAATAAAAATTTATTTAAATGATAGTAACCTTAAACGATAGTAGCACTAGTAGTAGCCTGTCCTTTGGTTAAAGCTGATGGGTCAAGGGCTGTTGTAGCTGTGCCTGTTGGAGCTCCTTGTAAATCTTCGTCTGGTTTTGCCTTGTGATGTAAACCTTCAAAAAGGGAAACTAACCCAGTAAAAACACTTGCGATTTCTCCAACAACGGGGATGGCATCAAGACCTGCACTTAATACTTCACCAGCACCACTACCCAAGAAGTCTCCAACACTTTCAGGTAATACTGATTTAACCGCTCCACCTACTTTAGAAGCTACATTTTCACTTAAATTACCCACACTTGTTTTCACTCCATTAACTGTATCCTGTACAGCGGCACCGGCTCTTTGAATAGTACCATCAATAGCTCCACCTAATTTTTGGGTTCCTTGTTCCAATTCTTCAGTTCTTCCTGATATTTGGCTAGATTCTAAATCAGGAGAGGATTTAACCACAGTTGTACTTAAAGTTCTGGGTTCACTAAATGGCTGTTCAGATAATTGACTTTCTGGAGTTTCAGATATAGTTCTTCTCTGTAATAAATTTTGGTCTGATGATTCAGGGGCTGGTTGAGTTGTTGGTTGTGGTTGAGCTTCAGGTTGAGGAGCTGGTTGACTAGCTGGGGTTACTTCTCCTTGAGCTTCTGGAGCTTTGGGTGCAGAATTTGAGCCAAGTCTTTCTTCTTCTTGTGATACTGCCTGACCTCTTAAATTTAAATTACTTCTAAAATCTTGTGGAGTTTCAGGGTTTTCTACTCTTAAAGGATTTGATTTAAATTGCTGTTCTAAATTTGTTTGACTTTCCTCTGGTAATTGTTTAAATCTTTGATTAACTAATTTAGAGTCTTGACCTACAGACTGCATAGTATCTTCACTAACTGGTTGTGTTCCATCACCTGCACCGCTTCCACCGTCTTGGGTGGTAGTTCTACTTTCTCCTTCTGCTCCGCTTCCTCCATCTGGTGCATCTCTATTACCTTCTCCAGACCCCAAAGGTCTAGATGGTTCAGCACCTTCACCGCTTCCGCCTTCTCCTTCTTCACCTGTTGGTGCATCTCCTCCAGTTGCAGCTTTTTTAACTTTGTTAATTAAATCTTCTACTTTTTTATAAGTTTCCCTACCTTGTTTATATTTCTTATAAACTTTTCTACCTAAATGAATAGCTCCACTGGCTGTTCCTAATTCAGTGGCGGCACTGTTCATCGTTTCTAAATGGTGGCTAAATTGGTCTTCTATACTTTCGGCTTTTCTGGCTCTATTATCATCAGCTAATTCGTTGTTATGGTCTTGGGAGGCGGTTATATCCTGTGAGTATCCTTGGAGTATTGATTGTAAAGACATATAACTTAATAAAATAATTTAATTTTCATTTGAATCTTTTTTTTTTTCTCCAGACATTCCATTTTCTGAGTCCCAAATTTTTTCGTCATAATTTCTATAAGCTTCTAGTCTAGGTACATTTATATAAGTAAAATCAAAAGGTTTTTGTCTACTTTTTTTAAATATTTCCATAAAGTTTTTTTCACTTCCTCCAATAAATGAATAATCTTCAGCTACTTTTCTTAATTCAGATTCTGGAAAAGAACCCATAATATGGAATCCTTGGATATTTTGTCTTATTGTTGGAGTCAGGAATTTATACAATTGGCATGTTAAACAAATCGCCAATCTACCTTCAGTACCCAATACTTCAGAACCAATATGTCTATATTTGGTTATCATACTACTAAATGCATCTTGTCTACCCTGTTTTTTCATTACAAATCCCTTGTCCCCCATTATATCATCTAGGACTAATAAATATCTATTGTCTTCTTCATCGTCTCTTATCATTTCCAATATATGTTCCAATAAATCTTCTGAATATTCGTCAAATACATAATCAAAATTTTCTACCATATGTTTCATTTGCACATCATTATGAACCGATGGACTTATTAATATTTTAATTTGGTAGTCTTCACCATAAAACCTAGGTGATAAATAAAGATTTTGTAAAAGTACAGATTTACCAGACCTAATCTTGCCTAAAAAAACATTAAAATGGACAAGGTCAGGTATTATCTCTTTGGATTTTTCCCCTAGTTTCTCTTCATCTACTACGAGTGGATAAATTCTAAGATCCC
>VMHT01053225.1_pt1 | contig 11245 bp, 16 predicted proteins | sample 4693611 | NCBI WGS metagenome assembly VMHT01 (sample SAMN12280063, study PRJNA550983) | marine metagenome | isolation source: seawater sampled from same location over 5 years 0.02-0.2 micron viral filtrate | place: USA: collected off the coast of southern California halfway between the port... ... | reverse complement strand
GCTACATTGTTAACAGAGGCATTTGTAAATAATTTTAAAGGTGGTTTAGAATCTGTTGCTAATGCTTTTATAGATATAAGAAATGCTTTAGTATTTTTTAAAGAAGATCTAGCTCCAATATCAATTGCTAAATCAGATTTTTCATCCTTAGTAGAATTTATAAAACAAATTGGTTTTGAATCTGAAAAAACAGGAGCTATATTTGTTGATAGATTTGCAAAAAATTTAAACAAAGGTTTGAAACAAAATAACGAAAAATTCAAAGAATTAGCATCAAGATTAAAAAGATTACAAGATGCTAGTAAAGAATTTGGAACTACTATTGCAACTGGTTTTGAGGATGCAGTATTTGAGGCAAAAAAATTATCAGATGCTATTAGACAGATTGGTCAAGATATTATTAGATTAACATTTAGAAAAGCTATTACAGATCCATTAGCTGAGACTTTAGGTGGAGCTATTAAAACTGGTATTGGATCAATTATTGGTGGAGTAACTGGTAAAGCTGGAGGTGGATCAGTTCAAGCTGGTAAACCTTATCTTGTAGGTGAGAGAGGGATGGAGCTCATGGTTCCAGGTAGATCAGGAACAATAATTCCTAATAATGCTCTTGGTGGATCTGTTACTGTAAATCAAACTTTAAATATAATGCCATCTGTGAATGATTCGGTAAGAGCTGAAATATTTAATGCTCTACCATTAATCAGAGAACAATCTGTCCAGGCTGTTATTGAGGCAAGATCAAGAGGTGGTATAATGACTAAAGCAATGGGATTAAAATAATGACAACTTTAACTATACCAAAACAAACTGATTTTAGATCTGCCTCTTTTGGCTTAGAAGAAAATACAGAAACTTTTATTTCTCCAATTTCTAATTCAATTCAAACATTGGCAAGAACTGGTGGTAGATGGTATTTGAATATAACTTATTCACCATTAAAAAGAGCTGATGCTCAAGTAGTAATAGCTTTTTTAACTAAGCTCAGAGGTAGAGTAAATTCATTAAATGGTTTTGATCCAAATGCTACATCTCCATTAGGAACAATTGCTGGATCAACATTATTAGTTAATGGTGCAAGTCAAACAGGAAATAGTTTAATATGTGATGGAGCTCAGGCATCAACTACAGTTTTAAAAGCTGGAGATTATTTTGAAGTAAACTCTGAATTAAAAATGGTTACTGATGATGCAACATCAGATTCATCAGGTGATGTAACAATTAATTTTTCACCAAGCCTAAGATCTTCACCATCTGATAATGCAAGTATTACTACAACTAATCCAAAATGTGAGATGAAATTAGTTGACGATAATGTTACCTGGGGTCAAAGTATTGGTGATGTTTACAGCATTTCATTTTCTGCAATAGAGGTATTCTAAATGAGTAAAACTTTAGTAACAGCCAACTCAAATGTGTTGGATGATTCTGTTATCATTCCAGTTCATTTTATTAAAATAGAATATACATCTGGAACTTTATATTTAAACACATCTGATAGAGATATTGTTTTTGATAGCAATACTTATGTAGGTGGATCTGGAATAGCTAATATATCATCCATAGAGGAATCCCAGGAGCTCCAGGCGAGTGGGATCCAATTAACAGTTTCTGGAGTTTCAAGTTCAAATGTATCAATAGCTTTAACAGAAAATTTTAAAAATAAAGATGCAACATTATTTTTAGGATTTTTAAACACTGCCAATTATACATTACATGCAGATCCATTTATTATTTTTAAAGGAAAAGTAGATACACAAAATGTGCAAATAGATGGGGAGACAGCAACTATAGTTATCGAAATAGAAAATAGATTGATAGATTGGGAGAGACAAAGAATAAGCAGATATACAAATAATGATCAGTTACAAAAATTTAGTGGTGATGTTGGATTAGAATTTATTCAGCAATTAGTAGAAAAAGAATTATTTTGGGGAGTTGAAAATTAATGGGATTTTTTAGTGGAATAGCATCTTTTATAACTTCAGCAGTTAAATCTGTTGCTAAAACAGTTGCAGTAAATACAGCTAAAAGAGGTGGTATAAAAGGATTGTTTACAATGGGATTAAAGCAGTTTGCTGTTTCATTTATAGCAACTGCTATATTTTCTTTTGCTTATAAAAAACTTGCTGGAAAACCAAAAGAACCAACATTAGGTGGTTTTGATTCAGAAGTAGTTAATAGATCTACATTAGTAAGATCTCCAATATCAGCAAGACAATTAGTTTATGGTGAGGTGAAAAAATCAGGAACTTTATTATATGCTAGCACAACATCAACAACATCGACATCTGATAATAAATTTTTACATTTAGTAATTGGTCTAGCTAGTCATGAATTGCAATCTATTGATAAAGTTTTTTTCAATGATGTTGCAATAACTCTTAGCTCCGATCTTGATGGTTCTGGAAATGTAAACACTGGAACTTATAATGGCAAAGCTAGAATTAAGACCAAACTCGGAACTGCTGATCAAACAGCAGATTCCGATTTGGTTTCAGAAGATAGTAATATAACTTCTAATCACAGATTTAGAGGCATAGCTTATATTTATGTAAGATTAGAATTTGATGCAGATATATATCCAAATGGCATTCCAAATATATCAGCTTTAGTTAAAGGTAAAAAATTATTAGACTTTAGAACATCAAATACAGCATATTCTACAAATCCAGCTTTAGTTGTTTTTGATTATTTAACATCATCTGATGGGATGGGAGCTAGTGCATCAGAGATTGATACAACATCCTTTACAAGCTCAGCAAATGATTGTGAAGATTCTATAACATTAAAAGACTCATCAACACAAAATAGATATGAATGTCATGGTGTAGTTTCATTAGATAAAAAACCAATTGAAATTATTGAAGATATTTTATCAAGCTGTGTTGGAACTTTAACTTATGAACAAGGTAAATTTGTTTTAAAAGTTGGTAAAGCAAGATCTTCAGTAAAAGCAATAACAGAGGATGATTTAGCTGGCGAAATATCTGTTAGAGCAAAACCAAAAAGACAAGATATTTATAACCAGGTCAAAGGAGTTTTTGCAGATGAAGATAATAATTATGTAGCAACTGATTTTCCAGTTCAAGAAAATACTACATTTCAAACAAATGATGGTGAGACTATATCAAGAGAAATACAATTAAATTATACAACTAACATAGCAATGGCTGAGAGAATAGCTTTGATATTATTAAATCAATCAAGACAAATGATTTCGGTTAATATGATCTGTAAACCAACATTGATTAATTTATCTGTTGGAGATGTGGTTACACTTACAATCAGTAAATTAGGATTTTCATCTAAAGAATTTTTAATAACTTCATATACATTAAATGAAAATTTAACAGTGAGCTTAACTCTCCAGGAGTATAGCTCAACTGTTTATGATTATAATAGTTCATCAAATCAAACAACTATTACATCATCTAATAATATAAATTTACCATCAGCATTTACAGTTCAAGCTCCAACAACTTTGGTATTAAATGATCAATTAAGAATATCTAATGAAGGAATTTTAGTTAATGTTCTTACTGTATCTGCAACTGAAAGTGATAATGCTTTTGTTGGCAGATATGAATGTCAATTTAAGAAATCAACAGATTCTACATTTATTGACATAGGTATTGGAACCCAGCCATCATTTGAAATAGTTGGAGTTCAACAGGGTATAACTTATGATGTAAAAATTAGAGCAATATCTAGTATTGGAGTAAAAAGTTCTTTTTTATCTGGACAACACACTGTAGTTGGTGAGTCTGATCCACCATCAGATGTTGAAGATTTTTCTTGTAATATTCTTGGACAAGAGGCTCATTTATCTTGGACAGCAGTACCAGATTTGGATTTAGCATTTTATCAAATAAGATTTTCTGAAAAAACTGATGGAACTGCTGATTGGCAAGACTCAGTTAATTTAGTTACAAAACTTTCAAGACCAGGTACATCAGTTGTAGTTCCGAGTAGAGCTGGAACCTATCTTATAAAAAGTGTTGATAAAAGTAATAACTTTAGCTCAAATGCTACAGCTATAATTTCTAATGTTGCAAGTGTTACAAATTTTAATGCAGTTGCAACACAATCGGAACATCCAAATTTTTTAGGAACATTAACAAATACTGTAGTTACAGATAATTCAATCATATTAGATTCATCAGAATTATTTGATTCAGCATCAGGAAACTTTGATGATGAAACAACTAGATTTTTTGATTCTGGTGTAGCTAATGCAGATTTTTTTGCTAGTGGTAATTATGAATTTGCAGATGTTATTGATATTGGAGCTAAACATACAGTAAGAATAACTGCATCATTAAGTCAAACATCAGATAATCCAGATGATCTTTTTGACAATAGATCTGGATTGTTTGATTCTGCTAGTTCAAATTTTGATGGTGATACACCAGCCAATTGTGATGCACATTTAGAAATAGCAACTTCAGATGATAATTCAACTTTTACATCATTTCAAAACTTTGTTATTGGAAATTACACAGCTAGATATTATAAATTTAGAGTTGTACTCACTTCATCTGATCTAGCCTCAACTCCAGTTGTTTCAGCAGTTACTGTAACCTTAGATATGGAAGATAGAATTTTCAGTGAAGATAATTTAACAAGTGGTGTTGGAACTGTTACAGTGGCATTTCCGAGTCCATTTAAAACTACAAATTATGCTCTTGGGGTTACAATGGAAGATGCAAATTCTGGAGATTTTTTCCAGATTAGCAACAAAACTGTCAATGGCTTTGACTTGCTTTTTAAAAATTCAAGTGGCACAAATATATCAAGGCAATTTGATTATATTGCTAAGGGATTTTAACTTGACCAAATGGAGTTTTCAAATACATAAATAAATATGGCACAACATGATTTTAATATAGCAAATGCGAGTTTTCCAACTGTAAGATCCGATATTAACAATGTTCTTACTGCAATCAATACAACACAATTAGGTACATCTGCTCCATCATCAGCAGTGCAAGGAACATTATGGATAGACTCAGGAACATCAGGAGTTTTAAAATTAAAATTAAATGATGGTACAGATAACATAGAATTGTTACAAGTTAATATATCAACAAATGCTGTTTCCAGTAATATGTCAGTTACAGGAACAATAGCAGAAACAGATCCTAATGCTTTGCCATTAGCAATAGCTTTAGGATAAGGAGAATAAATGGCAAATACTTTTAAGGTAAAAACAAATGGTGCAATGCCAGCAAGTTCTGGAACTCCACTTACACTTTACACAGTTCCATCATCTACAACAACAGTAGTTATTGGATTAACACTTTGTAATATTCACACTTCAGCTGTAACTGCTGATGTTCAATTAGTATCAGACACTTCAGATACAGAAACAAACGAAACAGTTTTATTAATTAAAGATGTCACTATTCCAGCTGGGTCATCTTTAGAACTTTTAACAGGTGGTAAAGTTGTTCTTCAGACAACTGATATATTAAAAATAGATTGTTCAGTATCAGCTAAAATAGACGCAACATTATCAATCCTAGAAATAACATAGGAGTAATCAATGCCTTACATTGGACAAGCACCAGCAAACAAACCTGTAAGTTCTTCTGATTTAGAAGATGGATTAATTACAAATTCAAAACTAGCACAGGATATTATTTCAGCAGAAACAGAATTAGCAACTGCACCAGCAGATACAGATGAATTTTTAATAAGTGATGCTGGAACTCTTAAAAGAATAGATGCAAGTTTAGTAGGTGGTGGTGGTATAACTAACGCACAAGAATTTTTATTAACATCTAATAAAGCTGGTACAAATTCCACAGCAAATTATATAACTTCAAATATTTCAGAAAATGCAACTGCATCTTATGGTGCTATTGGTTCAAATGTTTCTCAATCAAGTGGAGTATTTTCTTTTAGTGCAACAGGAATTTATTTAGTCACTTTTGAAATTACAGGATTAACAGGTTCAACAGATGATTTTGATTGTTCTATTGATATTACAACTAACAACTCTACTTATACATCAAGAGCAAGAAAATTCTTTAATCCTAGAACCTCTGAACCAAATCAATTTCAAGGCACAATACAAACAATTGTTGATGTTACAGATACATCTAATGTAAAACTTAAATTTAATATTTCATCTACAAACCCTTGTTCAAGTTCAGTTGAATTTTATGGGAGTTCAACTGATATTATGACAGGGTTTAGGTTTATAAGATTAGGAGATACATAAGATGTCATACATAGGTCGTACTCCCATCACAGGCAATTTCGTCAAATTAGACTCAATTAGTGTAGTTAATGGTCAAGCTAGTTATACTATGAATAATGGTGGTTCTGCTTTTACAGATTATGAAAATGTAAATCAATTTTTAGTTTCATTAAATGGTATTCTTCAAGCACCAACAGATTCATTTACAGTTTCAGGAAGCACACTTACATTTGCATCAAACTTAGCAACAGGCGATGTTATTGACTTTGTTATCGTTTTGGGGTCAACACTAGACATCGGTACTCCCTCTGATGCTACTGTCACACAAGCTAAAACAAACTTTGTATCAACATCATCATCTGCTGGATTACAAATAAAAGGCGATGGCACAACTGATGGAACTTTACAATTAAACTGTTCTCAAAATTCACATGGTGTTAAAATTGCATCTCCAGCACACTCTGCTGGTCAATCATATAAATTAATTTTACCAACAGGAAATGTCACAGCAGATAGATTTTTAAAAGTAGATTCTGTATCAGGTTCAGGAACAACAGGAATAGGACAATTATCTTTTGCTGAAGCTGGTGGTGGCGATATGGTAAAAATATCAACATCTGCTTTATCAGGTGCTAGTTCTTGGTATAGTGATAGTTTAGATTCAACTTATTTTGCTTATAAAATAATTGTAAGGATTACCAGTGTAAGCACACAATATGCAAAAGTTTATGCAAGGTTAAGAGCATCAAGTTCGGATTTGACAGGTTCTAATTATACTTGGTCTTGTGGTGGTTGGTTTAGATACACAGATAATTCAGGAAATGGAGAATTAAAAGATGGATATGCAGGTGGTACAGAATGGAAACCACATGGCGATACTGGACTAGATACCGATAGTGGAGAGGGTATTAATATGGAAATTGATTTATTTGAACCATCAAGTACATCAGGTTTTAAAAAAGGATTATCTTATTCAACATTTTTATATGATAGTGCTAGATGGTACACAGTAATGGGTTCTTTTAAATATGCATCACAATCTGCTTATACAGGAATAAAATTATATACAAGTGCTGGTACTATGACAGGAACAGTAAATTTATATGGAATTAAATAGGAGTTAAATATGACAAGACAAAAATATATAGAGGGTGTTGGTCAAGTAGATTATACACCTGAAGAAGAAGCTGAAGCAAATACTTTAGAAGAACAGCACACGCAATCTGTTCAAAATTTTAAAGACAAAATTGAATTAGAGGAAACAAAAAAAATATCAGGCAAACAAAAATTAAAAGATTTAGGTCTTGATGATGACGAAATAAAAGCATTGATGGGAGCATAACATGGCTCTACTCTTTGCTAAAAACAATTCTCTTTCAGCAGTAACAGCACTTCCAGCTTCAGTATCAGGTGGAGGTCTTAATTTAATATCTACTCAAACTGCATCAAGTTCATCTACAATTGATTTTACTTCAGGGATAGATTCTACTTACAAAGAGTATCTATTTAAGTTTATTGATATACATCCAGCAACTGATAATGCATTTTTTCAAGTAAATTTTAGAGATGGTGGAAGTGATTATGATGCTACAAAAACAACAACTGCTTTTGAAGCATATAATCAAGAAGATAATAGTGGAGCAGCATTAGGGTATAAATCAAGTAATGATCTAGCACAAAGTACAGGAGCACAGAGAATTACATCTAATATAGGAAATGATAATGACCAATGTGGTGCTGGACATTTACATCTTTTTAATCCAAGTTCTACAACTTTTGTAAAGCATTTTATGGTTAGAACAGTTCATGCTGGTGGTCCAGCATACGCAGAAGATTATTATGCTGCTGGTTATTGTAATGTAACTGCTGCTATTGATGCAGTACAATTTTCAATGTCATCAGGAAATATAGATTCAGGAACAATAAAAATGTATGGAGTATCATAATGTCTTTTGGTTTAGTCAAACATAATAATAATTCTATATCAGCTATAACAAGTGCTGGACAATTAGCACAAGGTAAAATGACATTGATAAAAGAACAAACTGCTAGTTCAAGTTCCTCAATATCTTTTGTAAATGGCTCATCTTCAGTTGTTTTAGATAACACATATCCTATTTATTTATTTAAATTTATTAATATTCACCCAGCCTCAGATGGAGTAACTTTTCAATTTAATATGAGTACAGATAGTGGCAGTAATTATAATGCTACAAAAACTACTACTTATTTTAGAGCATATAATTATGAAAATGATTCTGGAACTAATTTAGAATATAGAACTGGTGAAGATTTAGCACAAAGTACATCAAATCAAATAATATTTAATTCTTTAGGTTCTGATAATGACCAATCTCTTTCTGGTGAAATTGTTTTATTTGAACCTAGCTCTACTTTTGTAAAACATTTTTTATTAAAAACAAATTGTTCTGGTAATGGTGATTATACATGGAATGCCTATGTATCTGGTTATGCAAACACTACTTCAGCAGTTGATGCAATACAATTTTCTATGAACTCAGGAAATATAGATTCAGGCACTATAAAACTCTTTGGAATAAAAGGAAGCTAATGAGTATTGTAAAATTAAATAATAGATCAGTAAAAGACATAACAGCTTTTGGTTCAATATCTTCTCTTGGAAGTCTTACACATATTGCAACACAAACAGCTTCATCATCAGCAAGTTTAAGTTTTACATCAGGGATTGATAGCACTTATAAGGAATATATTTTTTATTTTGTAAATATTCATGGTGGAAGTGATGATGAAAATTTACAATTTAATTTAAGTACAGATAATGGTTCTAATTATAATGTAACTAAAACAACTACTCTTTTTAGAGCAGATCATTCTGAAGCTGGTGGAAGTGAAGATTTAAGTTATGATGGTGGTAGAGATATGGCACAAGGAACAGGAAATGCAAATCTTGCTTATAGAATTGGTGCAGATAATGACCAATCATGTTCTGGTATTTTTCATTTGTTTAATCCCAATTCGTCTGTGTTCGTCAAACATTTTATTTCTGATTTTAATGTAAATATGGCTACAAATAAAGCACTAAGAGTTTTTGTAGCTGGTTATGGAAATACACAATCGCCAATAAATGCTATTAAGTTCCAAATGTCTAGTGGAAATATTGATAGTGGACAGATATTGCTATTCGGATTAAATTAACATAAAAAGGATATATTATGCCAAGATATAAATTAGTAAATGGAGAAAGAATACAGTTAACTGCTGAAGAAGAAGCACAAAGAGATCAGGAAGAATTAGCCTGGAGTAATGGAGCTAAGGATAGAGCTATTGCTAGATTAAGAGAAAAAAGAAATAGACTATTAGCATCTTCTGACTGGAAAGTAGTAATGGCAAAAGAAAAAGGCACAACTTTATCTACTGGATGGAAAGCCTGGAGACAAGAGTTAAGAGATCTTCCAGGAACAATTACAGATAGTGATACAGCAGAAACAATTGATGCTAAACAATTTCCTATAGAACCATAATACCAATATCAATATCAAACCAAATTTGATATTGATATTTATGAAATTTTTTTTAATTCTACAAATATGTTCAGCTACATTGGGTCAATGCGAGACACCATATACACCTAATATCATATTTGACCAATTCTATGATTGTGCTAGGACAGGCTATGATTTAGCAAAAGGAACCACCAATAGATTAGGTGATAAATTTGTTAATGAACATAAGATAGTAATTAATTTTAGTTGTAATGAATTTGAGAAAGCATAATGCCGAATATAAGAAAAAAAATAAAAAAAGAATTATCCAGTGTGGAGGATAAAAATGGTTTAAGAATTTCTTACCATGAAAAAGTTTGTGCTGAGAGAATGAAAACATTATTTAAAGCAATAGATGAGATGCGTAAAGATATAAAAGATTTAAGACAAGATATGAATAAAGGCAAGGGAGCTGTAGCATTATTAATTATAATTGGTGGATTAGTAACAGCTTTTTTTGGCTATTTTAAAATAAATGGATAACTTGACCAAATAACAAATCATAATAATTTTTAATCATGCAACTTAGTAAACATTTCAAACTTGAGGAGTTCACTAAAAGCCAATTGGCTGTTAGACATGGGATTATAAATAAACCTGGATCTGGTGAAATTAAAAATTTAGAAAATTTGTGTTATGAAATATTAGAACCAGTTAGAGCTCACTTTGATAAACCTATAACAATTACATCAGGATTTAGATGCTTAGAGCTAAATAGAAAATTGGGATCTTCAGATCAATCAGCCCATGTCTCAGGCTGTGCCACCGATTTCGAAATTGCATCAGTGCCAAATATTAAGGTCATCTACTGGCTGATTAATAACACAGATTTTGACCAGGCAATTTTAGAGCACTACAATCCAGAAAAATATGGAGTCAATTCTGGATGGATCCATGTTGCATACAAAGAAGGAAATAATAGAAAACAAGTTTTAACTTATGATGGGAACAGCTATTCCAATGGTCTCCCAGATATGAAGTGGGATAAAGGAGTTGTAGTAGGATAGTATGTGGTTAGCATTATTAAAAAATCCTTTAACAAAATTAGTAGCTGAAAAAACCATTGGGGCTGTAACACATAAATTAAAAAAAGATCAAATTGTAAGAGACAGAGAAATTGAAAATGCAAAAAATGTAGATATTCAATCTCTTAAATCTTCTGATAACTCACTTAAAGATGAATGGTTAGTTATTGTTTTTAGTTTAATTTTTATTGCTCATTTTGTGCCTCAGCTCCAGGATGCTATGGAGAGAGGATGGAATATTTTATCTACAGCTAACGACTACTTTTGGATTGTGATTTTGACAATAGTTGGTGGATCTTTTGGATCTTCATCTATTACCAAATTTATTAAGAAAAAATAATGGCAAGAAGAAAGTTTGATTTAAACAAACTGCCTCATGTTAGGATTCCAAAAAAGACTAGCCAGGCTCCCAAAAGACCCAAAAAGAGCTCCATGAATAAGCATAAAAGAAGATCCTGGAAAGCTAAGAATAGAGGTGGCTCTTAATG
>VMHT01091227.1_pt1 | contig 11246 bp, 2 predicted proteins | sample 4693611 | NCBI WGS metagenome assembly VMHT01 (sample SAMN12280063, study PRJNA550983) | marine metagenome | isolation source: seawater sampled from same location over 5 years 0.02-0.2 micron viral filtrate | place: USA: collected off the coast of southern California halfway between the port... ... | reverse complement strand
AGGTGTTAATGCAGTAGCAACAGTAGATAAAGATAGCGGTGTAACTGTTTATGACACAGCAATTAACAATATAAATTCAAAATTTGCAGAGATTGGAGAAAAAGCAAGTAATAGCCAGATAAAGTTCTTGTACGAAAATATGGCATCGGTCAAAATTAAGTCAGCGACAAGCGAAATGACAAAGCATTCTATAAAACAACAACGTAATTATTTAGAAGCTGAAACTACCGCAGCTATTGCTAATCATAAAAAAGCTACTAAACAAAGCTATACAACTTGGCAAGATCCAGAAGGTGCTTTTAAATTAAATTACATAGCAGGTATACAAAGAATAAACGAAAAAGCATTGCAAAAAGGTTGGAATTTAGATCCAGAAAATGGGCCAATAAGTTCACAATATATAAAAGAACTTAATGAATACAATATGGATATATTTAAAGATGTCATAAAAAAATTTGACGATGATAAAAATTTTGCAGAATCAAAAGCATTTAGAGAATCATTGAATCCAATGATAAATCAAAAAGAAATACAAAAAATAAAAGCATCAACAGATGGAAAACATAATAATTTTTTAGCAGAAAAAATAGCAACTAATATTATAAATAACAATACGAATCAAAACGATGGTCAATTTTTAAGCCATATAAATAAATTATCTACTTTAGATAGTAATAATAATATAGACAATAACAATGGAGGATCAGTTGACGATGGATTTAACAGCAACGATCAACTAATAGATACTACAGGTAATTTGCAGACTGAAAACATAGAACTATTAGAAAAAATTAAAAACCAATCAAAATTTTATGATCCAGAAACTACTACAAGATTAATACCAGAACACCAACCAACCCATTTATTTGCAATACAAAGACTTGGTGTAAAAAAAGCAGACTCGTTATATACAAAAGCTAAATCTTTATATCCTATTGACCAAAGAGCTTACAAAGAGAATCCTAAATATGCTGAAGCTATAAACAAAAAAATTATAGATAATTACAATAAATTAATTGTTGAAGAAGCAAACAAAATTTATGGACGGTTTGGTGATGGTAAATATGCAATTACAGTTGCTAATGATCTAGAAGTTATAAAACAAGGTATTGATTATAATTACAAATTTACTGACAAAGAACTTAATATAGACCCTGTTACTAATTTACGTCCAATAGAAGAATTAAAACAAGAATTAAAAGATACTATTAAAGATCCTGATAAATTAAAATTTGCAATTGAAGATTTAGAAATTAAATATAATAAAATTAAAAACACAACAAAAGGAATATATAATCAAGCATTAAATGATGCAAAACAAATAGCATTTGCTGAACAGGGAGGATGGAAAAATTTAACAACTAATGGTATAGACATTAATAATTTTAAAAAAGAAGATCAAGAATTATTAAAAAAAGGACAACCAGTAAATTCAGACGAAGCAACTGTCGCTGTTTTAAAAGATAATCCTATAGAAATTAGAGATAATATTGATTCATATAGCCATTTACTATCGAAAGGACAATATATAGAATTAAAACGTTATCAACAAGAATTAAAAGGTAAAAACAAAATTTTAGAAGCAACAGGTGATGTTAAAACTTTTAAAGATGTATTAAATAAACATGGTTTCAGTAAATTAGCTTTTCCAAAAGAAAAATTAAAAGGTGATGAAGCAGCAGAATATAACGCATTGTTTAATTCATGGGAAGATAGAATAGATTATGCACAAAGAATAGAAAATAGAAAATTATCAAGAACGGAAAAAGAAAAATTATTAATGAATGTTTTATTAGACAAAGTAAACGTAGGTAAAAAATATAAACAAGATGTCACTTTTGCAACTGTTATTGAAAAAGAAGGTGATGATAAACTTGATAAAACATCTGTACTTGTAAAAGTAAAACGTGCAGATGGAAATGTTGTCGATGATCGTATATTTAATTCAGACATCCCGCCAGAAATAAATATTTCAATAATGGCTGCGTTGTATAGACGTAAATCACCTATGTCACAACAACAAATTGCACAATTATGGCAAAACATGGGTAGGCCAGAAACTTTAAAAGAAGCAAATAAATACATAAGAGCAACTGAAAATTATAAATTATTAACTATGGAGGAATAACATGAGTTCATCTAATCCATTTGATAATGTTGTTAACGATGATTTTTTAAATAATTATGAATCTAGTCAAAATAATGAACTGGATGACAATCCATTTGACACATATTTTAAAATACAAGACAAACAAAAAGAACAAGTTTTAAAACAAGTACTTAGTCTTGCACAACAAAAAGATCCAGACAGAACAGGCAAAGCACAGATATTAGCTCAAGAATTAAATATACCGCCAGACATGGCATTAGATAGTGATGATGTATTAGAAATACTTGAAGAAAGAAAAAAACAACAACAAATACAAAATCTTAACGCACAAAATTTAGCAATGGTAAATCCATTATTAGCTAAACAATTGCGTGATCCTAATTTTGCAGCAATAGCTTATGACAATATTCCTAGATTGCAAAAAACTGAATCTTTATTTCCCGGTTTTAAAAAATTAGGACAAAATTATTACGAGGGTGATGCAAGAGGAACTATTGCGAGAGAAATGGGTGATATAGGATTTCGCTTGCAAAGTAACGGTGTGCCATTTATAAGTCTGGAAAAAGGGTTTGAAGAAGGTTATGTACCTACAGAAAAAGATTTAGAAGATGTGCAATCTCTTAGAGAAATGCAAGAAAGACTTATAGAATATGACAATAATGGTATTGGTTTTGTTGAAGGTTTTGCATATATACCCGGATTGTTGCGTGGTGGACAAATAGAAGCAGTAACAGCAGGTATAGCAACTCATAGAGCAAAAGTTCTTGCAGGTACAGCTATAGGATTTGTAATTCCTGATGGCCCAATAATGTTTGGTGGCGAAGCAATAGGTGCAAAAGTTGGAAATATTGTAGGTTTGTTTACTGGTTTAAATGCATATGCAAATAAAATGACTTTAGACATGGCGCAAATAGAGTCAGGTCATCAATATTTAGATGCAAGAAATGCAGGTTTTAATGTACAAAACGCACAAATAGTCGCTACAGGCACTGGTATTGCTAACGCTGCTTTAGAAAGAGTAGGAATAGAATATTTTTCTCGTGTTGTAAAACAAAATACTCCGGGATTGTTAAAATTATTATCACCACTTTCAAGTCCTTTACTTAAAAAATCTGGATTAGATAAAGCAATTAATAGACAATTTATTAAAAACGTTTTAAATAATGGTGGAAGAAAACTTACAAAAAGTGCAGCAGCACAAAGATTTGGTACACAATATATATCAAACATGGGAGTAGAAATTGGTACAGAATTTTTACAAGAATTAAATGCAATTGCAGGTATAAATTTATTTGCAGAATTTGTTGATGAGCCTATAGATACAATTAGTGCAACAGAAATTGGTGACAGAATATTTAATACATTAGATCAAACTTTTAGAAGTATGGTTTTATTTGGTCTATTACCTTCTGTTGGTGGGTATGTTACTGATTACACGGCAGCAACTAGATCAAAAAAAGATACAGCAATACTTGCAAAATTAAGTGAAATATCTAAAAATGATGTAACAAAAAAAAGAAATAAAACTGCATGGCAAAATTGGGTACAACAATTAGCTGCACAAAACGGTGCAGACACTATACACATAAATGCACAAGAATTTAAACAGCAATTAGATAACAATGCTATTACAGAACAACAATTAGATTTATTTTCTCCTGATCTTGCTAACCAATTAAAAAATGCAGAAAAACAAGGTCTATCAGGTAAAACTATAAAGATAAAAACTAGTGATTATTTAGCAAATATTTCTGGTACAAAATTTGATGAATCATTAAAACCACATATAAAATTTGGCGATGACCAAATGAGTCAAACAGAAAGTGTTCAGTTTTTTAAAGATCAACCAGAAATTTTAAAAACAATGAGAGACTTAGTGTCTACACAAAAAAATAATTTATTACGCAATCAAAAAGAAACAAAACAAATACAAACACAAATTACTGAACAATTAAAAGCATTAAATCTTTACAAACCTAGTCAAGCACGTTTTTTATCACAATTGACAGCTAATTTTGCAAATACATATTCTCAATATACAAATCAGTCACCTCTACAATTTATAAACGATCATTTTTTTAATATTCAGCTAGATACACAGAATAAAAATTTTGGTCAACAATATTTTAATCAAGACGGAACAATTAAAACAGAATCACCTTTATTTAAAAATTGGTTTCGTAAATCAAAAATGGTTAATAAAGATGGTACACCAATGGTTTTGTATCACGGAACAACAGATAATATAAGGCAATTTGATTTTGAACATCCAAACAGATTAGATACAGGATATTTAGGTACAGGTATATATCTTTCTGTTAGAAAATTTTTAGCACAAAATTATGCAAATATAAAAAAAAGTAGATTTAAAAAAAATACAGAAGATAAAAAAATATTAGAATTATATGTACGTTTAGAAAATCCTAAAATAGTAAATGTTAATAGTGATGTTAAGTCACAAAATAAAGATGGAGGTAGAGCAGCAGCAGATGCTTATAAAGACAAATTAATTAGTGAAGGGCATGACGGTGTAATTTTAGTCAACGATTCTGACGAAATAATTGAGGTGGCTGTTTTTGATGCAAATGCTGTAAAATCTGTAGATAATAGTGGTAATTGGTCTAATGAAATAAATGATTTATATGATCAACAAGCACTTGAATCTTTTGAACAAAAATCAAAACAAAAACAAGGTAACCGAGTTTCTGAAGAAGTATTTCAATTAGCAAGAATTGTAGAAAATTTTAATTTTGCGATTAGTAAACCTTTTGCAACTAACCGAGATTTTAAATTAGAAATACAAGCTCGTATTAAAGATGCTGCTAAAAGAGCAAGAGTTGATTTATCAGATTTTAGTATAGAAACAGAAAAATATCTTGTAAAAACTTTATTAGAAGATGCACGATTTGCTTTAACAGAAAATGCAAATGCTGTTGGTTGGTATGACGAAAAAGTATCTAAAGCGATAAGAATACTTTCTAAAATATATCCTAAAGTTGCTACTAACAAAAGACACGAATTTGTATTTAAGTGGGCATTAGCAGCTACATCCAACGGCATAAAAGTAGATAAAAATTATGAATATGCAGCAGATGTATATAATAAATTTTTGCAATCAGAAGAAGAATTAGGTGAGGGTAAAGGAAGATTGCCAGAAAAAATGTTAAATGCACAAGGCGAAAAAACAGGTGGTACTGCAAGAGCAGCAATGGAAAAATCTTTTAAAATATTAAATAAATTATTTGATGAAAAACCTTTTGCAGAATTAGAAGAATTTATGAGAACTATGCATACAGTAGAAGAAGTGCAAAATTTTGTAGGTAAATATAAAAATGGAAGGCAAATAAAAGTTGGTGGTGGTTATGGATTACAAGAACAAGTTTATGGTGCAGCAATAATGGGGCCAAAAATCGGTAATGGATTTTTTGCAAATTTAAATGGCAACTATGATCAGTTAACACTCGACAGATGGGCTATGCGTACATGGGGTCGTATGACAGGTACGTTAGTTTTAAATAAACAAAAACAAGCAAAAATTAAAAGAGAACAGATAAAACAAATAATTAAATCATTAACTAAAGAACAAAAAAAAGCATTTGAAATAATTATTGGAAGAAAACTTACAATAGGTGATCTTGATCAATTAGCTATTGATATTGAAAAAGCATCTACTACAGAAGAAAATCGTGATCGTATGGCTGAAATAGCGACATTTGCAGAAAACCCAAAACATAAAGAAATTTATATAGAAATTGGTGGCAAGCCAAAAAGTAATGATGCAACAGTTTCTCTTGGTGATTATTTGCGTAAAAGAGGTAATTTATTAGCTAAAGATAATGATGGTCAAAAAGAGTCGCCAAGTGGCGCACCAGAAAGAAGAAATATAAATAAAGTTTTTGCACAAGTTTTAGAAGTTTTGCAACAAGATTACCCAACTTTAACAATGGCTGACTTGCAAGCACTTGTTTGGTATCCAGAAAAAAAACTATATGATTCTGCAAAATTAAAAGAAACAATAGTAGAAACAAATTACGAAGACAACGAAGCACCTGATTATGCCAATGCTGCTGTTGAATTTGCTGCTAGAATGGGTGTATCAAACGAAGACATACAAATTGCAATACAGGAGGTAAATGATGAGTTACAGTCCACTAAGCAATCAACAGGAACACAACTTAATGATGGAGGAAGAAGAACGGTTGGAGCAAATGATGGAACTTTCCAACAACAAGGCAACATTGACGAAGCCACAGGACTCCCTCTCAACCCAGATGGAACTGTCACCGTCTAACATCACACCAACAGAAGAGCAGCAAGCAGTATCCAAAGCACAGGTGAACTCAGAAGTGCTGGAGAACCTGATGTCTACGTTACCACCAGAGCTATCGCAGATACTGGCTATGGTGACACCGCAGTTGCAATCCGGGTCGACCCTTCTCGACTTAGTCTCGATGATGAATTCCCAAACGGACGAAGAGATTTCAGACTCAACGTTGGAAAGCCTAGAGGGTCTATTCAAGTAAAAGTAGGAGAATTTGCACAACAACAAGATTCTGACGGTGCAAGAGGTCGTTTTCAACCAACAACTTTAACAGCTTTATTTTCTAAGCAAGCAGATTTTTCTACATTTGCACATGAATCGGCCCATTATATGCTGACTGTTTTAGAAAATATAGTTACAGGAGATAATGCACCAACAGAATTAACTAACGATTTTAATATTTTATTAAATTTTTGGGGTGTTAAAGATTTAGAAACATGGAAATCTTTCGATATAAACAAAAAAAGAGAATATCACGAAACGTTTGCATATAACTTTGAAATTTATTTGTTTGAAGGTAAAGCTCCAAGCATAGGATTACAAGAGATGTTTAGAAAATTTAGTAGGTATATTAAAAGAGTTTATCAAGATGTAATAACTAAAGTTAATCAGGCATACAAAAGAGAAACTGGAAAAGATTTGCCTATGCTTACTGATGAAATAAGAAACGTAATGGACAGAATGTTGGCTGTTGACGAAGACATAGTACAAGCAAATGAAATATATGACATGAAAGGTATGTTTCAGACACAAGAACAAAGCGGTATGAATGATGCAGAATGGTTAGTTTATACAACAGCGTTACAAGAAGCAGAAAATAAATCAATAGAAATAATGACACAACAAAGTATGAGACAAGTACGTTGGTTAAATAACAAAAGAGAAAAAGTTAAAAATGCTTTCGATAAAAAAATTCTTAAACTTCGTAAAAAAATAGAAGAAGAAGAATTAAAAAAGGTAGAACAACAACCAATTTATAAAACCCAATCTTTCTTAAAACGTGGTGAAACTATTAACGATAAAGGTGAAACAATAAAAGTTGAAGGTAATCACAAATTATCTATAAATAGCATTAAAAATTTAATACCATTTTATGACGAAGCAGCAGCAGCAGCAGACATAAAATTATTAGGTACAGGTAAATATGGCATGGTTGCTAAAAATGGATTAGATGCAAAAGTTGTTGCAGATATGTTTGGTTTTGAATCAGGAGAAGCAATGTTAAATGCTTTATTGCAAATAAAACCTATTAAGGAAGTAGTTACACAACGTGCAGAGCAACGTATGTTAGAAGAACATAGTGGATTGGTTGATGAAAGACAATTAGAATTACAAGTACAAGAAGCAATACATAACGAAGCAAGAGCTAGATTTATATCAGTTGAACTAGGATTTTTAACAAAAGCTATGCAGCCAGTGCGATATCAAGTTGCTGCTGCAAGACAAGTTGCAAAAGATATTTTAGCAGACATGAAATTATCTGAAATTAGACCCTCAGTTTTTACTAGAGCAGAAGCTAACGCATTAAAAGAAGCAGAAGCAGCAATGAAAAGAAAAGATGAAAATTCTATAAGAGATGCAGTACAAGCAAAACGTTCACAACTTCTAAATAACCAATTAGCAAAAGAAGCTATTCAAATTCAAAAACAATATAAAATTTCAGAATCGTTTCATAAAAAGTTTTTTCAAAGTGATAATAAAATAAAAAAACTTAAAAGAAATTCAGATTTAGTTAATGCAGGTAGAGCTATTTTATCTTCGTATGGTATTGGCCCATTGGTTGAAAATCCAAATGTTTATGTAGCAAAAATGAAAGAATACGATGAACATTTGTATGAAGAATTGCAGCCTATGATTGAAGACACACAAGCAACTCAAGATCAAACAGATATAACAGACTTGACATATGAAGAATTTGAAAATTTATACGATTTAACACAATCACTATGGCATCAATCTTTGCGTCAAAATCAAATAAAACTTGCAGGTCAGTTAATAGATTTACAGCCTGTCATTGATACCTTAAATACTCGAATGGATGCAATGATAGCAAGAAGTCAAAGATTAAGTAATTTAGCACAAACTCCAATTGGAACTACACAAGCCGTACCAAAATCATATTTAAGAAATAAATTCTTTTTAAGTTTCTTTGCAAAATTAAGACGGATGGAAAGTTGGGTAGACATGATGGATGGTGGACAAGGATTAAATCAAGGTTTTCTTTCAGCAGTATTAGAACTTAAAGGTGGTAAATTAGGAGATTTTTATAATACTTTATGGTTTCCAATGAGATCTGCGTTAGATGAATATAGAGTACAACAAACAATATTTACAAAAGAATATTCAGATTTAATTGCTTCTGTTGATTTTGGTGAAGCAGAAATAACAGCAAATGAATTTGCAATGGTTTCTGAAGATTCTAGAGCATATAAATTTGGATCAGAAAGTAATGGTAGAGGTAAAGTAGAATTGCTAGGAGCTATGTTACACACAGGTAACCCTAGTAATTTAAAAAAATTATTATTAGGAAGAAAATGGGGCAGTCTTAACGAAGATGGATCATTAAACACAACTAATTGGGATGCTTTTGTAAAACGTATGATTGATGAAGGTCATTTAACTAAACAAGATTATGATTTCTTACAAGCAGTTTGGGATTTAAATGAAAAAATGAAACCACTTTTGCAAAAAGCACATAAAGATACAGAAGGATATTATTTCAAAGAAGTTAAAGCAACACCAATAGTAAATAGATTTGGTGAATATAGAGGAGGATATGTACCTGCTAAAGGCGATCCAAATATGACAGAAGTAGATATAAAAGAAGAAATAAATACTTTAAAAATGCAATTTAAAAATTCATTACCAAAAGTTGAAAATGGTATGACAAAAGAACGTAATGAAAAATTTGCACAACCATTGTCATTGCATTTAGGTTATATGACAAAACATATTGATGACACGTTACGTTTTGCCTATATTCAACCTGTATTACAAGACACTTTAAAAATCTTAAACAACAAAGAATTTAACAAAAAATTAAACGTCATAGATCCTACTGTTATGAAAGAAATGATAATGCCTTGGTTAAAAGCAGCAGCTAGTCAAAAAACTTACGCACCTTCTGATTTTGGCCCACAATTAGACGCAATTATATCTACAAATAAACGTAGAACAGGAATGGGTATTATGTTTGGAAATTTACCAAACGCTTTCCAACAACTTACTGGTTTGTTCCCTGCCTTATTAAAAGTAAAACCTAGACATTTAACAGAAGGCATAATTGATTACATGAAAGATAGAGAAGGAACAATGCAACGTATTGCTGAAGCATCACCATTTATGGCAGACAGGCAAGTTAATTTAATATTTGACATACAAGGAAGATTAAATGAATTAATTGTCAATCCAAATAATTTTCAAAAAATGCAAAATTGGGGAAGATCTCATGCATATTTTTTACAACAAACTTTTCAAGGAATTACAGACGCAATTGTTTGGATGGGAACGTACAACCAAGTACATGAAGCAATGCCAACTAATATGAGTGATAAAGAAGTTATGGCTGAAGCAATTAAACAAGCCGATGCAAATGTACGTTTAACACAAGATAGTTTGTTACCAGAAGATAGAGCAGCATTTCAAAATATGAATCCAATAGTGCAATCATTAACTCAATTTACTGGTTATTTTAATATGATTGCTAATCTAAGTTTTACTAATTATCAAAAAATTGTTAAAGACGAATTAGGTTTTAAAAATAAAGGAGCGAAAACAGAACAATTAGTTTATATGTATCTTTACACCGTTGTTATGCCAGCAGTTGTGGCAGGTCTTATTATGCGAGGTTTAGGTGGCAGAATAGAAGATAAAGAAGATGATGGATATATTTTTGATGATATGGGTGTTGCAGCATTAGGAGACATTGTTAATTACACAGCAGGTCTTGTTCCTATTGCAGGGCAAATTGTTTTAATTCCTATAAATCAATTTAACGACATTCCTTGGGATGATGACATAGTATCTAGCCCCGGTATAGAAGCATTACAAGATTCTATAACTGCTGTACCCTCACTTTTAGAAACTATTTTTACAGATGGAGAATTGTCAGGCAAACAAATAAGAGATGTATCTACAATGATTACACAAGCATCTGGCATACCAGTTACACCATTAGGTAGAACATTAGGTTATTTAAGAGATGTACAACGTGGTAAGGTCGAACCTAAAGGCCCACTTGACTTTATAAGAGGTGCAGTAACAGGTAAAGCAGGTGTTGGTAAATAATAAAGGTGTGACCGTAATACAAAGAATCAGTTGTAACCTTAATAAGATAGTGAAATAGTCTAGTTAATGACAATAAATTCGACTACAAGAAAGACGAATTCGTTAGTTGGGAATGGGAATACTCATACATATCCTTTTGCCTTTAAAGTTTTTACTGATGCAGATATTGTTGTAAAAAAATTAGAAGCAAGTACAAGTATAGAAACCACATTAACTTTAGGATTAAATAATGATTACATTGTTACCTTAAACGCAGACCAAAACAGCAATCCCGGTGGAAGTATAACTTTAAAATCAGGTGGTAATAATTTAAATTTAGCTAGTGGTTTTAGTATTGTTATTACATCTGCTGTTCAATCTTTACAAGGAACAGATCTTACTAACCAAGGTGGGTTTTTCCCAGAAGTTATAAATGATGCGCTAGATAAATCAGCAATTTTACATCAGCAACAACAAACAGAACTAGATAGGTCTATAAGATTTTCATTAACCAATACTATTGGTAGTTTAGAAATTACAGAAAATGCT
>VMHT01128271.1_pt1 | contig 11247 bp, 25 predicted proteins | sample 4693611 | NCBI WGS metagenome assembly VMHT01 (sample SAMN12280063, study PRJNA550983) | marine metagenome | isolation source: seawater sampled from same location over 5 years 0.02-0.2 micron viral filtrate | place: USA: collected off the coast of southern California halfway between the port... ... | reverse complement strand
GGAAAATTGGGACTATGAGCATCAACCACACGAAATTGAGGCAAGAGAGGAAGAAGTAAGGTTATATGATTGGTATATGAGTGATACTTTTGGTGTGTCGGATGGAAAAGTGGCACAGTAAGCGTTCCTGAACCGCCTGAGGGCAGTATAATTACAAAGTAATCAAGAGGGAGCAATGATCAGGAACAAAGCACGAATGATCAGAATCATGGCCAACTGCACTGATTCGGACACTCTCACTCGTGAACAAAAATTTGAAGTTTTCTGCCGAGTCTGTGACAACATGCTTGCAGAGGGCAGAATCACTAAAGTAAACCACAAACGCTGGACAGAAATCTGGTGATGAAAACTACAACAGCAACTTACAACATTCGCATTGAGTATGGTGACGGTAATGTTGAAGACTTCAACCGCACGATGCCAACCAAACCCACAACACATAAGGGTATTATGGCACAGAATGACCGATTAGTTCGGTGGGTTGATAAGTATGTTGGCAATCGTGATTGCAAGCGCCACACTGTAACTCCTCTTTTTTCCTGAATCATGCCAATTGACTTCCCAATCTACAAGAAACAACTTCCTCAAGTGTGGTTAGAAGATGGCAAGTTTATTATTGAATCCGACTCGTTCCGTTATGTGATTGCAGATGATTTGAAACTATTGTTTAAGTTATGCAGACGTTTTAAGTCTGACGCTATCGCACAAACTTACGTCACTAACTAACAATGTTCAACACTACTTCCGATCTGTTCAAGTTCAACAACACCAATGATCATGATGAAATGATTGATGCTATGGCAGAGACTTACTTCAAAGCAATGACAACTTGTGCCGCAGATAACCGCAATTTTGATGCTATTGCGTGTTATCAGGAATGGATTGTTGATCGTAAAGATCCTCAAGATGGTGGTGTGGAGATATTCTTTGCACCTAATCTTACACTTGAAAGAGAAAAGAAATAAAGACTGGGTGTGCCAGTGGGTAAGGTGACCACCAAACCTCCACAGGGCACCCCCACACTGCTATAATTACAAAGTAATCAAGGGAACACACCCCATGCAACTGACCAACTCTACCGTTATCGTTGATTTTTTCCCTGAAGCTTTGATCGCTGAGGCAGATGAGAATAAAGGTATGAAAGTTGTTGTCAAACGTTTCAACAAACGTGTTACTTTCCGTGCCAATGGTATGAAATCATATAGCACAATTGGTATGATTGATGCCAAGCATGAGTGGGCATCCCGTATTGCTAAAGGTGCTGAGGTTACTGATTACAACATTGAGAAAATGCCTGCTGATGAGTATAGACCTCTCTATTGCTGATGTTATACGTTCTTCCTGTTATCATTATCATTTTTTCACTTTTCTCATGATCACTGCTACTTCTGCTGATTGGGTTGACTTCTGGGAAAACGAAATATCCAACAATATTGAAATGAATCAAGAACAAATTACTGCAATGATGAGTGTTTCCGAAAACATTCAGGAAATGATTGAGGTTGCTGGTGAATTGTGGGAACTGAGTGACTTTGAAGTAACTTCCTTGTGTGGTATGGTTGCTGATGCATTTGCTGAGAAAGGTATCAAGATGGAGGCACTGATTTGAAAAATATTACATCTCAACGTGATATGCATATTGGTGAACTTGACAAAAGTATCATTGAATTGTCTAAGCGTAAGTTGAAACTTCTCCAAGAAGTAACAGAAATCAACGAATTCATCTCTTTTCTTCGCCAACAACAAGAGGATCTTCTTAATGTCCATGAATAAAATCAGCAATTTTGACCTTGAAACAATCATTGAAGGACTTGAAGATGCTGTTAATGTTTGTTATACAGCACCGAAGAATCCAGAGAAACAGGGTTACCCCTATGCAACAGGTTATTCCCGATTAGCAATGCAGACAGCAATTGAAAATCTTAAAACCCTGATGCACTTGCAGGCACAATATGATTTAGAGACGATGTGATATAATTAGTGTTGTAGAGTTCAAAGTAATTGGAATGACTCACGAAAAGCAGGTAGCACTCAATGTTCAAGAAATTGGAGTTTTACTCTCTGCTCTACAACTATTAGATTATGCTGATGAACATCGTATTGCAAAAGCATACGGTAGTGCTCCTTCACTTTACGACCGATTAAAGACCATCTACGATGGCATGGACACCTCAATCTGTGAAACAAAAGATGACCAAATCTGCGAACCTTCCTTCTGAATACACCACTTGGATTGACAACATGTCTACTTCAGTAACTCCTGCTACTAATCCTGAATTGTGGTATCAATGGTATGCAATCGTCAAAGAGGATGCGCCAGAAATTGTAGATCAATTTGTTGAGAATACTGCTGCTAAGATGGAAGTTACTGTTGATTACTTCATGAATGAATTTCTCTAATGGGGGAAGAAATTGAACCGAAAGTAATAAAAGATGATGTATTATCAGCACTTCAGCAGGTAGAAAACATTATTGAACTGACAGCGAACAATGAACACAAACAATTCATTTACATGCATCTAAATCCAGTTTATTATGAACTACAGCGACAGTTGACTAATCTAAATGATTCTGCTAATATTACTAAGGAAAAACAAAAGGAGCAATGAAGAATCTTTATCTGGTTGAATACTGGGTTCCTTTCCCTTCATCTGAGTATGGTGGAATGGTCGCAGTAGTTGCAGAAGATGACCATGAGTGTCACGATGTTCTACTTGATTGGCGTGATGACCTTGACAGTAAATATGATTCAAATATCATTACACAAGTAAAAAGAGCACCGAAAGTTGCTGTCATTGCAGAAGAAACATCCCGTGTTGTTGAGGCATTTACTACCTAATGGAAAAACTATACAAAGTAATGGAATTTACCACGACTGGGTGGGAAGTTCCTGGAGATGAGTTTAAAAAACTAACCAAAGAAGTTGCAACAGATAGAATCAACTATCTTTTGAATGAAGGTATTAGTCCCGATAGGATTAAAGCAGTTCCTGATAATGATTGAACTACCCCCAGATTTTCACCATGAACCACCAACAGGATACAGATATCAAGTCATTCAGAAGGACGCTTCTACTGTTGCAATTTGGACTGTATGTAACCCTGGGTTTGTTTACAATGATGGTAATGACATTCGTTGTATCTGGGGATTCTACAAACCAAAAAGAGGGGAATACTATGCACCAATCAACTCAAAAAAAGTTGGAAGTAAGGTAGATGTAAATAAAACAACTCCATATACTGCAATGCAGCTAAACCTAAATTCATTAGAAGCAATATTGTATTCATGACCTATACTCCAAAGATCAATGATTATGTAATATGGAATCATCACGGTATCATACATGAAGGATGGATATACTTTGTTGATAGTGCTTATATTACGATTGAGACTGGAGTAAAACCTAAACCTAATTGTGAGTATACCAGAGAAGAGAAACACAAGTATATTCATACTTTGCTTTGTTGTTTCCCTCATCAGTGGAAGGATTTGTCTTATGTGAAGAGTCGGAAAAGCGTTTATGATTAATGAATATAAATCACAACAGCATTGTTATAGTGATCCACAATGAGTAGATATCGAATTCCTTTATTCCCTGTATCAATATTTCAAAGTTCTGTGGGAGATAATAGTAGAATACAGGAATTAGTATACCCAATGATAAAAAAATCATCAGGTAAACATGATAATCCACCTGATGGATGGTTGACCAATAAATTAATTACGTCATTTGAGGATGATGAATTTAATGAAAGTATTATATCAGAAGATGGACCAAATAACGAAATAAAAGATCAGTATATTAAAGTAATGGGGGCATTTTTTAATACATCTTTTGAATGTGAGATCAAAGATATATGGTATAATTATTACATAGATCAAGAGTATCAAGAATCACATACACATTTTGGTAGTTATAATGATCCAAATCATTATGCATGTGTTCATTTTTTGAGTTATAATTCTGAAATACATTCACCACTAACATTTGACGATCCTCTAAAATTAGTAAGATCGGGTTCACATGAAATAACAGGATTTTCTGGTTATTCCGATAAATTTCATGTAAACGCCAAAGAAGGTGATTTAGTAATGTTTCCTTCATACTTGGAACATGAAGTTAAAGCAGGATTACCAACACCAGAGTATCCAAGAATAACAATTTCATTTAATGTTAAAATAACTAAATTTGGAGATGAGATAGAAGAAAATGAACCAAGTTAATGTATCTGATAATTATTTTACCGAACGCCAACATCAGTTTATACTGACTTATTGTGAAAATTGTTCTTATAACTATGGTGAGGTTGATAATGCAGAAACACCTCCAACTGGGTTGATTCATGATATACCACCAACAGAAGAAATATATCCATTGATTGAAAGAAGGATTGAACAATCAATGGGTCCTGATGCTGATAAGTATACACTTTATCGGATGTATGTAAATTGTTTTGGACCAAGAGAGATTGCATATTTTCATACTGATGGTGATGAAGGTGAATTGACATTCTTGTATTATCCGAATATGGAATGGAAACCTGATGATGGTGGAGAAACTCAAATATATGATACTGATTTTATTAAAGGTGTTCCACCAATACCAAATAGAATGGTAATGTTTGACGCCGCTTTATTGCATAGAGCAACATCATTTAGAGATCATCATCGCTTTACTATTGCAATCAAGTATACTTTGGTTGATAAATAAAAAAAAGTCCGTTGATAAATGACTGTTAACGTTAATACGCAGAAAGCACTTGGTGGAAATAATCCCATTAAATTGAGTGGTGGATCTGGTGATGCTAATAACAGTATTGCTGGATGGTTTGAGGCACCTCAAGGTAGCTCAGTTCCTTTTAGTTCTTTTTATAGGAAAACAGATAAAGATCTAACGAGGAATGATTTTGATTTCAATAATAACAATGTATTTGTTCCTGATGCAACTGAGAACGCAACAGTTGCAACTTCAGGTCCAATTAGTTTCAGTGATTTCAGAGGGCAAAGTAACCAGGGTGTTATAAAAGAGTATGTCATTACACAGTCTAATCATAGTGTATCTTTAGACCTTGATGGTCAAAGTTGGAATAGTAATCTGAATAAAAATGTTCCTAAAATTGCAAATATCAATGGAAGATTGACGAGTGGAACTGCACCAACAGGACAATCTTATTCTGGATATAATCATAAAACCGGTTCTGCATTGCATTTTGATGCTGAAGCATATAATTTGAATATTGATGTTGATACTGCAACTGGAGATACTAATAACTTTAATAATGACACCGGTGTTTTTGGTCATGGTGGACAAGGTGGAACTACCAATCAGACCAATGGAAATGCTGGTGGAACTGCCATGTATGTGAGGCAAGTTTCAAATAGAGGTGGCGCAAGTGCAATCATTAGGGTTAATACCAATAGTGGAAGAATATTTGGTGGTGGTGGAGGAGGAGAAGGAGGAAGAGCTGGAAATAATGGAAATCCCAAACAATGTCAATTTTTTACCACTTCTGATGGGAATACCTTTAATACAGGTGGCACAATTCGTTCTAAAGATTCCTGTAATAATAATTCATCTTCTCATTGTGATTCTAATAAACTTGAATATGGTGTAAATGGACAACCAAATCACATGGCAGGTGGTGGATGGAGAGGAACATCATGTAATGGAACTGGTGGAAGAAAGAGATGTCGTGGTAGTGATAGATTCAGGGGAAATGCGGGAGATATGGGATGTTATAAGAATGTGACGAAAAGATGTAAATACAGGCACAGATATACTGGCAATACTCCCAGCGGTGGTGCTGGTGGTGGAGGAGGACAAGGTAAAGGCGCTAATGGACCTGCTGGTGCTGGCAGTGCTGGAGGTTCTAAGACTAATTCTAATTGCACTATTGGACCTAATCCAACTGCTTATAATAGCGGAAGGGCACCAAATAATGGAACCTCTGGAAAATCTGGTGGTGGATTTGGTGCTGCTGGTGGTAATAATAACAATAGAACTGGTGCTGGTGGTGCCGCAGGATATGCATTGTTCACACCAACAAAATCACAAGTTTATCTAACAAATACCAGTAATAACAAAGGACCGACCTGATATTGACAATATAAATTATTATGCTATGATTAAATTGTGAGAATACAATTATGACTGAAGAAGAAATTATTCGACATGTATTTGATTGCTTCAAAGTTTGGAGTTCTGATGAAGATTCTGTATGTGGGTGGTGTCTAACTCCTGAAGAGGAAAGGCGCATCAAAATATGTGAGAGTTGTGAATGGTTTATTCCGGATGAAGATCCTACATATGATACCGAAGTTAGAAGATCATGTAAATTATGTGGATGTCCAGTTGATAGTAAGGCAATAGAACCCTTGGAAAGTTGTCCGATAAAGAAATGGGAACAGCATTTTGAAAGTTTTAAGGTAACAACCTATGCAGACATTAAAAGAAAACTCAACAAAGAATGAAGAGAATCAGGGAGAGATTCCTGGTCGTTATGAGGATTTTATTGGCATTTATGATAATGCTTTAAGTCCCGAGTTTTGCAATGTAATTATTGAGGCATTTGATCACTATCACCAAACCAATGCAGTATGGTGTGAGAACGATCAATTTGAAAATACGATTGCGGGACGATTTGATTGGGCACTTGATTTATCACATATGTCAGGCACAATGGTAGACATGCCAGAACGTGATTTGAATGATGTATTGATGAGTTGTTTGAGTCAATACACTCATAAGTACGGGCATCTGGCAAAGATTGCAATGTATTCGACCACACAAAAGATACAAAAGACACCTGCTGGTGGAGGTTATCATGTATGGCACGATGAGAATTCAACATTAGTACATGCTTCCAGAAAGGTTGTATGGATGTTTTATTTGAATGATGATTTTGAGGGAGGAGAGACTGAGTTCCTGTATTATCACAAGAGGATAACACCAAAGAGGGGAACATTATTATTATGGCCAGCAGGAATGACTCATGCACATAGGGGTGGATTGGTTACAAAAGGAATGAAGTATGTTGTAACGGGGTGGTTTCATGTCGCAGAATGAAGAGAAGAAAGAGATGCCAGGATTGGCAGAACAGGGAAGGAATTTAGTTGATTTAATGAAGGATGTCGGAGGGGACATTTTTGCTGGGCAGAATATATTTGCAGAACAATTTGAACAACAACGTAGGTATGATATATGCCAAGCATGTCCCAGTTTTGAACATGGTAGGAAGAGATGTAGGGAGTGTGGATGTTTTATGATGAATAAGACTGCATTAAGAGCAGCAAAGTGCCCATTAAAGAAGTGGTAAATTATCAGTTGCACAATATATTTCCAACCAGTGTATATGTTGGAGAGATGGAAGATCATGCACGGCACAAGGAAGTATTTTATAGAGAGATCTATCCAAAGTATGAGTTTCCACGTATAGAAGAAAGCAGTGGAGATATTAACACTGTATCGGAACACGAGGGTAAACCGATTATTCATACGGAAGAATGTGCGGTGGCAATGATGAAAGAGATCACCAAACATATTAAGATCTATTATATGGAGATCTTAGGATTAAGGGATGTATTTGATGTTTATCATACAAAGAGTTGGATCTCAAGGAGTTATGGTAGTGAGGAATTAATTCCAGAGCACTTACATGCTCCGGGGCATATATCTTATGCCTATTATGTAAATGCCCCAGAAGGATCACATGCATTATCATTTTATGATAAGAAGAAGGGTAATGAGTTATTTCAGAGTGTACTTGATTACTACCATGAGGATGATACATTCATAGATCAGTATACATTTGAATCAACTCAGAAGTATTCTCTTCATACTAAAGAAGGAACAATATGCATATTTCCAAGTAAGACTCCTCATGGGACAGATTCTGTATCCGAGGTTTTTTCTGGCGAGCGACTTGCGATTTCCGGTGACTGTATCATAACGCTCAAAGAATCAGAGAAGATGAAGTATTCGGTGGGGTATATAAACCCGAAGTATTGGCGCACTTATTAGACGTAGAACCACATATAACCACGCCATGTGTATCTACCTTTACTTTTAAGAGATGCTGTTAATGTGGTTCCGTGAGTGCCATTCCCTAAACGTCTGATAGCATCTGCTTTAGATTCAAAGAAGATCTCTTCCCATGTGATCTTATGAATACCTTTCACTGGTTTCTTTTTAGTTTTGTGTTCAAGCAGCTTCCATCTATGACCATATGAGATGTAACCCTTACGTGCTGATTTTAGTATGTTAGCGTTACGGTTTGGATTACCTGCAAGTTCTGCTGCCGCAACTCTTGCATTCTCCCACTCTTTTAATTCGCCTGTTTCTATGTTCATACTCTGAATACGTATACCAGAGTGTTTACCAGTTCCTCTATTTTCATCTGTAAATGTAGGAAGATTCTTAGGTTTCTTCTCTATAACTGTAAAGGTCTTAGTAGGAGGTTCTTCTATTATATGATCACTATCATTGTATTCTGGTTTATATCTTCCTATCCAATACTCTGTTTTCTCAATAAGATCTAATTTATTACAGGCATCTATTTCTTTTATATTGAATGTATGATTACCATACTTACGCATTGCAATATGTAATGGTTCTTTGGACATACGGTTAGCACACTCAATATGGTGTTTCCACTCTTTATTGAGCATACTTGTGGTGTTTCCGATGTATTTGTGTCCTGTATCGGTGTTGATGATTAGATATACACTGCCTTGCAAAACTACCCTCCAGATGGTATTATAAATAACGGTTATTTTATATTATCTAGGATATGTTGTATTTTAGAGAGTGTTTTTTATAATAATTTGAGTTAATGTATAATGATTCTCAATTGCAATAAGTAATTCTCATTAATGTTGGGTATTGCTGAGTATTGTGTGTTAATGTGTGTTCTTATTGTAAGTTTAGCGAGCGTAGCATGGGACGCGGAGTTTGTCAACCCACGGGGCGCGATTTTCTGGGCGAGATTAGAAGATCTTATATACGCTACGAGATTTCTAGACGAGATATATGTTACAATAATGACATAAGTCTCGACTATATACATATATACTACTATGCATCTCGACGAGATATAGGTGTGACAAGAAGGTTGCAATCTCGTCGAAAATACAGTATAATCATAAAGTAAACTAATCAAATCTCGACGAGTTATGTACGACGATTACGATCTAGAATATTCATACACACCTGAATATACATATGATCTCGACGAGACCTATGACATGTGGGCGCAATCATATAATGCGCTAGATGAAGACGTACAACAAGACGACGAATACGCACGAGATAATGACACATATGAGGCACTTGCGTATCGTCATTACGCATGATATAATACACACGTATACATCACACATCTCGCCACTAGACACATGTACACAACTACTAAGCGCCTGGTTAGTGTCACTCTCGATATAGAGTGTTATGATGACTTGCCCCTAGAAGATTACGACTGGAAAGAAGTCTTAGGTCTTGAAGGTGGCGAGAATGTTCATGTTAACATCAAAGAAATGGCAGATATGTATTGATTGTGCCAGTTCGTGGACTGGTTTAAAGATGATCTATTCTCAATAGCAAGATCTTATTGAGAATAAAACCAATTGTAGAAGTGGCACACAACCCCTTGCGGATTCGTTCGTGAGGGGTTATTGTTATATCAAGTTCAAAAAAGTTCTCTTGAAAACTTTCACTCCAAACCCACATCTGGAAATGTTAATGCAACGGGAACAATTGATGGAAGATATTGACTCAATTGTTGATGGTGAACTTAGTGGTATTATTAGTGATGGATTGAGAGATGAATTGGTAAGACGCCTATGTGATGCCGTATGTAAAAACTTCCCTGCTAAGTAACACTATGTGCCAAAAGTATTAGTGGCACAGTAAATGAGCACGGTTCTGAAAATCGTGTATTGTAGTTTCAAGTCAAACAATTCTCTTCAAAATGGATTACGACACTTTCGACACTGATGTTTTTTCTGAGATCAATGACATGCCAGGTGAGATTTATGATGTGATTGAATACAAAGAAGAATATGAAGATGATAAGAAGTTTGATGTAGAAGGTTATATTAACGGGAAAGTTGATTACTAAGTAACATCGAGGGCTGCACAGTATTAAGCGTAAGACCCTCCAAACATTTTCTCTTTTTAACCTCATGAACTACACTCTCAAGCAACTTCAAGACCGTGTATCAAGTATGATCAAAGAATTGGGAGAAGATGCAGAATGTGGCGCGTGGATTTATACCAAGAATGATTGTCATTTGAAGGATGAAAATGGTGAGATTGATTATGATAACAACATAGAAGATCCTGAGTTGGTTAGACGTATCTTTGATGATGTAGGAAACATTGATTACATCTATCAGGTGATTCAAGAGAGTGTGGATGAAGTCGTAGAAGAGCAATGGATGGCATATCAACACGAGTTAGTGTAAGGCACTAAGTGTCACAAACCAGTCGGCTGCCGACCAGTTGGATAGGTGTCACACGAAATGGGCACAGGGGCGGAAACCGTGTATTGTAGACACATGAACAAAACCAACCTTTTTTCCGATTCCAATCTGACCGAACTTCAGGACTTTATGTTTGACACTATGCTACCTGCTGAAATGTGTGTAGATTGGTTCTGCGAACGTTTCAACGTTAGCGCAACTGATGAAGTCATTGATTTTGTCGTTGATTCGCACTTTGCATTCTTCGGTAACTGACACTAACCTCTCTGTTCTTCATTAACACAAACTCATGCGTATTTGTCTTTCTGCCATTGTTATTTTGTTGGGTGCCAATCTTCTCATCGATCTATTAGATTCTGATATGATGGAAGTCATCAACGAAAGAAACGAAACGATTCAAAGACAAATTGATGCAATGTGAGGCACTAAGTGTCACAAACTGGTCGGCTGCCTGACCAGTTGGATAAGTGGCACACAAAAGACGCACGGCGCTCAAAATGCCCTATTGTACTTTCAGATCAAACAACGACACCAAACATGCGTAAGATCGAAACCCAGATGGTCGCAGCAATCCAGAACGACGAGCGTTGGTCATCTGCTAACACGACGGTCATCCCTGGATGGGAGGGAACCTCTGACGTGTACCTCCACGGTAGCAGAATTGCCACGATCGGTCAAGATTGGATGCAATTGTTTGACGGTGGGTATCAATCAAAGACAACTAAGTCACGCCTGAATGCATTACTTTCTGCCTTCGGAATGGACGGT
>VMHT01123926.1_pt1 | contig 11247 bp, 4 predicted proteins | sample 4693611 | NCBI WGS metagenome assembly VMHT01 (sample SAMN12280063, study PRJNA550983) | marine metagenome | isolation source: seawater sampled from same location over 5 years 0.02-0.2 micron viral filtrate | place: USA: collected off the coast of southern California halfway between the port... ... | reverse complement strand
GCCGTAACATCAATACAGTGCTTATAACCATCAATAGCCCAGACGTTTTTTACTAAAACATTTTCTGAGTAACAAATGCTCAATGCTGTTTCATCATTATCCTGATAGGTGCTATATCCAGCAGTTCCGTTAAACGCATCAGTAAGTTGAGTGCCACCCGTAACGGCCCAGCGGGTACGGTTAAAATCAATCTGCATGTCTTGAATAACAATGTTTTCACGCTTGTTATTTCTAAAGCCAGTCATAACCACAGTAGTATTGCGGCCTTCAGTCCCGATCATTTTGATAATACTGCTTTTACCATCTCCAAAGAAATAAGTATTGCTTGGGATGTAAATAGTTCCGCTGACGATGTAAGTGCCTGCCGGTATATATACGTTGCTATTTCCAGAGGCGGCAGTCAGAGCGGCTTGTATTTCTGTGGTATCGTCTGATGTTCCATCACCAACAGCCCCAAAATCTTTAACCGAAACAGTCTGTCTTAACTTTGATTGAACGGTGGTCTGAACCGCTCCAGTTCCAGATGGATCATAAAGAATTGAACTGGCGTTGTTTCCCGTAGCATTAATAAAAGAACTAACAGCAGCATCAAGTTGAACGGCAGTTGTTGCTGGGCTAGTTACAGATCCATTTGTGGCAAAACTTATTAGCTTACCAGCGCGATCAGCTACAGATGGCAGGATATTGTTAATGCCAGACCCTACGTCACCTTCTGGGAATTGCACTGCCAGTTCACTGCTTGCAACTTCCTGCTGCACAAGCATTGTAAGCTTATCTAGCGCATCCTCATGCGCCTCGGCAGGAAAAGGATCATTTGGCACATAATTTGTTTCTTGCGTTACCGGCAGCACGCGACGAATAACAACCGTGTTGCCAAGAGCAGGCGCAGTGCCAAACACTACGTTGCCGCCACTATCAGAGCCCGCACCAGTTACCGTATAGTCTGTAGTCAGCGTTTGTGTCGTTTCCACGCCGGTTGTATCATTAACCAGAGTTACAACAAGATTGCTGTCTTGGAAGATTTTAAACGCATACGCGAAAGTAGTCGTGCTGCCACTACCAGCATAACTGTTAAAGCTTGTGCTTGTTGATACTGTCATCTGACTATTTCACCTTGTTTTTTTAAGCGCTGCCTGTCTTCGTATGCTTGCGCTAGGTTAGCATATTTTGGCATTTTAAGTAAAATCTTAAAGCCTTTGTCAAGATATTGCTTGTTTAGAGCGCGCACCATAGACACACGATCCTTATCTGACGCCCGATCATAAGCACGGCCAAGAGGATTGCTTGTCGTTGTAGTCATCGCTTCTAACGCCTCGCGGAATGTTACGCGCCCTATGCGAGACTGGCTTATCGGCTCTTTGTTTTTGCTTATGTCAATCAAATCAGATATAGCACCATAGCTTAACTTTATGCCACCCATGCTTGTCGGGTTTGTCAGAGGCCAGCCATTAGTCATAGAAGATAAACGCATAAGCTCTGCCTGATAGTCTGGCACCTCTTCACCCTCGCGGATACGAATGCCGCTAAGATTGTTAAAGATAGCCAGCCACGTATTTGTTGCAAGGCTAACATCATTAGCACCGATCTGATTGCCCAGCGTGTCAAAGACTGGAGCATTGCGGTCACTCTCATCGCGGAAGAAACTATCCTTAGATTGATAAGCTGACATTGCTTTAAACAGGCTAATGAACTGATTGCCAGTATCATTTTTGGGCATTCCAACTATGCGGTAATCGGGGCTTCCATCTTTTTTAGCGTATTTATACGTTCCATCTTCGTTTTTTTCTAATGCATCTTTTTCTGTGTAATATGGAACGTCACCGCGTGGCCTAAGCACAGATGGATCTATCATGCGGCCACGCGCTCGCTGCAACGCACTAACTGGGCTTGGCAAGCCGATAGGCGTTGCAGCCTCTGCTGGCCCTCTAACTAATTGCGTAGGATCACGATACTCTATAGCAAAGACAACATCCGACAATCCCTGCAGCATTGGCAATTCTTTGTAATAGTCTGCCACAGATGCAACAGCAGCAGCCCCTAAGTTGCCGCGCATCTCTGGGTCTCTTGTCATATGCATCAACTGCACTGCGTTAGCAGTCACCGCAAGAATACCGCCAACAGGTTCATAGCCAGAATAGCTTACATAACGCAGCTTTCCATTTGGCCTGCCATACACGTCATAGAGCGGCATGTCATCGCCGTTCCGATCTTTCGGCCAATCCTCGCCTCTAAACACAAGGCTATACGGTTGCCATCCGGGCGGCAAAGCTTCCCGCACTTTAGGATCAGACGGCATCGCTCCCGTAATCTGCCCCTGCATCGCATAATCTGCCACAACCGCCATTGTGCCTGCGCCAAGAGTTAAACGCCCTGCGGCCATCTGCTGCGCTCGCGCACCGTTTTTGCCAGAAAGATCTGCGTAGACCTTGCGGTTCATTCCCATAAATTCTGTCGTGCGCAAAAACGCGTTTGTAGGCGCAGTAGCAAATGGCAGGATCATTCTGCCTACTGGAAGGCCGAAAACGTCAAGGCGCTGTACCATCCCGGTAATCTTACCGAACTGGCCGAGATCGCTTTGCAGCGTGTCATACTTTGCTTTGTAATCTAATTCTTCTGCAACATACTGCGGATCTAGCAGCAGCATACCCGCTTCATCTTGCGCCTGCTCTACAGTCTTACCATCGCGCAGTGCTTTCTTATACTGCCGGTTTGCCTGCACGTATAACTCACCGCGCTGTGATATTGTTTTAAAAAACTCATCTGATGTCAGCAACAGACGAAAAGGTATGCGGATACGCTTACCAAGCTCTGTCGTAGCTTTAGCTAAAGGGCTGTCGCTTTCACCGGCAATCGATGTGTACTGCTCAACGTCTAGCTTGCTGGCCTCACTGGCAGGCACCTCTGTGCGCCATGCGATAGATCCAGCTTTTAACGCATCCTTGTAGCTATCCATCCAGCCTTTAAACCGCAGCAGCGCATCATCAGCGTAAACCTGATCGTCACTGATTGGATATGCATCTGTTCCAAGAACTGTTCTGCCCTTACGAACTACAGATCCATACATTCCTGCAATCATCTCAGCAGGCAGTTGATATGCCATGAATGCTGCAGAGCCGACAATGTTTTTAATTTGCGTAGAAGGGTTGCTAAGAAGACCAGCCAAGTAAGCTTCAGAAATCATCTGCCGTGTTTTGGCTTTCCAACCGCCACGCGCAAACTCATTCGCACCGCGCATACCATTTGCGTTTAGATCCTGCAGGAACCGGGTTGCCATAACGTCAACAAGATCTCCACCGCCGCTTTCCTGCAGCAATCGCTTGGCCTCTTGTGCCTGACGCACTGCGCTTTCTTCGCCGCCTACCTTAATCTGGAAAGACTGCAATGCACGCGCTGCCTCTGTTTGTGCCCCTTTCAACTGTAACTGTATGCCAGCATGTATTGATAGTTGCCTGCGAAATGCCAACCGATCTGCATCAGAGCCCAATCCAGATTTTATTTTTGTCGCTAAAGTTTCCAGCTTGTCAGCGCTGCGCACCAATAGCTCACGCGCCGCAACTAATTGTTCTGCATTTAATGAGCCATCGCCAATTTTACGCTGCAACAATTTTTTAGTAAAACCTACTTGGTCTACCAACTGTTTTGCCGCCAAATCAATAGTGGCCTCATTTGACAGATAGCCACGCTTGCGCGCAACAGTCTCATCCTTGTAAATCTCAGACAGCGCTGTGATCGTAGCCTTTACGTCATCAGTCGTGTTCATGTAATCAAAGTTAAAGTCACCGCCCTCTTGCAGCGTTTTAATGCCAGCCTCTTGGCTTGTCAGCATTTCTTCTAATCGATCTGCGACAGCCTCATCAACTACACCAGTTTCTGGCTTAAACCCACGCGCCTCTGCGGTCAGAGATTTATTTGCCATGTCATTGACATCAACTGCCAATGCTTCTGCTTCGTCAGCTTCTTTGCTAATCGCTTCTTGCGCACCCGCTAAGATCTGCTCTGTTTCATCAGGCTGCGCTTGAAATCCACGCCGCTCAAATTCTGCCACGCCTTCCGGGCTAAGAACCTGTGGGGCTAGCGCCTTCTGCGTTGCACGCTGAGAATATGTGCCATCGTCAGGTACAAGCCCGCGCTCTTGCGGCGTAGGTACACGCGCTGGCATAGCAGGCTGGCGTCTTGCGGCAGGCACTTGCGTTGGAGAGATAGGTTGCTGAACGCTGGTAGACATCTTGTCAAGAACTTCCAACAGCGCACGGGTGCCACCACCCGCAAGCTCCACGCCTTCACGCTCTGGCCCTACAGCAAATTCAGTCGGAGCGCCCGCAACTTGGATGCGCTGCCGCTGTTCCTGCTCTTCAGCAAGTTGTGCTGGATCTATTGCCATATTACCTCACAAACGCAAAAGGGCGCATATGCGCCCCATTATATCGTCCTTGTAGCAGATTTAAGTCAACTGAGAAAGTTATTTATTCAGTCGCAAAAATTTCATCTACGTTTAACTATTTATTGCGCTATATCTCTTCTTGCTTTTGAGATGTCATTGCGCTGACTGCAACGGGGCCGACTATGCCGTATTTCTTCATTATGCTTATCAACTTGTCATCGAAAATAACATAGTTATCAGATCCTGTCTCTGGAACATTTCTTGAACCCGGCCCTCTATTTGCTTTGTACTTAATGCCTTTAACGCCGTGCTTCTCAAGCAATTCTTCGCCAGAGTTTTCAACTCCACGCAAAACAGACCAATCATTTAAAAAACGAACGGCTGTAAAATTATCCAACATTAACTTTTGCGCATCTCTAATAGCCATCTCTGTATTGCCATTATAAGGTGGCGAAAACAGATCTACGCCAAGATTGAATGCATCATCTATTGTGATTTCATTTAAAACTTTGGCAATCGCTCTTTGAACAAAGGGGGTTTGCTCATCAAAAGGCTTATCGTAATCAAGCAATTCGTCTGGCTTTACATCTAAACCAACTTGATAAGTTTTTCCCGTAGAGAATGATAAATCGTTTGCATCTATAGCTTTTAATGCGTCAAGCTCATCATTTAAGCTATCCAATATAATTTGAGAAATTTCATCAAAGCCACTACCTTCAACTATATCTGTAGTTGGATATGTCAGTTTAGTTATCTCAATTTCGCGTTCTGTGTCTTTAATAGCCCTGTCTTTAGCCAACTGTATTAACTGAGGCTGTGGCAACTGCTTGGTTTCTACGGTTGTAACTTTATTAAGGTTGTCAATTATTTTATTGATAGATGAATATTCATAGCCCTGCGCCTCTGCCTCTGGCGTGTCTCCTAGATTTATAAACGGCTTGCCTTTGTATGTAACATCATAGCCTTCTCTTAAATCCTTGGCCTGCCTTACCGCTGATTTATAAAACTCAGCAATGTTTTCGCTGTCAGTGAAATAAAGCCCATACCCAAATGCTTGCGCACCTTCGCCAGTGTTAATTTTATCTAGCTTAAATTGATCAAAGTCAGCGCCAGAGCCGTGAAAAGCAATGATCCCCGGTTCTGTTTCTGTAGGCGGTTCAGCTACAGCAACATCCCCGCGAGCAGCAGCGCGGGCAACGGCAGAGGCATCTTTAACATCAGATCTTTCTTTCAACAAACGCGTGTATTCACCAAGCAATTCTTCATCGCCCGGATTATCAAGCACTGCCTGCTTTGCTTGCTTAACTGCATCATCAATCGAGCCAACGCCAAACGAGCTAGTTGTTGGCATATCACCGGGCTGGTTCATTCTTCTGCCAAGCTCAGTCAAAGCATTGCGTATAGCAGGCATTGACGCCTTCAAGGCCTTAGCACCCGCCGTAGTCAGCGGAAGAGCCTCAAGAAAAGACAGGCCTGCCTCTAATGCGCCCATGCCAATCGTTAATGGATCGCCAGTATTTCTACCGCGCTCGAAAGTTCTCATGCCTTCCTGCGCACCAAAGAACAAACCTGCCGGTGTAAAATCAGCAATGCCCAAGCCTAGATCGCGTGTGCTTTCTGGATTGCCCCACAAGCCCTCTGCCATCTTGCGCGCAGTAGATCTATCAATCCCAAGCACCTCAAAGATCTGGCGCAAATCACCTTCAGTGTTTTCAAAGGTTAAACGCGTAAGATCTTTACGCATTGTTGGATCATCTGGCTTTACCATTTCAGCGCCCGCACGGCGCATACGCAGTTCCTCGCCTTCGCGCAACGGTTCTGTGCGTGGGCTGGGCTCTTGCCCTTGCGGAATTACACCTGCGTCTTCTACTTCTTTCTGCGTAAACCCAGCCGCCTCATAATCAGCCATGTCAAACAGCTGCTTTTTTTGTTGAAGCGTGTCTGCGTAATCACGCACCTCTGCCAATCGATCCACAGGCTCTTCGCCAAGCTTGACATAGCCGCCGAGAGACAACGGCACCAAAACGTCATTGCGCCCGTTCAAAGGATTGTACACAGCCATCTTGTTCTTTGTCGTTGCCAAGGGCGGGGGATTGCTGGCGATCAGCGTAGCCTCATCGTACTTGTCAATCTCTTCGTCGGTGTCCATTTGGAGGAGGTCAGCCATTAGTTAAGAACCCCTTTGTTTATGTATTCACTCTGCAATGTATTTTCTACATCACTGTAACTACGGTCACTTACCGCGTTTTGCTCTCCCTCAGAAAGACTGCCCCACCATTCGGCTAAGCTTTCCAGAGGATTTAATAAATCAAATTCTAAGCCATATGAGGAATATTTTGTTTGAATACGTTTAAGATAAGCATCATAGTCTAATCTAAGCTGTACTGCAAAAAACTCTTTCTGGCCTGCAATTAGATCTTTGGCTGCAACATTAATTTCTTGCGGTGTCATTCTAGCGTCAGGCGAAAACCGGCGCTCAGCAACCATTGTCTCAAGCTCTTGCACCACAGCATAATACGCAGCCTTTGATGCTCGGCCAAGTTCTGGATCACCAGCGCTAAGCTCATCATACTGAAACGTAGCCTTGGCAATCCGCTTAACTGTAACCAAAGCATCATCTTCTTCTGTCGCAACTGCGTCCATGAAAAACTTAAAGTCAGCCCTTGTTAGCAAAGCTCTGTTTTCTTGCACTTCCACAGCCGTTAGTTCGCCAAGATCTTTCTTAACAAACAAGTTTTCATAAACCGTTTCATTACTTGTCGTTGCAAATCGCAACGCTGGCTCGTCTTCGTACTTGTCAAAGTTGGCCTGCATCGTAGGCGTTACAGCATTGTTGGCATACAAGAACGCTTTCATTTCTTCAGCCGCTGTTGATGCTAAAATTTCTGCATCTGGGTCTGGAAACTTATCTTTTAAATCTGGGATGTAACGGGTAATTTCAATAGCTTTAACTCTTTGACCGGGCTCAAATGCTGCAGCGAAATATGTAAATCTGTTTGCAGCCTGACCTATGGCAAAGTTTCTGTAATCTTCTAACTTTTTCTCTAGCTTTTCCTCTGCATTGGCAAAGCGCGTTGCAACCTTCAGCGCATTGTCCAGCACCGCAACAGCATCATCTCTCGGCAGGTTTTGCAGCGTGTAAAGCGGATAACCGCCATTCGGCAAGTCACCAGTCTTGTCTGGATCAAGCTCACCAGCATCGATCTGCTCTAGCGCGCCGATCAGGTTCAGAACTCTAATCGGATCGGCACCCACATATGAGCCAACAACATTCTCGGCAATGTCAGTCTTCATCTCGAGATTGCTAAGCTTTACAACGCCAGCGTTTGCTGCACCTGCCTTAACCAGCCGCCCCTGATCAATAGCAACGCCCGTCAGCGCATTGTCATAGTCTTCCCTTGTTGCATCAGGATCAGACAGCAGTTGAACAACACCAGACTGCCGAGAAGCAAGCGCAGCTTGATTGGCCGCATCAATCTTCCTGTCCAGCACGCCGCGCAGTTTAAACCGAGCATCAAGCTCCATCTGCCCAAAGCGCTCTTCAAACGCTCTGCGGGTAAATCTATTCGGGCCCAGAGCCTCTAGCACCTTGTCGCGGATGCCTTGGCTTTCCTCATTCCATAGAGGGTTCTCGCCATCTAATACATTGTAAGGCTGATCCGAGCGCGCAAAGTCTCTTGCCGCCACGTTCAAGCCTTCTGTCGCAGCAAGCAAGCCCTCGTTTAGCTTAGTCTCTTCTGCCACCTTGTAACGCATCTTAGCATAAGCACCGACCTGACCAAGCACCTCACCAAGCACTTCGCCCTTCTGTAACTCTGCCTGAGCCAAAACACTGCCGCGCATACGCGCTCCAATGCTTCTGCCGGGGGCTTCGCTGGTTGCGGCAATCTCACTACGATAAACTGGTATTCTCATCCAAAGATCCCCTTCAACCCGCCAGCAGCATAAATATCCTGTGATGCTGTTCCCAAGCTATTAATCAAGCTGCGCGTGCCCTGCGCTCTAAGACCAGCAGCCTGCGATCTGCCTTCCATCCGAGCAAGCTGCGCATTTAGCTCAGCTTCTTCCTGCGCATCGCTAATCTGCATATTCGTAATGCTGTTGTTAAACCGCGCAACTTTTTGCGTGTAGTCAAACTCTCTAGCATTATCGCGCAACACATCCATTGGCGTGCCGCTGCTTAGATCAAAGCCACCGTAAGAAAACCCAGAGCGCACACCGCCCTGCACCTCATCCTCAAACGCATCCCGCGCCCGATCTTGCTCAACTAAAAAGTTAGCGTTGATAATATCTCTCTGCCTGCCCAGCAGATCTATGTCACGCTCGATCAGGCTAGCATTAAAATCAGCAGCTTCTTGCGCCCTGCGGGCTGCAGCATTGGCAGAGTTGCGCTGCTGAACGCCACCTAAGAACGTCATGCCTAAAGATATGGCAGAGAATATACTCATCTATCTAGCCTCATATATCAAACGTATTCATACGTGGGAACAATGCAAGCACTGTTAATGGCAGCGCTTGATTTTGCCTTACATACAAACGATCATCATTGTCAAAGCCACCGGGAAACTCAATCTTCTTATCGCCGGTAAATAACGGCAAACCCTCGTCCATGTCATCTGCACTGCTGCGAAATGGTATCCGATCAGTTTCGTTAGAGCTATTGCCGATCTCAGCGCCGACAGTTTCAAAGAAACGCGCAGTCAATCCATGCACACGCTTTGGCTTGCCTTGGCTTGTACCGTCAGCAGATCCGCTTTCAATACGCATTGTTTGCATATTGCTGGTATAGCCAAAGCCAATAGCTGCAGTTGTGGAGCTATAGTTTAGCGTAATGCTGCCGCCCGATACAGTTACATCAGGATGCGCAGCGCCGTTGGCAATTACCGTCAGCGTTTCGCCTTCCAGATGATACAATCCGCTCAGCGTAGTTGTTGCCGCGCCGCTATACGCTAAACCGCTATCAACAAAGAATGCGCCAGTCGTAACGCTGCCAAAGTCAAACGTCTTCATACGCTCAACATATCTTTTCGTAACGCTGTTAATCGTGCGCTTCACAACCATGTAAAGCTCATCCTCGCCAACCTCTGTCGGCAATGTCGTAATGCTTTCTACAACGGCCTGACCGCTGTCAAACACACCGCCCACTACATGCTTGTGCCATGCAACGATCTGCTCTTCCCTGCGATAGCTCAAGCCTAGAAGCGTGCCATCAGCGCGCAATGCCCACACAATACTGTCGGGCTCTTGCTGATAAGCAAACTGCGTTAAGCCACCCTTGGTGATATGCTCGGCCAAGATCGTCATGTCAGGCGCAGCGTAGGCGTTTACATCTACATCGCCGGCATACTTGAACTCACGCACCTTCCGATCACCGCGCTGCAAGAACAGCGTAACATCCGCAACCTGCACCGGCTCTACATTGCCAGACCCATAGTTGCTGTATTTTCTGATCAGCGTAGTGGTAGGCGTAATCGGCCCGTCACTCGTTGATGACAACACATATTCACCGCCAGATGTGCCAATCGTCATTACCCGCGTAGAAGACAAGTAACGAATGTCGTTTACCTGATTGCTGGCAATCGTATAGATCAGCGCGTCATCCGCTGCCGTACCCGTGTCAAAGTTCTGGTAATCCGCGTTTTTACTAAACCACAGCGTTTGCGGGCTTTCATTCGTATTGCCAAAAACAAGACGCTGCTCAAAGAACGTCACAACGCTTGGCCGGTTATTGGCACCAGATAAAGGCTGCGTAACTGGATTGATCTCTTGCACGCTCGACAGCGTAAGCTCTGCAGTGCCGCCAGATGTATAAGCCGTAAAGCCCGTGCTGTCTACGTCAACACCCGCCAATGTCTTTATCTTAAACGTGTTGGTTGTAGCGCCATCAACAATGTAGTGATTGCCATTAAGCTCTGTCATGCCCACTACGCTTTGGATGTATATCGTATCGCCATCAAAGAACGCGTGATCATTGCTTGTAATTACACAAGGGTTGGCCTGCGTAGCGCCGGTAATTACTTGCTCGGCACCGCCGCCGGGATCAAACGTAGTAAATGACGTTGTGTTTACATCATCGCCAGCTTCATCTTGCAGCGTAAATGTGTTAGTCGTAACATTCGCAACCCGGTAATTAGCTGCGTTAATCTCTGTCATTCCTTGAATACTAGACAGCGCAATCTCATCGCCATTGCTATAGCCATGCGCTGTTACCGTCAGAACGCCGGGATTAGCCTTAGTAATTGCTGTAATCTTCTTAGCCGCCTCAAGTGGGCCCTGAAAGATTGGTGTGGAAAACTTCCATGCATTGTGATCTGTGCGCGTCAGCTTACGCACATCATAGCTTGGATGCACCAAATACATTGTATCCGCAGACTGCACAAAGCGTATGTTAAACAGATCTGCTTCTGCATACGGCGTGGCAATCTCAAAGATTTCTGTTGCTGTGCCGCCAGATGTATACGCAGTAAATGACGTTGTATCTATGGCATTGCCGAACAAATCGGTCAGCGTAAATGTATTCGTTGTGGAGTTTGCAACGAGATAGTTACGTCCATTTAGCTCTGTCATACCAACTACGCCAGTAACAAACACCTCATCGCCATTGCTTAGCGTATGCCCAGCGCTGGTAATAACGCCGGGGTTGGCTTGCGTAACTGCTGTTATTGCCTTAGCTGACGCATCCAGAACCTGCGCGCTATTGCGATACACGCGCATAATTTGATTGCCAAACTCAAGAATATACGTGTCAGAAGACTTGAACTGAAATGGAAACAACCGCGTTTTTACGCTGCTGCTCTTTACCTCGCCCAGAAACTCTGTGCCCGGTCTGCGCGTAATACCGCCAGAGGGAATAACGATCATATTCT
>VMHT01163008.1_pt1 | contig 11248 bp, 19 predicted proteins | sample 4693611 | NCBI WGS metagenome assembly VMHT01 (sample SAMN12280063, study PRJNA550983) | marine metagenome | isolation source: seawater sampled from same location over 5 years 0.02-0.2 micron viral filtrate | place: USA: collected off the coast of southern California halfway between the port... ... | reverse complement strand
TTTGATTTAAGATCATCAATGATTGATAATGATAAATTTAATTTAATTAACTCAGCTGATTTAATTTTAGATTGTGGAACATCTGAACATATAGAATATCAATATCAACAATGGAAAAATTTATATGACATGTGTAAAGTAGGTGGAATGTTTGTACATGTATTACCCAAAGTAGGGTTCTGGGAGAATCATTGTGAGTTCAAATATGATATGAAATTCTTTACAGATCTTGCTAAGGCAAATAATTATGGAATAATAAACTTAGACAATTCAGCACCAGAAAAGAATATACGTGTGTGTATGATAAAAACTAATAATAATGGATTTATGTCTGAAGATGATTTTAATAAATTATCAATTCATTCATGTAAGGTTGAAGGAACATGGATAGATGATGATGGTAAGGAACATCCTAATCAGGCCTTCAATGATAGAGTTTTATATCCATGGGCATATCTACGGAATACTGAAACTAAAAATTTTGTTGACTATACACAACCATTTCAAAAACCTAATGGACAAATAGTTCAGGTTGATATAAATGAAATAAAAAAAGACGTAGATAATAATGAATTAGGTAAACGTAGCTTTGATGAATGGTTAAAGCCAGTAGGCGATAAAGATGGAACAAATAGAAAAGGATCCAATTAAGAGAATGGAGATATGCAAAGCATGTCCACATTTCTGGAAGATTACACGTCAGTGTAGTTTATGTAAATGCTTTATGGTTATAAAAACTAAATTGACAAATGCTACATGTCCTGATAAACCACGTAGGTGGTAAAAAAATAATTATAAAATTAGTTGGTAGTTTGATATAATTTTTGTATATTTATATAACTTATTACGACTAAGTAACAGTAGTTCATTGAAAGTATGGAAGCAATCGAAATCCCGACGGGGACAGTAGATTGAGACGCGTGGCCGAATAATCCTTTTGCAGAAGGGGATAAGGCACTAAGTTAGAGCGATGGCTCACTAACCTATCAAATGATAGACAGCACTGGAGTAATTACCAGAACTTAGGTTTTTAGCTATAACAGAAAACTTCGGGATTCTGTAATGACATGTAAGACGGGAAACCAAATCTTACCTTGTGACTGAACAACGCAAAGAGTATGTGGCGTAAAGTATACTTGTTAGTTATTATGACTTATCTCAATGATTAAACTTATCGAGGTTTAATTGAGGGATAGAACGGCAGTTCAAACAGGTAGTTGTCAACCATAAAGCAGCTCGTTAAATTGATGGCATCCCAATTCCATCCGCATCGTCTTCCTCATGTCTTACGAAAAAAGGCCACCTTCCCGTGGTGTAGGACGTTATGGTTAAAGTTGCTCACTTATATATCCAACTATTTAACCCACTAAGAGCCTTTTATTTTTAATATAATTAAAATTTATATATATGTCAAGAAGATTAACAGTTCATTTAGCAAATATTAAACCAGTCAGAATAACTGAAAAGAAGAAAAAGAATGGTAAAGTTGTTGATGAAACTAAAACGATATTAAAAAATACAATATCAATCCACGGTCTGAAAATAGACGCAGACATCCACTCAGAATTAGCTAAGATCCGTGATGATCATAAGATAGCTAAATGCCCAGATAATAATAGATTTTTATGGATAAAAGGCCAAGAAATGTACTATGTTTCTAACGAAAAATAATTAGAAAATAAATGCGATTTTAGTAGGAAAAGTCATTTATTTTTCGTATCTTTATATATATAAAGATGAGAAGCAATAGCTATATACCGAATAAATTGTTCATAACTTTCTATAAATTTCTATGATTTTAGTAGGTTATTTCAGTTATTTTTCGTATCTTTATCATAGATAAAGAGAGATAATAAAACACAAAATTATGCAATATAACACAAACACAAACTCAAGCTGGTGGTTAGGAGATAGTTTCTTCGATAAGGATATAGATGTTCTTACAGGAGAAGTTCTTACTGATAAAACAGCTGATCTAATTAAATTAGCTGGATACCGTAGAGCGATATCTAACTTTGTTAATATTGTAACTGGACTAAATGTTCCTGTTACATTTAAGGGTAACGATAGTTACACTGATGGTAAAGAAGTTGTTCTATCAGCTTCATTAAAAGATAAAGATTTTGATGCAGCAGTTGGGCTAGCATTACACGAAGGATCGCATATCAAGTTAACAGATTTTGATGTGATGAAACAACTTCTACTAAATAGTGATTTCATGCCAGCTGAATTAGTGGTTGAGATGAGTATAAAATATGGATATGATGCTGATACTAGCATAAATTACATTCGTGGTATCATGAAGCAATTATTAAATATTATTGAAGATAGGAGAATTGATAATTATATTTTCAAATCAGCTCCTGGATATAAAGGTTATTACCATTCATTATATGAAAAATATTTTAATGCTAAGATTATTGATAAAGGATTATTATCTGATGAGTTCAGAATACTTAATTGGGAATCTTACATGTTTAGAATTTGTAATGTTACAAATGAAAATAGAGATATAGGTGCTCTTCCAGGATTAAAAGAAATCTGGAAAGTATTAGATTTAGCTAATATTAGTAGATTAAAAACTACTACAGAAGCTCTTAGTATTGCTTTTGAAATATTTAATATAGTAGAAAGTAATCTTCCTGTTCCACCTCCTCAAGATGGTGATGATGGTGATGATGGTGAAGATAGTGAAGATAATAAAGATTGTCAAGGAGAGAGTGCTAGTTGCTCTAGTCCAAATGGAACTAAAGAAGCTAAAACTCCTGAGGGAGATGCTCCTGCAGATGATGGTTCTAAAGCTAAAGGTGAAGAAGCTAAAGCTCAACCTGATACTACTAAAGGTAATGGTCCTTTAAGCGAACGCCAAATGAAGCAGTTAGAAAATGCTATCCAGAAACAAAAAGATTTTCTTAATAGTGAAGTTAAGAAAACTAAAATGAATAAGACAGATAAAAAGAAAATGAAATCTTTAGAAGAGTCTGGTTCTGAAATAAAAAAAGTAGGTGGTGATATGAAATCCGATTGGGGAAGATCATATGGAACTACTGAATGTATTGTAATTAAAAAATTAACGCAAGGCGTTATTGATAGTAATATGTATTCATTCTTAGATGGTGGTAGATACACTTGGAGAAGTGACGAATATGAAAAAGCTATTTCAAAAGGTGTTCGATTAGGAACTATGCTCGGTAAGAAATTAAAATTGAGAAGTGAAGAAAGAAATACAAAATTTACAAGATTAGATTCTGGTAAGATAGATAAAAGATTGATTGCGTCATTAGGTTATGGTGCTGAAAGAATATTCGAACAAACAATGAATGATAAATATACACCTGCTAATGTTCACATTTCAATTGACAATAGTGGATCAATGGGTGGAGATAAATTTTATAACTGCCAAACATCAGTTGTTGCAATTGCTAAAGCAGCTTCAATGATTGATAATTTAGATATTCAAATTTCATATAGAACTACAACTGATATTGGAAGACCAATTATCTTAATTGCTTACGATTCTAGAGTTGATAGTTTTAAGAAAATACAAAAATTATTTAAGCACATATGCCCTTCAGCGTTGACTCCAGAAGGTCTAACATTTGAAGCTATCCAAAATTTATTGGTTGATGCATCAAGTGATAAAGAAAGTTATTTCATTAACTTTAGTGATGGCGAACCTTATTGTGCACCTAAAGGATTTTACTATGGTGGTTATTCAGCAGCTACGCACACTAAAGATCAGATCAATAAAATGAGAAAGAAAGGAATTAAAGTTCTTAGTTATTTTATCTCAGGTCAAACTAAAGATCAAGTAAGTGATATGTTCAAAAGAATGTATGGTGTAGATGCTGCAAATGTTAATGTTACAAATTTACTTCCATTAGCTAAAACATTAAATAAATTATTCCTTAAAAAATAAAAATATGAAAACAGAAGAAATCAAATCTTACCTTATAAAGAAGGAAACAACAGATGGCCTAATAGAACGATTTTATATTAAGTTAGAAAATAGTGATAGTGTATCTACAAATTATGTGGTCACAGATTATTATAATTCTAGTAGAACAGAAATTGTTGATACTATAATTGAAAAAATAGGAAACTATGAACACGCAGATCAGGTACCAGCTGAGGTTGATACATATATCTCAAAAGATAGTTACATAGGAAAAAAGATATTAGAATTTATAGTTGATGGCGGAGTATCTTTTGAAGAAGCACATCCAATTGTATGAAAAAGATATTTGATAAAATAATAAAGTTGGTACCATTAAATGTTTGGAAAAAGATACCATGGATTTTCCGTATAATATTAAAGATAAAAAGTAAACTATGAAAAAGAAAATTTGTTACATTGATATGGATGGAGTCCTTTGTGACTTCTATGGGGCTATAGATAAGCACCCAGATAAAGATAAATATAGTAAAGGTACATATGATATGATTCCTGGTATATTCAAAGATTTGGATCCAATACCAGGTGCAATAGAAGCATTTGAATTTTTATTCGATGTATTTGATGTATACATCTTATCAACCCCACCATGGAGAAATCCTGATGCATGGGTTCATAAGAAAGAGTGGATCGAAAAGTATGTACCCAAAGCTAAAAGAAGATTGATATTAAGTCATCATAAAAATTTAGCTAAAGGTGATTACCTAATTGATGATACAGGATATAGAGGACAAAGAGATTTTGAAGGTGAATGGATCCATTTCGGATCACATAAATATCCAGACTGGAAAAGTGTATTATTATACCTTAATACGAAGATAGGTGATGAACAATCACAGGCTTATAATGAAGGAATGATACACGAACGAAATCCAGATACAGGTAAAATTAGATCGCGTAAAATTAGGAATTATCCTAATAATAGTGAATATATATTAGACAATTAAGGTCAAGGTGTGTCACTCACTTACCTATACAGGGGAGCAAGTGAACTCTTGTTAAATCGAATAAAAACAATGTTTATGAACATAAATGGACGTGATATTACACCAGAAGAAATACTGAGTAAATTGGCAAAATTGGAAGGAATTTGGTCTGATATGATGTATGCAGTGATAATGGATGATCCCGCTTATTTAGATGAATTACCTGGATCTAACTATAAAAAAAGACGGTTAATAGATGAATTAGTAGAACGATTTATTGAGACTGAAGAGTATGAAAAATGCGCAAAATTAGTGAAGTTAAAGAAATGGTGACCACTATTTATATATCTATTGTGCACAATAAATATTAGAGGTGGTAGAAGTTAGTTACGTAAACAAACTTTTGGAAGCCATGAGAGCTAATAGAAAGGTTGAGAAGCTTCTCGACCAAAAAAGTAAAATTGAAAGTGAGTTGAGAAAGATAAGAGCAAATTGTAATCACACTCAACGATCTATCAAACAGGTACCTCGAGGCGAAGGGATGCTGACAGATACAAGATGGGTATGCGATGATTGTAGAGCATTAGTAGGTTACCCGACACAATTTGAGATGGACAAATTTTTTAATAAATAAAAATAAAGTTATGAGTATGAAAGAAACACACGAAATACAAAATTTAGATGCATGTCCACGATGTAAATTCGAACATGCAATTAAAACAAACTCACCAGAAACATTATCAGAAACGTTACTTTGCACAAGATGCGGAACACAGATTCGTTCAGAAGTTGAGAATATAGAAGATAGATTATATAAGCGTGGTCCAAAGAAAGGAACACCTAAACCTAAATGGAGAGCAAAATATAATCACTTTACTATAAATCCAGTTGCCCAGTTTAAGTTAAAAGAAAAGAATATGATTGGATATCAAATAGGACCTGTCCCGACTGAAAATGATTTAGTAAATTTTAGAGCTAATGTAAAAGAAAACACTGATAAATTAGTATATGCTAGAGTTTCTTATCTTGCAGATGAATCCGAACTTATTGGAAAATGGGTAGAAGAAGATTTAATTACTGGTAAGATAAAAGAGTTTGACAAAGAACCAAAAATAATATAATATGAAATATAGTGAGTTACGAAAGCTTCCAGTTGAGAAGAAAAGGAAGCTATTCCAAAAAATAAAAAAGAAAGTTACGAAAGTTTATCCACACGCAACTACTTACAGAACAGATGACGGAAGATACTTAGTATCTAATGGTGTAGATGGAATTATAGGTGAAGAATTATTTTTACCTACAGCTGAAACTGTATGGCAGGCTTGGGAACATGCTGCTGATTACGGTATTAAGTTAGCTAGGAATATTAGAAGAACACATCCTAATAAATTTTCGTCTGAAAAGGTTGAAGCTAAAATAATGCGTATTAACAGACGTAGAGGTAATAGATTCAAGAAAGGAAATAGATTCAAGAAAAGGTAGGATATTACAAAAATATTTTGTATATTTAATAAATAATAAAACAATAAAAACATTATGAGTAATCCAAACAAAAATTGGGGTGTAGCCCAATCGGGACTTCATACCCACCCAAGAGAAAAAAGGTATGGTAATTTATGGAACCAAATTGACTTTCAAATTAAAGAAAGTAAAAGAGGTGATGGAAAAGACGGTTATAATAATATCACAATTGGTGAGTTAATTATAGGCGACACCAGAATACCATTAACATTTACAGAATGCAGTAAAATACAAGATGTATTAGAAACTGGCAAGCAAGGATATAAAACAGCAAAAAGCTTGGGAATGGAAAAAGACCTAGTATAGGAGATAAAAATATGGAATTAAAAGAAATAATAATTGCACTTATAGGAGCATTAACAGCAGGGGTTTCAGTTTATTTATATTTTAATAATAAAATTAAACAAATGGAACAGCGTATGATCGATAAGGATTTAGTAATAAGTTTACTAAAAACAAATGATGGTACGACTAAAAAGAATGCTTATAAAGCGCCTAAAAAGGTGAAAGCGAAAGTGCAATAAATTTTTAATCGTGTATTGAAATATTAGTGATAATATATAAATAACCCCCAGGTTATAATTATTATCAGAAATGATTCAATAACGAATTAACTTAGTATTAACAAAATTAGCTATGAAGGTGAATTCAATTAAATATAGGAGAGAATATATGAAGAATTTATTTTTAACATTAACATTGGCTTGCTTCGCAATGTTCGCATCTGCGCAAAACTTTATGGTCGTTACGACCTATAGTGCTGCTGAAGAAGGTGAAGATTGGGAAATGTCAAGCTTAACAGACAACATGGGTATTGGTTATTCATTTAACGATAACATGGTTGTAGGTTTAGTAAAGAATGGTACAGACAGCTTAGATAATGCAAATTATGATCTATGGTGTCGCTACAACTGGAACGCAAACATGTATGTTTCAGTTCAAGCACCAACCGAAGAGATGATGGACAACTTAACAATTGGTGTAGGTTATTCATTTAACGCGTGGAAAGGTTTATATGTAGAACCTAACTACAGCATGGGTCTTAACGAAGACGAAAACGGGGAAAGAGAAGGTAGTTTCAACCTAGGGTTGGCCTACCGATTTTAACATCCCATAGTGGGATACCCTTCGTAGCTATTGGCAATTTTGCCACAAAACAAGTACGACCTGGAAATATTGTGCACAATACAATATTTTCAATTTTGAACACAGGAGATTAACAAATGGATAATGTAATCAAATATGTAACAGGATTCTTTGCAGGACTAGGAACTATCTTAATGGCAGTTCTTCCAGTAACAATCCTTTGGTACATCTTAACAGGTGGATCAGTTTTCGGAATGGATGTAGTAGCTAACTTAACTGCACTTATCACTTCACTTGGTGAAGGTGGATTTGTAGGTTTAATAGTGATGGTACTATTAGCATCTTTTTTCGTTAAGAAGTAATTAGATAAACAATTGTAGATAGGGTAGGCGGTGTAAAATCATCCCTGGCTTTATGTCGTCTATCCATATTTACTTAAACAAAAAAGGGAAAAACATGTTATATATATTAGGAATAATAATTGGTTTTGTAGTTGGTTTCGTGGTTGCAAATTTTAGTAAAGGTAAAGCTATAACAAAATTAAATGCAGCTATCAATGATCTTGAAAGAAAGTTAACGTTGTCTCGAACACGCAGACTATCCAAACATTATAGAAGAAATGGCAAAAAGAAAACAGGACAGAAAAAAGTCGTTGTCAACAAAAAAGCTAACGTGGGTGGAAAAAGAAAAGCGAAAAAAGCTTAAATATCTTGCCGACAAACAATTAGAACGATTAGAACAATTAGATGAACTATCTAAATTGGCAGAAGAAAATAGTGAACAAGGTATGAGAATACAAGACACTGTAGGAGGACTTATCGATAATGTTTCAGCTGATTATTTACAAAAATCATTAAATAAAACAGCTGTTTCATTTGATAAGTTTAGAGCTAAATTAAAAGTGCTAAAGGATTTAATTAGCAATAATATATCATTAAGTAAAGATCTAAATAATTTTGATACTGATGAATATATAAAAGATAAGGCGTCCGTAAATGATATGATATTCAAATTAGAAAGTACAAATATCATTTATAACGAAGATAAAAGGGATATGAACAGGATTTATAAGAATCATAAAAAAATAAACGCACTGCTCAACCCTAGTTAAGTAATTTTATTTACTATTTATAATAAAGAAACTTAAACAGATCGGAGAGTATTATGACTATAATTAGATATATGTTACCAAGAGTCGCTCATTGCCCTAAAGGCTGTTGACGGAGATCAATGAATATAGATCCCGTACATAGCACTGATGAAGAATTATTACATGTTGCTATAAACAACACGTATAAATTTGTATTGAGTAATAATAGGTTAGAAAAATTAAAACCAGGATCTTGGTTATTATCAAAAGCTACAGACATAAACACTATTGATATTTTAATTGATTATTATATTTCAATTGAATATTATGAAAGATGTGCAAAGTTAGTTGAATTAAAAAATAATTTACTTAAAAAGAAAAAGGCTGTTTGACTTATATTAGCTGCATTGCTGGACGAGGGTTCGATACCCTCCACCTCCACTAAAAAATATTAACAATATGGGGGTGACTGGATTTGACACAATGATAAGGATATAGGAAGGTCTCGATTAACTGGCGAAACAGTTGAACTGGCGATGGCTGCTTAGGCACTCTGACCCAACGGCATAAAAGGGTATTGTCGTCGAACAACCCGGTGGAGGAGGATTATTTTTATTATGGAATATTATGAAAAAATTTGTTTCACCATATCTAAAAAAGAAAATCAAGATTGATAAAAAGAAATACAATCTTGAATACTATAATTGTACTGATGAATTGATGTTTAATTATTTAGATATGTTAGATGACAGAACACGAAACAAAGTTTTATCAGATCCTAATATAGAATTTACACGCAAAGAAATTATAAAGCCCAATCCACCAATCGATCCTAATTTCGATAATCCACGTCAATTTCCTAAAATTCGTCCTTTTGATGATACTACTACAAGTGGAGAAACTTGGAGTAGCACTACTGATAAATTTTTCGATCATGGAGATATGGAATTTGATTTTGATGAGTGGTTTGATTCATTAGATGATACACAACAATATCAATACTCACAAATGATATCAGAAGCTAATGAAATTTTAGCTACACTTATATGGGAAAAGTTAAAAGCTAAAGATAAAAATGATTTATTCCAAAATGATTATAATAGATATTTGAATTGGTTCGAATCATTAGATCCAGAGAATATTGATTTTTATATGGAACGACTTGTTAAAGGTAAACAACTTGTACCAAAATTTAGACCATGGTCACCTAACGTTAATATACTAAAGTCGTTCGGCATCAATCCTGACCAAGAAGTTGATCATGAATTTATAAAAGATATGTTCGAGAATCAGTTTATTGAAGATATAAATGATGATTTAGTTAGATGCACAACGTTAGACGGATTGCTAATAATATGTTCGTTAAATAAGCCAAGATTAGATCATCTCAAAGAGGAAATTGCAAAAAAAGGTGAAGTTGCAATTTGTGAGTACCGCAAAAAAATAAATAAGGCGGGTAATTTAGTTCATACATATATTTTTGAAATGAACAAAAAATAGAGGAGAGAAAGGCTATGAAAAAACTAACAACAGTTCTATTGGTATGCTTAGGGTTAGCATCCTATGGACAAACAACAATCAACCCAGATACAGTATGTGTGAACGCTACTGGCGAGCAATACTTCGTAACAAACACTGCAACATCAACTTATCAATGGACTATCACAGGAGGTGGTGGTTCTCTGCAAACAGGACAAGGATCAAACTCAGTCACAGTTGACTGGGGAGCAGTTAGTGGACTTTATCCAAATGCAGTAGAAGTTATTGAATCAAATGCAAATGGTTGTCCCGGCAACCCAATACTATTAGATGTCTATGTATTAGATCTATCCGGTAATCCAATTGGACCATTCTGTCCAGGAGATCCAACAACACCATTAGTTGGTAATCCAGTAGGCGGAACTTGGTCTGGAACAGGAGTAGTTGCAAATTCATTCCAACCTACAACAGCAGGTATTGGTAATTATGTATTAACTTATACTATGGCCGGTTGCATAACAACTATTAACGTCACTGTAAATAGTGGCCCAGTAACAGGACCTATCCAACATTACTAATGAGATGGTGGGTATTCATATTATTACCCTTCCATTTATTAGCTCAAGAAACTTATGATAACTGTATAGAGATACCAGTACAAACCTATCAAGTAGAATATGACGCTGATAAGGAATACTATTGGCATATTTCAGGGCCTGGAACAAATGGTTTATATGCGCCCGTTACTTCAAATGAAAATATTTTATCAGTTTATTGGCCAGAAGTTATCGGCACATATATTATATCAGTTTATACAACTAGATTTGGTTGTGAAGGCGATACATCATATCACGAAGTCCTAATAGAAGAATGCTCATATCTACAATTATTCTTTCCTAATTCATTTACACCAAATGGTGATAATCACAATGAAGTATACCAAATAGGTGGTAAATCAGCAGATGAGATAGAATACATTACTATATACAATCGTTGGGGTGAAAAGGTATTTGGAGCTGATAGTAATATTCCTTGGGATGGTAAGAACTGCCAAATAGGAATCTATACATATTCAGTTCGAACTCATAATCAACACTACGCAGGACAAATTAGTTTAATAAGATGAAAAAGATATTACTCATATTATGTTTATTATTTAGCTTAACCGCTAGCTCACAATGTGTATCTAAT
>VMHT01002013.1_pt1 | contig 11248 bp, 14 predicted proteins | sample 4693611 | NCBI WGS metagenome assembly VMHT01 (sample SAMN12280063, study PRJNA550983) | marine metagenome | isolation source: seawater sampled from same location over 5 years 0.02-0.2 micron viral filtrate | place: USA: collected off the coast of southern California halfway between the port... ... | reverse complement strand
AATGAGTAATTACTTTTTTATTTCCTGAAAATAAAGCTGTGCTGCCTTCTTGATTTAATACTACGTCTGCCATTTTGTTTTTCTCCTACTAAAAGAATAGGGGACATTACTCCCCTATTCAGAGTTTATTTATTACATTACTGAGTAGTCTAGCTCTACTGTAAATCGTCCAGCTGAAGCATCACCGTTCAATGTAGTTGTTGCAAACGCATATAAGTGTTTACTAGCAACTGCTGCACTAATGTTTGGTGCAAATACATGAAAAGCTGCTGCGTCAAAGTCAAGGTCAACTTCAGTTACTGAGTCTGTTGCAGAAATTCTTGGGTTGATAGATGCAACACCTGCACCAACAATTTCAGTTCCAGAAGAAACAGCTGCATTAGTAGCTGTTCCAGAAGTTGCACTTAATGATAAACCTCCAACAAGAGTTGGACCACTAACAGTTGTAACAAGTACAGTTGCTTTGTGGATAAAGATTTTAGTAGCTGTTACTAATCCATCAGGTACATCAGTGTTTAAAGTTCCTAGTTCAACAAGAACATCGCCATCAGCATAAGCTGTACCTGTATCAGTAGCAGCAAGTGAGCCGACGAAAGTTTGTATTTTTCTTGTTCCTAGTGAAATTAGTTGTCCAGTTGAGTTAACTGAAAAACCAGTTTCCGTGATCACTCCAGTAGAAGCTGCTTTATTGATTACATTAAAGCCACCTTCTGATCTGACCGGACCGCTATAAGTTGTATTTCCCATAATTTTGTCTCCATTTCCGTTAATATAGTCCTGAGAAAGTCTACTGCATGAGTCTATACTAACTAAATTAAATATGCAGTGCGTCGAGTATACGCTTTTAAATATAAATGTGCAAATAAAAAGGGGCCCGAAGGCCCCTTTAAATTAGTTCTTTGCGCCTAACTATTAAGCACCTGGTGAACCAAACATACCACGCCAGTCAGAAAAGCCGAAGCTGTATCTTTCTCTAGCTTTGTATCTCATATTACCAGTATCGAAGTCGCCTTCCATAGCAGTTTTAATAGCTGCTCTGTTAAACATCTTCATTCCGTTAGGAACATCTGTTTTGATGAAAAATGCATCTGTATCTGAAAGGAAGTTGTTTACCACATATCCTTGCGGTAACATTCCTTTAGAAGACAATGCATTAATGTCATTATCAGCAGTTCCAACACGTTGGTTAGACTTTAAGATTCTTTCAGCTGTAAATTGTAGCTCAGAAGGAATGATTAATTTCAATCCTCTTGCAGCAATTTTTAAGCCTCTTTCATCTTTAAACGCAGCAATGTCAATCATCGCTTGCTCAAGTGAAGTTTCACTTAAGTCAGCTGATACTGCTAGCTCATTTGACAGATCGCCCGCTCCAATTGTTGGGTGGTCTGTAGCCATTAAAGCTTTACCATCACCACCAGGGTGATTTGTTGAATCAAAGCCATTATTTAAAATGTTAGCTGCTTTGATCTGCTTTGTGTTAGCCATAGATCTTGCTAGTGCTTTAGTGTAACGCTTAGCGATGCTATCATACAGGTTATCCTCAACAGCTTCTTCAGTAATAGAAAAAGCGAGAGCAACTGTCTCGTGAGTGTAACGTGAAGTGAAAGACTCGTTTGCGCTGTCAAAAGCAACTGCAGAACCTTCTTGTTTAACTTGTGCGTTTGCAAAACCACCAAGCATCACTTCTTCTTCAAAAGCTCTGTCAGAGTTTTCGACGTCAAAGATTTCTGAGTGTTGGTTTTCGTAGTTTTTGTACTCAAGTCCGAATAAAGCATTCAGACCTGGCTCTAGCTCTTTTGCTAGTTGTTGTCTTGATATAGCCATTTTTTATGTCCTCCTGCTATTATGCGTCACCACCAGTAGTCGTAAGGTAAAGATGTTCGTTAAATTTAACGACATAATTACAATTCGCACTAGCGATGTCATTGTTTTCTGGGTCCGCTGACGGTTTAATAATTCTCCATTGTGCAGTAGCACCAGAACCAGTAACTGACGATGCAGTTGTAGAAGTAGAAACACCACTAATGGAATTTCCAGCTACACCTAATGAATCGATGTTGTTACCTTGCGCTCCTTGCGCAAGTGTTCCTCCTGCTTGCACTTCAAACAGAGTATTAGGATCGTCAAAAACGAACGCTGTTATTGTTTCACCCGTAGCCACATTAGTCTGTGTATACGTGTTTTTAAAAGTTGGTTTTCCGGATGACGGGTCTTTAGAGACGAATACACCGTTTAAAACACCAAGATTTTTAGTGCTTGTAGCCGTTCCAGCAGTTATTACACCACTAGCCATACCGACAATCATACCTTGAAATAATGTCAAGTTAGCATCGTCAGCAATTTTGTATTCGGCAGTAGCCATGTTGTTTACATCACTACCTAATTTTCCCATCGCTCTGAAACCAAAAGGGGCATCTTTGTTTGCCATATTTGTTTCCTCCTTAAAGGGTTATTGTTAAATCGATGGTTGAAAAAGATTAGTCTTTTTTCGAGCCACCAAAAGTTACACGAGTTTGTCGATCTTGATTGATCGGCATACTTGGATGCTGTTCCTTTAAGACATCGTTTTCTAAAGCTTCATTACGATCTTGCGTCATTTGATTAAAGTACGCTTCACGTTGCTTTGCGAGCTCTTCGGGTATCCTTGCCAGCACAAGGCCACCAACACCTATCACTCCTGCGTATTTACCGTCATTGACTGTTGGATAATCATAGTCTGGATATTCATCGCTTCTTACGAGATCCCATCCAGATCTAATTTTGCCCGACATGTTTTTAGTGTCATCTTGACCCATGCTCTCGGCGCGTATCCATCTGTGTCTGTAACCGTCTGGCGCAGGCGGTGCATCTAGTGATGATGGAGGAGTCCAAACTTTAGGTCTTTCTTGTTTAACCCTGGTTTGACTCACGCGGGAAGTTTTTTTAGTTTTCTTTTCCATATGCTTATACCTCCTTCGCGGCTAATTGTTTCGCATATTCTTCTAGCGGCACACCTAATCTTTTAGAAATTGCTACCTGTGAAGGTGTGAGTTTCACAGTTTTTCTGCGTCCTTTTGCGGCCGGACGTTTGGCACTTGCTACATTCTGCACTGGTGCAGATGTTGTAGATTGTTCCACTGTATCAAATTTGTGTGGGAATTCAAGTCTTATTCTCTTATCTACTTCAGAATAATATTCCGCTGATTGTGGATCAAATCCTTCTTCTTCGACAAGCTTCCTGTGTATGTCAAATGCAGTGTAAGTCATTGCATTATCAGTACCAAACCACGTATTTCTACCTGCCCAATCTTCTGCTTTTGGATCAATTTGCTGTGCAGCTTGACTAATGTCTTGCTGGTTTGGCATGTTTTGAGCCATTTGAGCATAGTTTTCTTGTGGGTTTGATGCTTTTTGCATCTTCTGTTCTTGTCTTTGTTTAAGCTGACCAAGTCTAGCATTTTCCATAGAAAGGTGTGCTATTGCTTGTTGTGCTTCGACTTGTTTATCAATATCACCAGCATCGATTGCTTCTTTGTATGCAGCTTTTGCAGCAGCCATACCAGCAGTAACTTTGCCTTCTAACTCTTTTGTGTATTGACCACCAAGTTGATCGTATTGTTTCTTTTGAGTGTCAGCTTGTTGTTGAACACTTTGTGCGTATTGAATAGCTTCTTCTTTTTGCCTTTCAGCTTCACGCATCTTGCGTGTAAGTTTTGCTATTCTTTTGTTAACACCTTCTGAGTATTCGTTAAGTTCTTCTTTTTGAACATTAGCCTGCTCGTCAGATTCCGCAGGTGCGTTAGCGGGCTGATCTTTTGTTTCTTCAACATCAACTTGCTCCTCTTCTAATGATTGTTCTGGTGTAGGTGCGTCAAGATCAATCTCTTGTTCTTGCTCATCAGCTTCACCAACGTCTATTGTCTTTTCTTCGTCTTGCATAGTTAATCCTCCTATGATTACATTGCGTGCAAGATGTCTTCGGGATTATCTATTGTCCCTAGCACCTCGTCATCGTTTAACATTCTTATCTCACCACCATCAATCTCCATTCGCGATCCTGCATATCGTGCAAAGATCACCCAATCCTTCTCCGCGCACCACGGACCGGTAGGATACTTCTCTTTATCCTTGTAACATAAATCACCCATCTTTAACACATAACCAACTTGTGTAGCTACGCGCGCGCGATCTAATGTTTCCTGTGCTATAATGATTCCGCCTTCGGTTGTTTCTTTAACCTTAAATGGCATAACAAGTATACGCCACCCAGTAGGGTTTGGTAACTTTTCTAAACTTGTGGTTTTTTCTTCTTCGTGTTCCGCAATCTTTTTTGCGTCTTCTTCTGCGTTATATTTATCTTCTAATGCGTGTGACTTTGTCATCGTTTTCTGGCTCCTTAGGGTTTAGCAGGTTAGAGAGTTCCTGTTTAATTTGATCCAACGTATGGATCTTACCGAGAATATAGTTGTATTTCTCCATACTGTCAACACCACCGCCCATTAAAACTTGGCCGTTGTTGTTTATATCTTCGTCGAGTAATCTTTGTAGTTTATATATTACGTTTATTGGATCTATAACTTCTGACATATTTTTTATACTTATCTCCTAGTTTATGCCAAAACTCATCAAGAGGATTAGCTTTTTGTTTACAGCATTCCCCCGAACGTACTTTTTCTTCCGTGTGGCAATCACACGTTTTATCTTCCCCCATCGTAAGTCCCCCTTACTTTTTCTTGAAAATATCGGCTCCCTTGAGTCCGTATATGCTAGCGACCACGCCAACAAACAGCGTCTGGTACCAAAAAGGCAGATTATTAAACTGCTCAAAGAAAGCGTGCAATTTTTCCTGGATTAACGGATCGTCACTGAAGACCGACCATATTAATAAAATTACAGGCGCGCTCACGAGGATAAGGACAAATTCGTCTTTCCATCCCTTGTCGTTTGATTGTCTTACCGCCTGTTGGTACTCCACTTCCCCGTTCGCCATCTTGCTCGCGTGTAATAGTTCTGCGTCTGACATTAATATCTTCGCCTTTTGTTTATTCGCGAATATCTGAGCGCCAGTTTTTAAAACTGTAGGTAGAAGTGAGAGTAATGGTCCCATTAATTATTTTATGATTGCTATGATAATAACAGCAACAACAAGTCCTGCTGCTACTTTCCATTTAACAGGCGTGTCAGCCCATTTATTTTTTATAAGTTCGATCATGATGACCTCCTTTTTTTCTTTTTTACACCTGCTTCGCTGAGCGCGATAGCTATAGCTTGTTTTTTGTTTACCACTTTTTTCTTAGATTTACCAGATTTAAGTTTACCAGATTTATATTCACGCATTACCTTACTGATTTTAGCGTCTTTTTTCATTAATTAGAATCTTGATGTACCGCCTGTATTGCCAACATTATCTCCACCCATACTACTACCTTTACCAGATTGTTGTGCACCAGAACCACCTGCTGTACCTGGTCCGCCAGACTGTCCACGGCCTATTTTTGCTCCTGGACCTATTTTTGTTCTGTCTTTAGCAGCTTGATTAGCTAAATCTTTTTCCATAGCATCAAGAGTTTTGGTTTCTAAATCTTTAAAAGCTTTCATTGGGTCTTTAACTTTATCGTATTGTTCTGGATCAGAGTCAGTATCTGTTTTAAAACCTAAAATATTAGATATGAGGTTATCAAGTGTTTTAAAAGCGGTATAACCAGGTATTGCTTTTGTAAAATCAAAATTTCCTTCGTCGTCTGTAAAAAAGTCTTGAAACTGAGCTCCTGGTAATGTGCCCAAAGGCATATCATCACTACCGACAAATTTACCATAGGCATCAAAAAATCCTTGTTTTTTAGAATCAAACGGAGACGTTCCAAGTGTAAATTCATCACCAATAGGTCGATCCTTATATTCACCACCAAGTATGCCATCATAAGCTGAGTTTTGAAAACCAATTGTTCCATCTGGATTAGCAGAATAATCATTCTCGCTTTTCATCATTTGACCACCACCGCCAGTTAAAAGAGGTAGTATTGGCGGCATTGAAGTTATATCTTCTTCTGTTGAATCATCAAACATACCTGGGTATAAATCCATAAACGTATTATTAGCAACACCACCAGCGTCTACAACTGCGGGGATCCCGGTGCTTGGATCTGCGCTGAATATATTATTTTTGTAAGAGTAACCTAGACCGCCGTTCGCTAAACCTACGCGGCCGCCTTCATTTAAACCAATTCCCATATTTGCTAATGAAGCTAACATAGAAAGAATACTGTCGCTTCCTTGAAAATTACTTAATGCATCTAACAGTGTAATTTTTGAACCTTTGCCTGTTTTGTCTCCTCCTAAAGCGTTAAATAAAAGTCCTCCATTATCCAAACCAACACGTCCACCTTCATTCATTTTAAATGGATTAAACGGAATAGGTCCTTTACCATCAAAATAATCAGCAGGATTAAAAATACTTTGTGGGTCATAGTCAGGTGAATTTGGGTCCATATAGCTTTCTAGATAATCAGTAGCTGTTGGGCTTCCAGAAAATTTGCCTGTCATCATATCTAATAATTCGTTTGATTCAGAAATATAGTCTGGCACAGAACCACCTGTTGTGCTTATTCCAGAACCTTCTGAAACGGTATTAGTAGTGCCATCAGAGACGCCTTCTAACTCTTTCATCATGTCAAAGTAGTCTGCTAGTTTTTTCTCTTCACGTTCACCACGTTTTTTACCACCGTAGTATCCGCCAGCACCACCTATAAGTAAGCCTAGTATACCTGCTAAATTTTCATCCATTAAACTTCCCCTGACTTAATTGTCGCTTGCATATTCTTTATACCATCTTTTGCTAGTGATACACTAGCTCTAAGTTTCTGATGGTCGTCATTTTGTTCCATTTTTTCTTCTGCAAGCTCTCTGTTTTGTAACATTTTAGCTCGTTCTAGATTTAATTTGTTTTCATCCTCTTCCTCTTTGCGTTGGTTTTCACGAGCTTTTAAATCCAACTCTCTGTCCTTAAGTTTCAATAATGGATCGTTTTCAATAGTATTCAAGACTTCTTTTTCAGCTACTGCGTACTCAGCCATAAACTCAGAGATCAAAACAGCTTTTCTAGCTTCCATTTTTTGCGTTTCTTCTTGCATAGTTTTCTGTATTTCCATCATTTGTGGATTTTGTTGCATTTGTTGCATAGCTTGTGGGTCTTGTTGCATCTGTTGCTGTAATTGTTGTAACTGTTGTTGCAACATCTGCATTTTTTGTATTTCTTCTGCAAATTCCATCTCAACTTGCTCTTGTGCCATCAATTGTATGTGTTGCATGCAGTTTGTTTGCAGTGCAGTGAGTGCAGCGGGGTTATTTCTAACTACAAGTGTACCCATAAACTGTAAATGCGACTTCATGTGTGCTTGATGGTCCTGTTTTGGGAATGCTTGGAACTTTTTACCACCTAAAGCCATAATATTCTCCGTTGCAGGGTCTAAAGGTTGCGGTGGAGTCGGTGGTGGTAGTAAAACATCAATATCTTTGACCCCTAATGCCTCATACATGTGTCTGTATGCATGATAAATGTTGTGCATTTTAGGATTTGTCTGTGCTAACTGCAGTTCTGACTGTGCAATACTAATTCTTTGCGTTTGTGAGAAGATATTAGGGTCTGCAATCGGTATAATGTCGACTCTTTGGTCAAAATCAGCTGCAAAAATTTCTCTTCTACCACCTACAATGTCGTATGGGTATGCTGGTGGCAGGTAAGTTACAAAACAATCTGCCAATAACATAAATTCGTTCTTCATTGATGCGTATAAACGTTTGTGTATCGCTGACATAACCCGCGATCCACGCTCCAAGAGCGCAACTGTCGTGCCCACGGCTGCCGATTGATTACCATCACCCACTTGCATATCAGCAATGCTCGCGAATCGCTGACCGGATTGTACAACTGTACTTAGTAGTGACAATAATGTTTGGTTAGGACCGTTAAATGGTAACGGCATAAATGCATCTTTTAGGTTTCCACCAGGTGCATCTACGTCACGGAACTCGCCCGGCTGCAACGGTTGAGCTTCGTCTCTAACGCGGATGCCTCGCATTTTGAATCCGGCCGGTAGATTTGACAAGGTGCCGGCGTCTAAGAGTTGTCTTAGCGCAGCTGTAGCGGTTCTTGATAGACCGCCTATCATGTGTATTAGGCCGAACCCGTAAAATCCGAGTCCTGGTAGGAATTTGAAATGAACAAAATATTCTTTACGTCTTTTTGACGGATTGTTTTGTTCAAAATTTCTTCTGACTGCAAGAACAGTACTTGTCTCTTCGTCGATCGTTACGATGTACGGAAGTTTTAGTCCTGTTGGTTCTCCAGTCTGTGGGTTCATATCCTCAAACCCTTCAAGATCTAAATTAAGGTGACATTCTAACAGCGTGTGTATTTCTTCGTTATTGCCTCTTGATGTTCCTTCTATTTTATCTTTTGTATCTTTTACATCACCAGTGTCTGACAGCGAGCCTTCTCCAATGTCAACATCTTTATAAAAACCTGCTAACTGTTGTCTACGCAATTCGTTATCTGACATTTTAATTGTGTGAATAATAACTTCTGCATCTTCTAGTGAAGTTGCGTTGTATGGTACAACTAAATCTTCTGCTGGTACAAATTTAGACACACAACGTCCAAGAGATGCATCGTAATAAACTTTTTTAAATGTAGAACCTGACAACGGTAAGTTAAATAACATTTGATCAAACTCTGGCTCGTATTCTTTCATCTCGCACATGATTTGATAGTTCATGTAATCTCTAACTCTGTCTGCTTGTCTTTGTCTGTCAGCATTTATCATGCCTACAACTTTTGTTCTAACAGGTCCGTCTGCAGGTAATAATTCTTTATATGCTAGTGATTGAAACTGTGTAACTGCTTCTGCAAGCACAGGGTGTGTTGCACCTGATGCACCTTGGAATGGTTCTGATCTGTTTTCGTATTTAAAACCTAACAGGTCTAAACCTTTTGTGTATGAATCTTCCCAGTCTGCTCTTGAACTTTTGTACTCGTCATAGTTTTCTTCTAGGTCAGCTGAAATCTCAGATAACACTTCTTCGTCTAAAAAATCTGCTAAGTTAGCATCGTGCTCTTGTGCGCCTGCCATCATTTCTGCAGCAGGATCAAAATTTATTTCTGCTCCACCATCTTCAGTCATTTCTACATCAACGTCACCACCCTCTTGGAATTCTTGTGGTTGTTCTGCCATTAGTTCTACTTCTTCGTCGTATACTGTTTGTGGAACTTTGAGTTGGTTTTCTAGTGCTTTATCTATAGCCATTATTTTCTCCTAAATAAACTTCCCATGCCGTCTGACGCTGGGCCTTTTAATGGCGGTACTGTACCACCGTTTGCTTTTTTTGTCTTTGGTTTAAATGGTATTATCTTTGCTGATTCTGTCACATCTTTTAAAAATTTAGTTGGATTGTTTTGAACATCACGCGATACACCATACTCATCAGCCATGTAACCCATAAAGTTTTGAAAGTCTCCTCCATCAACATTATAGTCTTTCATGGAGTCTTCTATTTGATCCATCATTTCTTGACGTGTTTTATCTGGTAGCATGCTATAACGTTGTCCAGACAATACATCTTCGTATAAATCAAATAGTTCTGCTTCTGGGTTTCCTTGTCCTCTAACTTTATTTATTTTATAGAGTTCTAAATCAAATTCTTTTTTCATAGCTTCTTGAAATTCGTCCATGCCAACCATTTTAACATTTTGTTTGTACGTTTGTTTTGCACCAAATGGTTTTACACCACGGTTTGCAAGCTTAGCGGCTTCCATAATACCTTTACCGATTAAACTACCACCTGCAAACATACCCACACGTCCGCCTTGGTTAAAGTTACCTTCTCCTTGTTGGTACAACATTTCAAGCATGTCATCAGGTAGTTCTTCACCTGTATTATAAAAATGATTTGCTCTTATTTTTTCTTTGTCAATTAATTTAAAGAACACAGCTTTTTGTTCGTCATTGTATCGTGGTGAGTCTTGCACCATTTGTTCTAGTTCACGGATTGTCATTGTGTCTAGTGGTGTAGCTTTTGTACCATCTGCTCTGTCTTTTAGTATTCTCTCAAGATCTGTGCGCGGATCTCTGATCACGTTTTTAGCTTGTTGTATGTCAGCTGTTTTAGCTGGGTCCATACCCATGTTTGCTTTTGGTCTCATAAGCAATAATTCTTTTATGTCTTGCTTTAGTTTTGGGTCTAATAAAGCGTTTAAAGCTTTGCTAGATATTCCTCCAGACATCATTCCAACACGCCCACCATCTGCTTGTTTAGTTCTAGCTAGTTTAATTTTTCTAATCATTCTTTCTAGTGCTGCAGTTGGTTCAAAGCCGTCGTCTATTTCACGCATAAACATATCAACTGCTTCGTTCTTTAATTTTTGTTCGTCAAGTAAGAACGTAGACTCAGTCAACATATTTTTTGATTGTGATTCCATATCACGCATTGCTTTTAAAATTCTATCTGATTCTTCCTCAACTGCTTTTGCTGAAGTGATACCTTCTTTTTGTTTTGGAAAGAATTGCATCTCTCTCATCATTTTTCGTCCACGTGCAGAATTTGGATTTATCACTTGTGGGTCTTTACCAATTAAATTTTGTAAATTTTCTAACACGTCGTCTTCTGCTGTTTCACCTAATACTGATTTTCTAAAACCAGTATATTTTGGATCAGCCATCATTCGTTGCATGACTTCAGCTTCTAATAATTGTTTATCTGTTGCGATTTTGTTTTTAGGAGCGCCTTTTAATAGAGTTGATACTTCACCAAAGTTCTGACTTGTTGGATCAAAGTATTGGCCTCGGTCTTTAAATAAAGAACCAAGTCCTCCTAGAATTCTTTTCAGTAATTCTTTTTTCATTAATAGTACGTCCTTTGTTGTTGTGGTAAAGGCTCATCTTCGTAATCGTCGGGATGTTCTACAAAACCACCTTGTCTAAATCTCATTACTGCTTGAGTCATGCTATCCACTAAGTCATCGTGTTCGCCTAGCGGGAATGCAGCGCATTCCTCAATTACCTCTTCTGCCCATTTTTTTTCTGGTGCCCAAATCATACCAGATTCAAATAAAGGTGCAACCGAGTTTATTCTTGTATGTTTATCATTTCCCTTGCTAGGTGTAAAGTTAATAACTGGTATGCCAAGTTTACGTAATTCATAGGTTAATGGCAAACCTGATGCTTTTGCCTCCACGATCACCGTTTCTGGCTTCCAATAGTCATATTGTTCTTTT
>VMHT01080904.1_pt1 | contig 11249 bp, 5 predicted proteins | sample 4693611 | NCBI WGS metagenome assembly VMHT01 (sample SAMN12280063, study PRJNA550983) | marine metagenome | isolation source: seawater sampled from same location over 5 years 0.02-0.2 micron viral filtrate | place: USA: collected off the coast of southern California halfway between the port... ... | reverse complement strand
GTGTCTATGCGGTATTTCATGGGTTTATCGGATACCCCACCTATATTTAGTGAGGTAATAGGAGTGGGGGGACTTGAACCCCCACGAACTTAATGTTCAACAGATTTTAAGTCTGGTGCGTCTACCGATTCCGCCACACTCCCAAAAAATCACTCCAATCTCCAAGTAGGGGGGTGAAATGCACAATATTCGTTAAATGTGATTTTCATCTCTTTATCAGTTAATCCTGCGTTTCTTGCTGCTTTTGGAATGTTCCACTTTGCTATGAATAACATTTCCATAGATTGTCGGGTTTCTGGTCTCATAATTGTAGCACTCTAGGATTTCTTTGTAAAACTCTGATGAATACTTATTCATAAAAAGGTAATAGGGCAAAAAATTGCCGGAGTTTTTTTCACCCGATTTTTGGAATTAAAAGTCGATTTTGGTCAGAGGGGTGATGCATACGCAAGTGTGTCCTCGTCTAGAGTAGCACGACACAACTCAAGGACTGACATGAACTGATCTACGGTTTCGCAGTCAACGATCTTCTCTTCACCTTCACTGGAGTACAGGAAGAACTTACGGGCAACGGGGTCAACGACACAACGGGTCAGGTACTCGTCTTGCATGGGGTTCGTTTGATTACCTGCTTATTATAGGGCATTTGGGGGGTGGTGTCAACCCCCTTAAAGGGATAACCATTGTGTGGGGTGAGTGCAACCTTGATGATAGTTTGCGAACTCGGGTTTGAGTGTCACTCTCACGTCACCAGCTATCACAATTCTCTCATCTGTATCTTCACCCTTGATTGTACTGTGAGTAATGGATGAAGGGAATAAGAGAACACTTCCCTCATGTGGTGTGATGGTATAGTGATTACAATTAAATTTATTAAATCCAAGAAGAGTATTTCTCTGATCTGATGGTTCAAATATGCTGCCAGTGTTCTCATTTATATTAGTTCTTTGACTGACACAGAACCTATCTGATTTATCAGAGGACTTCAAATAATATACAAAACTGATGTTTGCCTCATTGTGAAAGTGAGGTTTGAGTTCAGGAGTATCTTTATTGTGATATCCTACCCAAGATTTTGTGATGAAGTAACTCAGTTTGGTATGATCAACATTGAGTTCTTTCATATAGTCATCAATGTTCTTCCTCAGATCATTAAAAAACATGTCATACTTACGGTTTGTATGTAGAAAGATCCTTCCAGAATACTCAGGACTTTCATTCTCATATCCATTGAACCAATACTGTTTGAGTTCTAGGGTATGTTGTTTAAATTCATCATGACAATCAATATTCCCCTGATATACCATCAAGGGAAACACTTCGTGGACTTTGCCCATTAATTATTGTTCAGTCTATACTCTCTATTATCACCTGGATAGTCTGCTGTTGTCAATCCCGTATACTCTGGAATGTTCTTCTCAACATCTTTTCTTTCTGCCTGGACATGATAAAAACAGTCAACATCAGTTCCATTACCAGATCTGACTTTAATTCTAGTTCCCCACTCAATACCATCAATAATAAGATCTTGAGAAGTTTTGATTTGAGTAAGAGTTACTGTAATTGTTTCTGGATCAACTAGTCCTCTCCAGTGTTCGGGGAGTTCAATAACATTTTTACCAGTTAATCTACCCCTAACAAAAACATCGGCAGTTGGTCCTTCAACACAAATATACCTAAGTCTGGTATTATCTTTTGTTGGGTGGGAAATATCAAAACCCTTTTTAGAACTTGCATTCGCATTTGCAGCAGCGGCAGCAGCAGCATTAGCAGCATCAGCAGCATTAAGAGCAGTAATGGTTGGTCCAGTAAAAGAAGTTGCTGCATGAATGGTTCCACTCGCAGTTACAGCAGTGCATGTCATAACACAAGCAGGAACATTAAATGCAGTAGCAGTGCCTATGATGGAAGTATTTACTTGAAGACTATCAATCTGTGCCGTGAAATGATACCATGGAAGACATGCTTCAGAAGGATACTTAGATTGATCTTTATTCCCTTTATAAATGAAATGATAACTTGGAGATGGATTTCCAAAGACTGGATGCTCAGTACAATCTTTTTGGGGTTGTATCTCTCTTTCTACAAATTCTCCTGCCATTTTTTAACTCCTTGACTGTAAGTATTGTGAATTATCACCTGGATAATCGGCGGGTGACTCACCTTCATATTCTGCGATGTTTCTCTCACAATCCTGTCTCTCTCCGTAGATGTGATAGAAACAATTGATTGGCATACCTCCCATTGCTTGGAGATATACTTTTTCCTCATCAATTCTCTTCACAATTACATCTTGATGAGCACCAATGGGGGTTAGATTGACTGTGATTGTAGTCCAGTCCACCAGATCTTTCCAATACAATGGTAATACAATCTCAGTTTTGTTTGTTACTCTACCCCTACAATACACATCAGCACTTGGTGCTTCTGGTGCAACATAACGAAGTCTCCATCCATCTTTTGATGGGTGCTTAATATCAAAGTCTTTCTTTGCAGCAAGAACGTGTCCACCGCAGTTAGAGAACACATGTCCTTGAGCAAAGACATGTAGACCTGCATTGACAGTTAGTGCTGAATCTACGTTACCCAAAAATGCTGATGGTCCACTCACAGCAAGAGAATATGGATTGCTAAGAGGAAAACATGCTCCACCAGGAACAATAGGACCAATTAAATTATCACTATTAGTAAGTGGTGCAATATTTAAAGTTGCATATGGAATAGGAAATGTGGTTGGATTTCCTATCACCACAGGACCTTCAATACCTGCAGAACCATTTACTCTGCTGACACCTTCACCAATCGCGGGGAAGATACCAGTTCCTACTTTTATTTGACCACCAAAATTGGCGTCATCCATGTTAAATGTCATCTTACCTCCTATACCTGATTTTGTTGTTGTTGATATCTTTGACCACCAACTTTGGAGTCTTTAACTGCGATTGCATCACTCACACCTGAAATAATGTTTCCATATAAATTAAGACCAGAATTTCCAATTGCTTCACAAATACCAGATGACATCATCTTAGTATTATTTACCGAGTTCATAACAATTTTCTTTGCATCACCACTAATATTTTCAGATGCTTTCATTTTGATATTGCCTTCGGCAGTATCTTCACCAACAGCAATTAACTCAATGTCATTTGCTTGTAATCTTATTTTACCATTAGTTGCTACAATGTCAATATTGCCATTTTTGGCATTGATCATTACAGCATCTTGAGTTTTCTCCCTATTACTTCCACACTCAACTTGGAAACAACCAGGACCCATGAAGGTTGTCCACCCAGGTCTTTGTCCATCCTTATCCATGGAAAAGAAATGTTCACCATCAGAACAAAGAACTGCAAAGTCAGAGATTACATCAGAGTTTTTGTGGATTTTCCCTGTGTAAATCGCAGCATGATCTGTGCTACTTTTTGATCCAGTATAGGTCTTCTTTAGGTTATTGCCTCCATCCCTATCACCACTATTTCGTGTAGTTGGCATATTTAATACTTAGAATATAAACTATTTAACACCTCAAATGAGATTATCTGGAGTGTTAGGGATGTTAAGAGTAGGATCATTACTGTTAGTTTCAGTTCCTGTTCTAAGGATTGCGGAAGGTTCTATTGTCTGACGGTTCAGGATACTTTCTTGTAATGTCGCATAGACAGGAACAAGTTGACCAATAGTCTCAGAAATACCAGCATAAAGATTACCATCTTTTGCAAATACTTGGCCATAATATGGTTTTCCATTGACATATCCAGTTTTTCTGAGACCGGGAAGGTCAACAACCTGCAGAACTGATTCATCTGGTAGGATGTTTTCGGGAACAACAACAACTTCAAATACAGGTCTTCCTCTAAATCCTAAACCAGTATTAGATGTTGGATAAATGTTGGGGAACTCAGTGAAACCATAGAACGGTCCAGGTGCAGGGACTTGTGTACCAGCACCACCAGTACCAGCAGGACCACCACCCGAAGGAATAAGTGGAATCAGAACTCCAGTATCATCACCAACTCCAATATCACCAGGCAAGTCTTTTACCTGAAGGATTTGTGTCTCGGAGTTACCTATGACATCAAATCCTGTTGGATCACCATCAGGTGGAGGATCAATTAGTCTATTTCTATCCCCTGGTGGTGGAATTAATGGGAATCTTGTAACAGGAATACGTGTGATTCTTCCAAATTTATCTAGTTCTGGTTCAAATTCAATTGGAGGTCTATCAGGAACTTCAACAATAATTCTATCCCCAGTCTTATATCCAATACCAGTGGCAGTCGGCACAATTTCCGTTAACTGAAGTGTCACAGGAATTCCTGTTCCACCACCTTCAGGAAATTCTGGTGGTGGATGTCCATTTCCTGGTTCTATAACCTCAATTTTTTCAACAAAACCAGTCCCTGCAATTTCCTTAGGACATGGTGGTGGAATGATTATCGCAGATGCACCAACTGGATTATTCAACCACGATTGACTATCTGAACTTACAATTGTGACATCCTTAGTAATTTTAAGTGCAACTCCAGAGGGATTAGTTTGAAAAGTATTATTAGCAGTTGGGATATTCGTAAGTCGAATTTCTACATCATAAGTTCCACGACTCAATTCAACATACCTAGGTTTAGGTTCTCCTCTGAAAGATCTCACCTCTTGAATTTCTGTTCCGTTTATAAAAAGTTTAGCAATGTTATCTGCTTGGAATGCAATATCATATCTTCCATTTTCTGAGAACTTCACACCACTCCACTTAAGAGTGAACGTTCCATTAATATTTGGATTATTAGTATTAAGAGGTGGTGTATACGGAGAGACACTTATATTATTCATAAGTTTACTCCATGCGGGATGCGTGAATTTAAAAAGTTCTGGTCCAGAATACTTCACACCACCAACACTAGTGACAGGGTTAAAACCAGAATCAAAACCTTTAACCTTGAATGTTAAATCATAAGTGCTATGCCCATCGATTCTTCTTCTATTGGATGGAGTAAACTCACCAGTTCCACATCGAATTTGCATATCATCATTATCGTTCGATGATGTGGTGACATCAGCAAAGATAATATCAGATTTATCAGAACTCTCTAGTCCTCTACCACCTTTTGTAAATGAACCTTTCTTGAGTGTTCCTTGTTCTAGGTTAAATCCACCTCCAGAACCACCACTAACTCTGATGGTTTCTGTTTGATCACCTTTCCGACCACTTTGTCTCCAAGTTTTTCCACCAACTGTAATAGATCTTACAGCAACACCAGCAGTTCCAGGATTATCATCCCACTCAAGACGTAAAGTGACATTACCATCACCTCCCCCTCTTATTTTAAGTTTACCCCCATCTTGAGAGAAGTCTGCACTAACACCAGAAGAAGTTGACATAATCCTGAAACTTGCATTGGTGTCATTACCATCACCATCTTTTAATTTAATTGTCTTTCCGCTACCAGAAACATCAATAGGTCGATTTGCTGAATTTAAACCATCATATGTAATATTAAGGTCTCTATTACCAGATGAAGTTTGACCATTAGGAACTGCCTGCACCCTATAGTTTACATTAGGTAAAACATTTACTGTTCTATCATATGAATATTTGTTACCACTGCCACTGATTTCTCCTGGATTAAATGTGAAAGTATCTCTTCCATCCTCAGAAGTGAATGTAAATTTTATTTTCCTATGACTTTTAGATCCTTGACCATATACATCAAATTTAACAGGGACTTTTGCATCTGAAGAACCTTTTTCTTTCTTTACCCAATCTTGTGTATTAAAGAATGTTTTTTTAACCTTCTTTCTCTTTCTTTGGTCTTGATTCTCTATCTCCAAAGTTACCTCATGATTTCCCTCAGTAATTTTTCTCTTTACAATTTTGGGAGATGAATTTTTAAATCCTTTAAGTTGATAAACCTCCTCACCATCAATTAGGATTCTTCCCCTATTATCACCACTGCCTTTAAATCCATAGAATCCATTATAAGGGAAATCAACTTGCCAAGTATTAGAGTACACAATTCCACCACCACCATCACTGTTCTTGGTGGACAATGGTGGTAACGGAGACATTGCAAATCTATTTGTAAATTTACTCCATGCAGGGTGAGTTACAGGCCACCAACTTTCAGATCCACCAGCAAATCTAGATGACCATAGTGGATTGTTGGGACATCTACCCTCTTGTTGTACTGGGGGTTCTTGTGGGATGGGAGGAAGAGGTGCATCAATTGTGAAGGCAGCACCCATTGGATTTTGATACCAACTTCTAGCAGATATTCTTGGTTCCTCAGCTACCTTAGCTTTGATATCAATCGCAAGTGCCATCGGATTGACACCTTTGATCTTTGGTTTTTGTTGATTTGTTATCTTAGTAATAGAAAGATCTGCATTCTCATCAAATCCATTACTAACATTATCATCATATTCAATGGTTCTTCCTTTATTTTTAATTCTAAAACCAGTGTCTTTGTTGGAGTTAAAAGTTTCGATAAGGTATTCCCTACCAGATTCAAAGAATGCTGATCCATTGATGGTCTCTTTTTCTTTAAGTCTTCCTCTAGAAGTACCTCTCTTTAACTCAAGGAAATCGTTAGGTGGTAGTCCTATTCTAAGTTTAGACGCAAAAGATCCAGAATTTCCTGGATCATCATCTGTCCTCAGTCTGAAATGAATTTCTGCAGAACCAGTGCCTTCAACCTTCAGGTAGTTTTTACCAGCTCTTTCAATAAAACGTGCAGTAACATCAGCACCACCTGCTTTTCCACTTTTATCAAATGTAAATACACCTCCAGGTACTTGAGTTAACTCAGTTCTAATTCTATACTTTCCTTTCTGAAAAAATCTGGTATACGTTTGTTTATTCATACCATTTTCAATGATTACTTCATCACCACCTTTCTCAATGTCTCTTAATCCATTACCAATCGCCATGGCACCATCACCTACACGATTGCCAATGAATATTTTTACATTGTCATCAGCATCAACTGTAATCTCATAGTTTCCATCATTAGGAAAATCAACATGCTCCCAACGAATCACATGAGTTCCTGCGTAAGGATTATTGTCTAGTGGTTTCTTTGTATCAAAAGGACAAATTCCATTCTCACTAAGGAATCCTCTTCTTCCATATACATTTGTTCTCCAGAGTTTTCTATCTGCTTTGTTTACATAGTCAGCAGTGTTAAAAATACTCTCATATTTTTGAGTTTGAGTTGAATCACCACCAGTAGATGCTTTAGCATTTACTCTAAACGAGAGATCATAAGTGTTTCTTTTCTGAGTTCCTTGGCCAGATGTTCCTTCTACACCCCGTCTCTTATTTGAAGAGGTAAAAGATCCAGAGTTGCACTTGATCTGCATGTCATCATTATCATTTGCTGATCCAATATAATCAGCAAAGACAATTTGTCCGGTTCCCTCACCACGTTCGGTTCCCTTCTTCCCTCTACCAAAGACTTTTGAAAGTCCCTGCTCTAATGCTTTTGCAGACTTCTCAAGTTCTTTTGTTGGTTTGCCAAGTTTAATTGTTTTAGTTTCTTGTCCTTTTTCTCCTCTCTGCCTCCAAGTTTCACCAAGTATTTTAATACTTTTGACAGCAACACCTTTAGTTCTAGGATTATCATCCCAATTAAGTTTTAGAGTTACATCACCACCACTGTCACCTCTGACAACTAATTTTTTACCATCATCAGAAAATCTAGCATCTAATCCAGGAGAAGCTGACATGATGGTAAACTTGGCATTAGTATCACTACCACCACCATCTTTTAATTTTAACGTATTATTTCTATTTCTACTATTTTTACCCGAAACCTCAATAGGATTATTTGCCCTGTTTAATCCATCAAAATCAATATTAAATTCTCTCTTACTGTCAACAGTTTTTGAAGTATGTGTTTTGTTACCTGTCAGGATTGAAGTGACTTTATAATCCACATTTGGTTTTAAATTGATAGTTCTTTTCGATGTGGAGTTAGATTTATCAACATTAGGTATTGTAAAACTATGATCGTTAGCTGTAAAAACAAAACTAATTGCCATATTTGACTTACTACCTTGTCCGTAGACTTCAAACTCTACAGGAACCATGCCTGGAGCCTTGGGCTTGGGTCTTTCTTTGATTGGAATATTGAAGAGTTCTACTTTAATCTCATGAACACCTGCTGTAACATGTCTGGATACAACTCGTGTTGGATCTCCTTTAAATCTTCTTTCTTCTAGAACTAACTCATTATCAAGGTATATCTTTCCAACATTATCTGCCATTCCACGGAACTTATAGTCCCCACTATATGGAAAATTTTCTTCCCAAATAAAAGTAGCTACACGACCAGCGTAATCCGATCCAGGAACATTAGAAGGTGGAGTCGGTGAAATCGCATAACGATTCATGAAACTATCTTCTATTTCTTTTTTCTTCTTAGAAGGAGTTGGTACAAAATCTTTACCACTTTCAAACTCAAAAGTTAAGTCATTGGTGCTATGACCATCAGTCGTTTTTCTCTCACCAGTTGCAGTAAACTTACCTTGAGTTGCTCTGACCTGTAAGTCGTCGTTATCATTTGAGGACTTAACGAAATCAGCAAAAATTACTGTTCCTTTTTTATTTCCTTTGATTTCTTTTGATCTTCTTCCGATACCAGCAACGAGACCTTGTTCAACACCCTTCCCTTTGTATCTACCACTAGCAGTTACTCTATATTTGGTGTTTCTTTTTACTTGTCTCTTGACTTTAGTTTTTCTATCCTCCCTAAACTCAGGTGCTTTAAACTGAAATTTATGACTACCGTCTTCTGATGTAAAAGTAAATTTTAAATCTCTATCTGCTTGATTTCCTCCTTGAGTATAAACTTCAAATTCCAATTCTTCAAGTTGATCATTCCTGGTGGGAGGTTGTTTTACTTCAACAATCTTTCCACCCCATGCCCAGTGCTTAACATCATGCTTTACTTGATTATTACTGCCTCTGAAAATAACTTCCAGAGGAGTTTCCTTTCTAGTGTGCCACCAAGGTTGTGTAAGTTGTTTTAAAAAATCTTGATAGTCTCTAATCTGTCGTCCAATTGGACTCTCTTCTAGTGAAGCAAATAAATTAGGATCCCAATCACCAAGTTCCTCACCATCTGGTCCAAACCTTTTACCATATCCAGAAAGAGTAAAAGGAGGGGTCAAGTTATAAACTTCAAAATCATCCTCTTGATCATAAAAAATCGTTTTAGATGCAGTCTCTCCAATAATAGTTTTTAATACAGTACCAACACCTCTTCTACAAGAGTCAAATAATCTTGCTTGTGGTGGACTTTTATATCCAAATCCACCGTCAGTTACAATTGCTGCAAGAACAGATCCGTCGATACCAATCACAGGAACAGCGAATGCACCTACTCCTCCACTACCACTGATAAAGATTTTCGATTCACATGCATTAGGAGCACCATCTGTCTTTAATTTCTTACCACCACGTCCACCAAAAGTTATTGGATCTCCTCCCTGTCCACCAGCAAAGACTTCTATTCCATTGATTGATAATGGTTCTTTATCAAGAAGAACTGGTGTGCCACCCGATCCACCAAGGACAACAGGAGTTCCTCCAGTTGCCCCATACTTAACTTTTCCCCCACCAGATTTGAGCTCTTTTCCTCCAGCAGATACAGGTTTACCACCAACACCACCAACTGTTAATTGAGTTCCACCAGTTGCTCCAACTTTAACCCCATTGCGTCTAGGTGGTATTCTTCTTCCAGTAACTGGATCTATTACAGATCCCTTATCTCTTTTACCAGATACAATAATGGGTTGACTCCCATTGGGATATGCAGCAGTTTCACCTGGTCTAAGTCCCTTGATTCCATCTTGACAAGATGTTTTATCTGGGGTTATGTCTTGAACAGTTAAATTATTAATTTCATTAATCGTTAAATATCTTACTCTATCTCTCGTCTCTAAAATAAAAACAGCACCAGGATTTTTGGAAGCATGTACGTTAGCTTCATAAATCGATTTGCCAGGAAGATACCCTCTGTCGGGGTCAATATACCCAACACGAATACTATCTTTAGTTGCAGAATCGAAAATGTTAAACGACATATCTTGTTATATGCTGCCCTTCTGGGTAATGGTATTTATTACAGAATATTCAGGTCACCTTCCTGGACTGGAACGTTATCTTTAGAATCTTGAAGTGCTCTTTCTACGGCAGCATCTTCTCTTGCCAGAACTTCTTGTGTATTTTGATCAAGTTCAAGAGTTGTTTGTGATTTATCTGGTTCTAAGTATGGAGTTGTCTTTGGCGGATCTGATGGTGGATTTGGATCTGCAGCAATTCCCTCCTCAACAGACTTACTACTTGGTTTTTGTGGTGGGGCAGTTTGATCACCACCACTACAGAATGTATATGTATCAGATTCTGCAAGGGTTGGTTCTAACTCACAACCAAAAATATCTAATTTAAAGTTAGTAAAGTCAAGAGCACCAGTCATGCTTCCAATAATATCACCGATTTGATTTGTAATCTGTGAAGTAAATCCAGTGATACCAGCTAACATCTGATCCATATCCTCAAGATATGCATTAAGATTATCTACGATAGCATTGTTAGAAGCATCAATTTCTTCTTTATTCAAGTTTATAACCTTTGCAACTATTGCTTCCGCTGCACACATTGGAACTTGAGGATTTGTTGGAGCACCTACTTCAGGATCTCCGTTCGTCACTGCTTTGTTGACATCATCTAGTAATTGTTGTGGATTGATCGCATCAGAAATAGAACCAGCAATTTGATCTTTAAGACCACCAGTCATCTTATTGTACATACACAACATGAGTTCTGTGAGTTGCTGCACCATATCTTTGAACTGAAATCTCATGCTGGATGGTAGTGCAGCAATAATCATATTAAAACCTTTAGTCAATATCTTCAATGCATACTCTTGAATCTTATCAAAGATTGGTTTCATAAACTTAGAAATTTCTGCAGATGCAAGTTGAACTACATCCTGAATTGATGTCTGTGCGTCTGTTATATTATTTGTAATCGCATCAGCATAACTTTGAAGAGACTGTAAGATGGTATCAATTCTGTTTGTAAGATTTTCAATTACAGTTTGTATACCCTTTAAAGAAGAATTAATAAATTCTTTGGGGTCTGGTTTCATCAGTGCGATTTTCTCCTCGCACTTTGCTTGTCTTCTAGAGTCAGCAGCAGTGGTCTGTTGAATACCATCTGCGCTTTCATTGGATACTGTGCCTTC
>VMHT01175484.1_pt1 | contig 11250 bp, 27 predicted proteins | sample 4693611 | NCBI WGS metagenome assembly VMHT01 (sample SAMN12280063, study PRJNA550983) | marine metagenome | isolation source: seawater sampled from same location over 5 years 0.02-0.2 micron viral filtrate | place: USA: collected off the coast of southern California halfway between the port... ... | reverse complement strand
GCTCTTCCGATCTGGGAAGAAATTTTGAATTTTTTTTACTAAATATTTTATTGACCCTATCAACCTGCTTTTCATTATTACATATAAGAGTTATTTTATTATGGGATGTTTGAATCATAACGCTATCTAAAACCTGAGTGGTTTTATTTAATTTTTTTCTAAACCTTATCGTTTGAAAAAATATTTTTATTGTTTCTTTTATAACTAAAAATGGATAAATTAATTTAATAAAAAAACTCATAATTTATATTCAATGCCAATTTTAAATTTGTAGTGTTTAACGCCCTTAACATCATTGTAATCTAAGATATTAGATAAAGTTAATTTCTCTGATATCTTATAATTAAGAGATAAGTATTCCTCAATGTCAAATCTTTGTTGATTCATTAACTCATCCCTAAAATAGTAAGCATCAAATTTGGTTTCAAAGGATAGACTACCATTGACTTGTTTTTTATATTGCACACCCAAAGATAATCCCTGCTCTGTTTTATCTTCTGCTACTAAAGCGGTATGTCCTAAACTAAAGATACTTTTTTTAAATCTAGTATCTAACTTAGAGTATTTTAGATTCCTAGATGTTTTGTTAACGTGTGCTGGTTTAATGTACAATGGAATACTATTTGGTTCAAATATAAACCAAAATTCTTCATCAATATAATTTTCACCACGTTCTCTTTCCCAATCTCTTTTAGCATATAATTTATCAGTTTTAAAACCAAGCGATATCTCATAATCATCTTTTACAATTTCAACATCATTTGGCGTTCTCATAGAAAAACTACTAAATAAAATAAGTCCACTTAAAAAACTATTCATTACTAATTTTCTCCGTATAGGTCTAAAGGTTTTGTTGGTTCAACTATAGGTACTCCATCATCGATACAAATTTCTCCCTCTCTTGCTTTGATAACAAATGTTGATACACTTCTCTTTAGAAAAATTCTATTGAGGGTATCGGTTAAATTATCTATAATCTCTCCATCAAATTCCCATTTATCTCCTGGTGGTTTTCGTTTTGCTACAACTACTTCCATAACTTCTCCTATTAGTTATTAACCATTAAAGACTTTTTTAGTCCCACCATCATATTCATATGCGTGACCTTCTTCCATCAAAATATCATTTACTGATACCCATCCGTCAGAACTTAAGTCTATTTTACTCTCTGGATTTGCAATACACTCTGTGATATGCTCTCCAACAAAATCTGGTGATACAAATACCTCACCCAATACTCTTCCATATTTACCTGTACCAAAACTTTTTAATTTAAAAACTCCTTGTTCAAGTAATTCTTTGTTTCTTGCCTTAGCGAGTAAACCTTTTGCTTTCTCTTCTAAATCTCTTGTTCTTGATTCCCAAGTATCCAATCCCATATATCTAATTCTTTGTTTCATTTTAACTTTAAATCCTAAATCGATATACGCATCAATTGTATCACCATCTACAACTTTAATAAGTTCGCACTCATACTCTCTGAAATCCATTTTTTTTGCCATTTTTTTTCTCCGATTAATGATAAAAAGATTTTAAAATTTGTCAGTTAAGACTTATATCCTCTGAACAATTTTCTGTATCAATTACATTACCAAGTTTAATTTCATATCTGTCTGTTGTATTCATTCCTTTATGTTCAACAAACATTACTCTCGCATTTTTTTGATATCCATTTCTAAACTTTATAGTATCAAACTTTTTGTTTTCTAAACGTGTTTTCCAATAATCTGTTTTATCTCGATATTCTGTTTTTTTAGAACCATTCAGAATTCTATCAAATGGATCTTTCATCAGTATTAAGTGTAAAACACTCTTCATAAATAAATATTAAATATTTTTTTCTGGATTGAGGTTTTTCTCAAATTCATCCCACGGCATCTCTAATGCTGGATAAGGATTATTTCTCTGATTGATGGTTCCACTTTCACCATAAGATGGTGCCATTATGTCAAAATTCTCAATGAGAAAATTTCTTATATCTCTCCATTGTGAACTCCAATGTCTTTGTCTATCACCCATCTTAATCGCTTCGATGACCACCTCTTTAATAAGTTTATTTGTAGAACTGTCTCCAGTAAGACTCAATTCTACACCGTCCTTCGATTTATATTTACTCATACTATTTCTCCTAACTCTGAAATTATTATAGCTAAAATCTCATCAACTAAATAATCATATTGTGGATGTTTAGATATAGCTCTAAATAAGTTTATCATATATTCTGCGGGCATATTATCTAAATCATATTCAACGATTATACGTGATTGTTCTAAAAAAGCCTCTAAGGCTATTTTAACTTCTTTTGGGGCATCGTCTTTAACGAACCAATCCATTAAAAAAAGTCTTTGGTGTAATCAATTATCCTCTTCCAATAAAAGCTTATTGTTGTAAGAAAAACTCCACCAGTTAATAATACACTTGGATGTGAATACTCACCACACAAACCAATTAAGTGTTTTAAAAAATGTAAAAAATCGTTCATTAAAACCTCGGCCTGTTATTATCTGTCATTTTAATAGCTATATAAATTAATAACGACACCACCATAAATTCAAACATCATTTCTCCTAACCTTATCTCTTAATTTCTCAAAATCTTTTCTAACAATATTAAATTTATCAAGCGCTGTACATACATCAGAATAAGCTTCACCATACTCTTTTTCAAACTTTTCATCATACCATATTTTATCTAAGGCGTGCTTTGCTTCTAATACATTAGCACTCATATCATCAAAATGTTTTGCTAATTTTTTTTGTTCTCTTTCAAACATTACGCCTCTATTTTTTTGTAATATAACTTTAAATAACTCATAACATTTTCCAAAAGGTCTTTGTTGAATCTCAACATATGTATGGCTACACCATATGGAACCCACCTGTAATCTGTATGTTCATCGGATAACTTAACTTTTAGATTATTGGTTCTACCCAAAAAGTATGTAACAAATTTTAACTTAGGTATCTTGTGTACTTTACCTGTTGTTAAATTTTTACGAACCATAAACCTATCCACCACTTTCCAATCGCTGTGTAAGAATGGTGGATTTATTCCTGTCTCCTCAAAGGTTTCTCTTTTAGCAGCTTCTAATGGAAGTTCTCCATCCTCTATGTGCCCCTTTGGAAATCCCCAAATTGTAGCACCACCTTTGAGTATTAAAAATAGTGGTTTATTTCCATTTGATAAGGTGTAAGTAATTATACCCGCACCTCTTTCAACTTCTTTCATAACAACCTTTGTTTATACTGATAAAGCTCTCCTATACCAACCATAAATAAATCTTTCTTGCTCTGGCTTTTTATTAACTAAATCATAATAATGTTTAAGCCTATAACAACGAACCCTATCGGTGGATGGTTTATATTTTTCTAAAGCCGCTTTTGTTCCTGGCCCAAATCCACCATCAATGGTCAAATCACCTCCCTTACCATTGATTGCTCGTTGTAATATTTTTACAGCAGTTCCTCTACCTTGATTTACGCACATATCAAAGAAGATATGTTTTAAGTCATCAGGTAATTGGTCTACCTTATTTTTATCCCAATAGTCTCTTTTGTAAATTTCCTTAGCGCCTTCTTCTGTAAGGTTCTTAATATCAACATCAGGATAAAATCTTTTAGCTATACCATAATTAGTTTCACCACCTAAATCTTTTGGGTCGTGAACATATCCACCTTCGTGGTCTAATGTGATTTGTATAATCTCATCGAATGTTGTTAATGTTTTTTCTGCTTTCATAAAATTACTCCTTATCAATGACAATAAAAAACTAACTATTTGTGTTAGGTTTTTTCTTATCATGCTTAAACCAAAAATCAATAACTTTTCCAAATGATGCGATAAAGCTACCTAATAATATATTTAATAAATCTCTATGGGTTTCATCTAAATCTAAAACTGGATGAAATAGTAAGTACAACACTCCACCTAAAGTTGTGAACATCATAATGGTAATCGTATATTGCATCCAATCTGGCAAACCATCCCCACCATGCAATATATCTATTCGTGGGTCAAACCCTTTTTTTATTTTTTCTTTTACCGTATCCATTAATTTTCTCCATATTAACAAATATAAATATAATAATTTTTTTAAAAACATTTATAAAAAAGTCTTAAGTTTTTTTATTTGGACTTTTGATTTCTTTTCTCTAATCATCTTAAATTTATTTTTCAATTCTTTACCAGATTTTTCTTTATGACATTTATAACATAGTGTTTGTAAATTATCCATCTGCCAGTATGACCAATCCAACTCATCTGCCTTTAAACCTTTTTGTTCAGCCAACGGTTTAATGTGGTCAACTTCCCATGCCATATAATTTTTTTCACAATAATTACATCTACCTCTATCTCTTTCAAAAACTTTATCTCTTGTAGCGGCTGAGTGAAAATAAAACATATACTCATCAGAACAATCCTCATGCCAATTACGTCTTTCATTGATTGACCCATCTTCTTTAGTAATCATCTTATCACACCACCTACAATGACCTGGCACCTTAGTATAATAAGAGTCTGGTTTAGGTGGGTATCTAAAATTATTTCGTGTTGAGTCATTCTCTTTAGTTTTTTTCCCAAAAGTTTTTTTGTGACGTTTGCTCCACTTCATAAAACTTTCTTATCTTTTGGATAAACTTTTAATTCCTTAATTTCTTTCTCAGAAAAGTTTTCGAAATATTTTGTTTTAAATAATGAGCGATGAGCTTCATTTAATTCTTTTGTGCCTGCTATGTTGATTAGAAAATAAGGTGAACCTTTTCTCGTCTCTTCGCCAGCTGCGGTATGTTCTTCGAAAGGTGAGAAACATAACGCCTTAAGATTTTTATAACCTTTGTCTTCCATTAAAACCTGAATTGTTTTTTGAAATTTTTTTCTATCTACCTCTTCCCATTTTATATCTTCGGTATCCTTACAAACCAAAAGAGCCGATGTATATTGTTCTGATTCATTCAACCTTTCTAATAAATCTAAAAAAGATTTCTCATCAGGTTTCCAAACATCAATCAATAATCTTTCCGTCATCCTCTCTTTTTTAACAAAGGGACAAACGGGCATACCACCAAAGTTATCACTTGGTTTTTCTAAGTAATCAACTATCCATTTTTTTATTTCTTTTATTTCATCCATAGATATAATTATTAGATTTTTTATCAAAAAGAGAATTACTTTGATGATATCTTTGGTGTAGCTGTTTGTATTTATCAACAGCCAACTCTTTGTGTTTAGCCTCAATCATTATGTCCACATTATTTCCATATGTATTAATATAATCATAAACATAATCTGAGTGAGCTTGTGGTTTAATCGATTCATCCATTTGTTCTTTACTTCTACTTTCGGAATAGTGAACTACCGGCACAATATCTTTTGGCCAGGTAGACATAGCTAGTTCCAAAGCCTCTTGCTCTGTAAGCCCACCATCACAGAATCTATGGTGGTGATAATCAAATACAATCGGTATACCGATTCGTTTGTATATTCCATCATATAACTCCTGAACCGAATACATCGAAGCCTTATCATCGTTCTCTACGGTTAGACGTGTCTGAACTGATTCAGGCAGTTGTTCAAAATTTTTACAGAACCTCTCCATAGCAGATTCCTTATCTCCATAAGCACCACCTAAGTGAATGTTAATTTTATTATATGGTGTACGACTCAATCCTATCATATCAAATACATCACCGTGGTCAGTTAAATCTCCTATACAATTCTTAACAACGTGTTCGTGTGGTGAGGTCAAAACATTGAAAGGGCCTGGATGACTGGTGATACGAACATCATGCGTTTCAGCTTTAATACCTACTGAATGAAGATACCATCGAATGTCCTCTATGTCCTTAAGGTCATCCCAACTATATTCAGATTTCCACGGAGCTAAACCGCTTGTTATCCTAAAAAAGTTATAACCATACATAACGTTGTAATCTATAATAGAATCTAAATCTTTTACATTCAATAATGTGAGCTCTGAAGCATAATCCAAACCTTTGGTTTCAAAAGTTCTCTTAATCATACTACGGCCAGTTGTTATTGGCTTTACTCCTCTTTCTTTCCCACCATATTTCTGTGGGTAGGACAATCGCATGTTGATACATGCATAACCATATCTCATTTATAACCTCTTATTTGTTATTACTTAAATTTATTAGATGTTCATCTTCGTAAGTTTTTAAAATTCTTTTTACTAATGGATGTCTAACCGAATCCTCTCTATCAAATTCCATATGGTTCACACCCTCAACACCTTTGAGTCTAAACCACGCATCATAGAATCCACTCTTCTCATAGTTTGTTACACCATTGGTTTTATACTTATCACATTGAGATAAATCACCTTGCATTATCATTTTACAATTATTAGATATTCTGGTCATCAAAGTTTTAATTTGCATTGGTGATACGTTTTGCGCCTCATCTAATATCACATAACAATTTTCTAAGTTGACCCCACGTAAAAAATTTAAAACACTAATCTCAACTTTGTTATCAGCTAACAATTTTGTAGCCTTATCTTTACCAACTATCTTATCTAAAATGGTAAATGTTGATTCGTTATATTGTTGAATCTTTTTATCTAACTCGCCAGGTAGATAACCTAACTTATCTTCGTTACCAACGTCCACAGTTGGATTTATTATTATCAATTTGTCATAACCAGTTCCACGACGTAAAACATCTTGTAACGCTTTATAAACTGAAATATAGGTTTTACCTGTTCCAGCTATTCCGTGACATAATACCAATTGAGTTTGCTCCTCACTTATTATGTCATAAAATATTTTTTGGTTACGTGTCTTAAAACTTATGTTGTTTACAATCTTTGGAATAGCTCCAATTGATGACTTATAAATTCTTTTCTTCGTCATCCTCTTCCCCCTTTTCTATCGGTGGTACATAATATGGTGGTGTCGTATCTATTGTGTCCTTAACGGTTTCTGTTCTGATACCAATACTTTCCTCAAACTTATTTATGGTAGGTTCTAAGGTTCCGTTGTGGTCAGCAATAAGTATGACAATACTTAAAATACAATGAAAATAAAACCAGTTCATCTATTCATCAAATTATGTAGTTCGTTCCAAGCAGCCATACCCTGTGAGAATCCAAACAATACATATAATATAAGACCACCTGCTATGAGCGTTAATATTATCTCAACAATTTCAAACGCTGTTTCTATTTTATTCTTCATCTACACTCCTCACAAAAATATTTTATAACACATTTTCTTTCACCCTTTAAATCCTCACGACTTATTTTATTTTTACCTCTTTGATAAATAGGTATGTTTTTGTAATCAAAATAAGTTGGTACTATTGTCTGTGTAAAAGATACTTCCCTTATTTTTCCACATCCGCTACATTTTTTTCTTTTAGAAGTTTTCTTTTTTCTTTTCATTCTATGTATTCTTTCTGGTTATTAAATTTAATATAAAAAAAAATATTGATAAAGTCAAGCCTTTTTTTATTCTCTGTTTGTCCACGGGTTTATATTGTTATTAATTCTTCTACGAACTATCCTGTGACGCCAGTATCCCAAAGCCCAATTAAATAATAATAAAAAAGCTATCATCATTTTTAGGGTGTCCTCATCTCTGATTGACATAAAAGCAAATATTGATGCGGTCATCAATTGAATATAAAACTGAGTCAGATTAATTTTCTTTAGTTTGTTTTTTTGCATGTTTCCTTTCAGACCGAATTCGGTGGTCTATGTTTTCTACCAAACTCACCATTATCCCTAATCTTAGCTAAATGCCTACCATACCAAATACCAAATATTCTCAACATTACATTATGAAAAAACCAAAGTCTTAATCGTTCCATCATAGTTGTAAGTCTTGCAAATGTTTTGGTACGTTTTGTTGTATGTAGTGTTGTATGACAAACGCCTCAATAAAATGTGTCATCAGAAAAAACAAACTAAGTAGTGGTATAAAAATTTTGAAGTCGAGTCCAAATGTCTCTATACCCAAATACATTATGAGAACCATACCAATACTCTTTGTGAAGAATCCAGCACCACTAAATGCTAAACTCATAACGCTTCCTCTTGCGACACAAACATATATGTTGATGCACATATGTAATATGTTTAAAAAAATCGGTGCTAGTACACCTAATAAAAAATAAATCATAACTCTTCCCTAACACATAGATATGCAAAATAAGCTGATAATATTAATACTAATAATTCTAACATTTAATCCTCTCTTGTCTAAGATATTCTTGTAAAACTTTATCTCTTGGTTTTATATTGTGATTACCACATTGGAATATTTCCCACGAATCCAAAGCATATTGTCCTATGCCATATAACTCATCCACAGATTTAAAACCTTTTATATAACCCTCACTCATCTTTATCAAACGGTCAGCTCTCGTGTTGTATAATCCCAATGGTTTGATTATATCCACCAACTCCGAATGTTCTGCTTTCATCATATCTTGAGGTGTTGGATACCTACTGAATAATTTATCCCTTATGGTGTCCACCTGCTTTCTATTGGTTAGGTTAACCAACATACAACATACCAACATCTTCCAACCATCGTTCTGATATATCTCTTGTAGTAAGGGTCTAATTATTTCTCTAATCATTTTTCATTATTAAGTAAGCTGCTCTGAACCAACAGAATACAGCAACGAAAGTTAAAAAGTATATCATTGTTTTTTTAATCCTCTTAATATTTTATATGTTTCTTTCCAATCCAACACATCATATATTTTGTAGTTTCTTTTTTCAACACCTTCTCTTTGTAACCTCTCCACTATCGAATAATCATTACCACCAGGTTTACACTTATCACCAAAAAACGATACATCACCTTTTATAAAATCTAAGACTTGAGATTTATTTTTACCCTTAAGATGTATATCTATGCTAATCTGACCCCCAACCGAAGCTTCTAATTCAGGAAATCTATTCATTATCTTTTCACAAAAACCCTCACGTTCCTTTTCTTTGTTATCCCATTCATAATATCTTTCTCTTGCTTCTTGGGTACATCCTCTACCTATCGTTGAGAAATTTAACAAACCAGTTCTTTGTTCAATGTGATTGGAATATTTTTCTGACCACTTTGAGGTTTCTAAAAATATATATAATAAAGCTGTCAAATCATCACCTACTTTAAAATCCGATTTGGATTCTAATACGCCATTTGAATACACAACATTACCAGCGGATTGATAAGATTTGGTTACCGATTTCCAAATATCTTCACCGACTTGTTCTATGGTTTTATGCATATCCGAACCAGTTAATAGATAAACATCTTTATCTTTTATCCACCCTAAAAAGAATCTTTCGAATTCATCGTCAATGGATAATCTACTAGGTGTTAGAGTACCATCAACATCAAAGATATAATTCATATGTTTGTTTTCAATCCTACGTTATTTAATAAATCATCCAATGTTAAATTATCACCATCCCTACCTTCGTGAAAGTCATCGGCAAAATGCTTGAGGTTTATTTTGAATCCATTTAAATCCAAAGAACCCTTGGGTATGGTGGTTAACATTCTAACATATGCTCCCAACTCCTCATTGTCGTCAAAGTGGTCGGACATAATCTTAAAGGCTTCCATTATGGTCATTGTGTCTCCTCTGTATATTTTATTATTTCTATTTTGTTTCCGCTGGGGTCATTGACGTAATAACTCTCAGTACCATCTCGATGTTTTGTGGTATCATTACTGTCCAATACATCAACGGCAAAAGCTATATGATAAGGGTGTTGGTCTTCTGTGATTAAAGCCAGTTTAATATTGTCGAACTGTAAAAAGGCCCAACTCTCATCCTGATATAAGATGGTTGCTCCATAGCCGGTATAATAATCTATGGATTCCTTTATATCATTAACCTGAATCGCTACGTGGTCAATCCTCATCCTTATAACTCCTAACTGATTTGATGTATTTATAAATGACGTAAAAGCCGACGGCTATAAAAATCCAACCATCGCCTATAATTAATCTGTAATCCATTTAATAACGCTTAGAAGATTTGTACATAGTGATATCAGAGATTAGATGTTCGTTACCATCGGTATCCCTAAAGGTTGTGGGTAAATCCTCATCGTTGTATCGAGAGAACTTCCCGTGTGAAATCATAGATACGGTATCGGGGTCTACTAAGGGTGGTAAATTGGATAAATCACATTCATCCCATTGTACCTCAACGTCGTTAACGCCACATATGGGTTTAGATTGATTCATCATATATAAATTATAATAGATGAACTTCAATTCCGTGATTCCTTGTAAAGGGTTCTTAACCATAACGCTATTTCTATTTGAGCGTCATCGATGTTGCCGTCGTTTAGAAGCTGGTCGATGTTCTCCAATAACTCAATTATGGGTAAAAGAGAATATGAGATTTGCTCTTTGTCTTCTTTGTCTATCATAAATGATACCTTTGTTTATTAATTCTTATAGGGACAAAAAATGACACCTCGATGAAAACAGGTATGAGCGGCCTGTCATTTTGTCACATTACTTGGGTTAACGACTAATTAGTGCAGGTAGCCCCTTCTCAACTATACCCCACCAACACATCACCATTGTCTCCGTTTAGCCTATTTCCTTCCCACATCACACTAAGCATCATCTCCATCTCACCGTCGCTATAATCCTTCGTCCAGAACTCACCTGTACGCACCTCTTTTATCTTTCTACCCACCCTCTTAATCAGATAGTCGGCCTGTTGTGCGTTGCTGAGTTCGTCGAACTCTTTTGTATCCATTGTCTTTCTCCTTAGCGCTGATTATTTTTTAGCTCACCGCTTAAATTTACGAAGCGAATCCTGACTATTGGAGTACATCTTTTGTTTAATAGAACAGTGATGTCATCACATCCTATTCGCTTCGACCTAAGGCGCCTCTCAGGTCAGTTATTGAGCGGTGTTAGAGAATCGAACTCCACCCTCTTCTATGGAATAGAAGCGTATCACCCTTGATACTTCCACCGCAAATTTTCAAAAATGTCCCACCCGCCTATTTCAGTACTCTGAATTAAAATGAAAAGTCTGAAATGTCCTCGTTTTCAATTAGAGAAGAAAACTACAAAACCACTCACGATCAAATCTTTATTTATTAACTAAATATCATATATAAATATACGACATTATTTTGTTAATGTCAAGCCTTTTTTTTAATTATTTTCAATATAATGTATATCGACCATCTCTTCTAACCAAGCTATCTCATTTTGAGGGCCGGTGAACGCTTCCTCTTTAGCCTCT
>VMHT01010927.1_pt1 | contig 11250 bp, 13 predicted proteins | sample 4693611 | NCBI WGS metagenome assembly VMHT01 (sample SAMN12280063, study PRJNA550983) | marine metagenome | isolation source: seawater sampled from same location over 5 years 0.02-0.2 micron viral filtrate | place: USA: collected off the coast of southern California halfway between the port... ... | reverse complement strand
TTAATCCTGGTTCTAATTCTTTCGCTAATTGCGCTCTATTTATAGCCATTATTATACTCCCGCAGCTGTTCTGTTAAAATGCTCGGCAATTCTGACGATAAAGTTAACATTGGTTGATAAAGACCCAGTTCCTAACGCATTGTTAGAAGGGTCGTTTGATATACCCATGATTCTCAATTGAGCTGTACCAGTAGCCATAGTGCCACTAATTTTAACTCCTGAGACGCCTGTTATTGAAGAACCTGCAGCATAAACAATATCGCCATTCAAACCAACATCGGTTTGAGTAACGCTACCTGTAGCAGCTGACTGTACTTCAAATAAGACATCTGGGTCGTCGACAACGGCTGCTTTGCAGTCGCTGGTTACTGTCGCTGTAGTCCAAACAGGAGAGAAAATTTTATCTCCGTCTGAATTAGTGAAATGACAGCCTTGGAAAACACCTAGTAATAAATCGCCAGCAGCAGCAACGGCAATGCCGCCTGTGTTGACCATTTTAACTGGGTCGCCTGTATAAATAGTTCCGGTTGTTCCTGATAGAATGTCGTACTCTGTTGTGCCTGTAGAATTAACAGCCGAGCCTAACTTTCCAATAGGTTTTAAACCGAAAGGTGCATTTACATTCGCCATAATATTTACCTTTTTTAAAAAGTTTTATTTAGATGAAATAAGATTAATCTCTTTTTCCACCACCAAAAGTTACGCTTGTAGTTCTCTGAGGTTTTAACATCGGTGAACTAGGGTCAGATTCTTTCATTAAATCATTGTCAACTGCATCTTGTTGCAATTGCGCACGGTCATTGAAATAGGCGTTTCTTTCATCACGTGTTTCATTTGGAATCTTCGCCAACAGCAAACCACCCACGGCCACTACTCCAGCGTGCCTTCCGTCGTCCATGGTGGGAAGGTCGAAATCTCCTATCTCTTCAGCACGTACGAGTTCAAAACCCTCACGCATCCTAGACATAACATTCTTTCTATCTTCTTCACCGACAAGTTCGGCTCTTATCCACCTGTAGGTATAACCTTCAGGCGCAGGAGGCGTGTCCAACATAGATGGGGGACGCCAAGGTTTGCGAGCAGTATCTTTAGCTCGAGTTTCTGCAGAACGTGGTGTTCTGTTATTTTCTTCTACTTTTTTCTCATCAGTCATAATAATTTACCTTTTAATGTACTTAGCATATTCACTAAGCGGCACATTTAAACGTTTTGCCATTTGAACTTCGCTTGCGCTAAGTTTGACCTTACGTTTGCGCCCAGAACTATCAGTTCTTCCAGCTGGTGCAACATTTTGTTGCATTTTGCTATTAGACTTGACTTCATCACCTGTTGAGAATTTGTGAGGAAATTCAGTTCTGATACGTTTATCTATCTCATCGTAGTACAAAGTATCGGAAGTGTCAAAACCTTCTTCTTCTACTAACTTTCGATGAATGTTAAAAGCAGCTAGAGTCATAGTCTCATCTTCTCCAAACCACTCATTTTTATTAGCCCAATCTTCAGCAGCAGGGTCAGGTTTTTCTTGTTGTTGAACTTGAGGCTGCGCTGGAGTTTGGTAATTTTGATAATTTGTTGGTTGTTCTATTTGTACTGGTTGAGTATTAACCAACTTACTTTCTTCAACTGTTATTTTATCAAGAATACCTTGAGCTTTAGTTACCTTATCCCAATCTTGTTCTTGATAAGCATTTTTTAAAACTGCATTAGCTTGCGCTCTTTGAGAATTTAATCTGTTTTGAGCTTCACTTAAATAATTTTTATTAAGCTGCGTGCTGTTTTGTTTTAACTTTTGATTTTCTTCTTGTAATGATTGAGCATATTCATAAGCAGAATTTGCTGCTCTTTCTTGCTCTCTCATTTTTTTAGTAAGCGTAGCTATTCTTTTTTGAACGCCTTTAGAATAATCTTCTAATTCGTCTTCTTTTTTATCTTCTTGCTCTTCTTGTTCAGAAACATCTTCTATAGCAGCTTCTGCTTCTTTGTCTTCAGAAACTTCTTCTAACTCAACAATCTCACCTTCTTCTATAGGCGGCTGTTGTATTTCTTCATTTACTTCTGGTTCTGGCATGAGTCCTCCTCACGTTATGCGCTGACAATATCATCCGGGTCTTCAATAGTCGAAATGACCTCATCATCGTTAATAATACGGCATTCTGCATCATCGCCAAGTTTAAACCTAGCTCCTGCATATCTGCCAATTAGCACCCAATCTCCTTTCTTACACCAAGGAGTATCTCCAAATTTGTTTTTATCTGAATAGCACATAGGACCCATCTTAACGACATAAGCTACTACTGTTGCTAAAGACTCTCTATCAACTGTTTCTTTAACTAGCTGAATACCGCCTTCAGTAACGCCTTTGCCTTTATATGGCAATATAAGAATCCTCCAACCCGTAGGTTGAGGCATACGTTCTAAAAATGATTTATCAAGAAGTGTAGGGTCTAACACTCTTTTTGTAGCATCAACAAAAGCATTATCTACTTTTTCTGACACTTCTGGTTTTTTGTTTTGCTGTTGTTTTAAATCTTTTTCAACTGCTTTTGCGACATGTTCAGGAACTATTACCTTGCTCATCGTTTTCTACTACCTTACTTAGCAATTCTCTTAATTCAGATTCTAAGTCGGCGAGAGAATTGTAACGCCCACGTAGATAGTGATATTCTTCAACATCCTTGGTGCCATTCATAATAGCAACTTGGATGTCTTCTTTTTTTTCTGCAATTCTTTTTGTTAGTTGCTCTTGCAACCAAAGAACTGACATTAATAAATTCCAGAAAACTTACCGCCAAACTCAGCAATACCCATACCTTTAGACTTACCTTTACCCATTCCTGGAGTAGATGAAGCTTTAGTTTTTTTAGGGGCTTCTGAAACAGCTTTAAACGGCACGCTACCTTTTCCGGTATAGTTTTGTTTTCCTTTTGTTATCTTTACATTTTTCATATGTGTTACCTTACAATCCTTTTAAACCAATATCAATCAATTTAAGTTCTTTTTGTTGGTCCATTCTATCTCTTGTTGTATCGTCTTTTAGATTTGCTATATCTCTTTGCGCATTAATTCTTTCCATATCAATACCATCTTGACGTAATTTTTCTTCCATACGCATTTGTTCTTTTGTTTCAAACTGGTCTTGTTCTTGTGATAATTGCTGACCTTTTAAAGCAAGTTCTTGTTTTCTTATTGTTACAAGTGGGTCTTCCTCTGGAGGCGCAGAAACTTGTTCAGTAAACTGTTGCACTAATTCTGTCATTATTGGAGAACTAAATTGAGCTAATATTCCTTGCGCTTGGTTCATTATTTGAGCAGATTCAGTAGGAGGCATTTGTTGAGCTTGTTGTTGCATTTGTTGATACTGTTGCATAGCCTCAGGTGGCATTTGCTGTTGAGCAATTGCATCTGCTTTTAATTGTAAATGTTGCATAATGTGTGAATGTATATTTGCTTGTACTTGCGCATTCATTTGAACAGGACTCATATTTAATAAAGCAGCGTGTGAGGCTATATGAGCATCATGGTTTTGTTCTGGAAATGCTTGAGCTGGTCCACCCATTAACAAACCACTATTTTCCATACCTGACTCTACTGGTTTTGGAGTTGTATCAGGTGGTGGCATTAAAAGTTGGTCTATATTGTCAGCTCCTAAAGCAGCATACATTCTTCTGTAAGCTTCATAAGTTCCGCCAGGACCATGTATTTCTGGATTAGATTGAACTAACTGCATCATTTCTTGGGCCATAACTATTCTTTGGCTGGTAGAAAATATGTCCGGGTTGCTTACTGGAAATATATCAACCCTATCATCAAAGTCTGTTTGCTTAACTTCCATATTTCCACCAGAAACATTGTAGGGATAAGATGGAGGTAAGCTGTCTTTAAATATAGAAGCTAGTAATCTAAATTCTTTCTTTTGGCCATTATGAAGTCTTTTATGGATAGCAGATAACACCTTACTTGATTTTTCCATTAAGGCTAAAGTAGTTCCAACAGGTGCTTGAGAATTACCTTCTCCAATATTTGTATCTGCTATAGACGCAAATCTTTGACCAGATTGCACTAATAATCCTAGTAAACTTAATAAAGTACCACTTGGCTCTTTGAATGGTAATGGTTGTATAGCATCTCTTAATGAACCTGCTGGAGCATCTACATCTCTAAATTCTCCTGGTTGTATTGGCTCATCTTCATCTCTAATTCTTATACCTCTAGTTTTAAAACCAGCAGGTAAATTAGCAAGAGTACCAGCATCAATTAACTGTCTAACAATAGAAGTAGATGCTTTAGATAAACCACCTATCATATGTGTTAACCCAAACCCATAAAATCCCAATCCAGGCAAAAACTTAAAATGAACAAAGTATTCTGTTTTCTTTTTCATTGGGTCTTCTTCTTTAAAGTTTCTTCTTATAGCAAGTATTTCATCATTGCCTGAATCAATAGTTACAATATAAGGTAGCTTGACTCCGCTAGGCTCGCCATCTTGACCCATATCTTCAAAACCCTCTAAGTCTAAATTACAATGAACTTCATACAATAAAGAAACTTCTCCATCATCATACCCAGGTTCCATTCCTTCTAATTTTTCTTTTTCAGATTGTATGTCTGATGAAACATTTGCGTTGTCTCCATACTCAATATCAACGTTTCTATAAAAACCTATAGCTTGTAACTTTTTAACGTCATTTTCGGGCATCTTAACTACATGAGTGATTCTAGAACAGGTTTCTAAATCGGTTGTATAGTAAGGAACAATTAAATCTTCTGGAGCTACAAATTTTGATACAGGTCTAGCTAAAGTTTCATCGTAGTAAACTTTCTTAAATGCAGAACCTGCAAGAGGCAAATAAAATAACATCTGGTCTAACTCTTCATCATACTCTTCCATTACATGAATGATTTGATAGTTCATAAACTCTTTAACCCTTTGAGCTTGTTCTTCAACCATACCATCATAAGCACCCACTACTTGAGTTTTAACAGGCCCTCCTGCTGGTAGTAATTCTTTATATGCTTGAGCTTGGAATTGGGTAACAGATTCTCCTAATAACGGATGAATAACACCTGAAGCTCCTTCAAATGGTTCTGAACGTTGGTCATCAAACTTCATACCCAAATATTTAAGGCCGTCTGTATAAGTTTTTTCCCAATCTTTTCTAGAGGATTTATCGTTTTCTATACCGCTTATTAATTCAGAATGTATATTTGAAAGCTCTGTATCTGAAATAACCTCAGCAAGATTTTCAGAAAATCCCACATCAGGCATTTCAAGTTCTTCTGGACCTAGTATTGCAGAACCATCTTCTTGCATCTGCACATCTTCTTCGCCTTGCATAGCCTCTATAACATCAATTATTTGATTGTCTGTTTCAGCATCTTCGGTTGTTGTTGTTTCTATTATGTCTTCTGGAAATTGTTTTTCTATTGCCATTTTAAAATCTCATCAATAATATGCTCTAAAAACTCTTTGCCTTTCTTGGTCTTCGTAATCGCTTGCTAAAGAAACAAACCCACCTTCACGAAAACGCATTAGAGCTTGAGTCATAGTATCACATAAATCATCATTAGCTCCAAATGGAAATGATGCACATTCTTCTATCATATCTTCCGCAAAAGTTTTGTTAGGTGCGTATACCATTCCTGATTCAAATATAGGTGCTACTGAGTGCATTCTAGAATGTTTATCATGGCCTCTTGTTGGAGAATAATTAACAACAGGTATTCCCATTCTCCGCAATTCTTGAGTTAAAGGAGTTCCAGACGCCTTGGCTTCAATAAGAACCATATCGCATTCCCAATAAGTATATTCACGCATAGCTATTTCTTTTAACTCTGGAAAGTCCCAACGGCCTTTTTGACAATCTAATAATATTAAACAATCTGGCGAATCTTCTGATGGTTTAAAAACACCCCAAGTAGATATAGCTGAAAAGTCAGCGGTTTGTTTTTTAGAAAATGCAGTATCGTATGACTGCATAATATATTTAACAGGAGGTATGCTCTTATGTTTCCAACGTTGCCACCAGTCTCTTTTTATAATGGCTCCTTCTTCAGCAGTAGGGTTCTGCATCCATTGAGCATTCCACTTGATTCCTGGAATAGAAGACTTAACCTTTAATAATTCATCTTTAGGCCAAAATTCAGGCCATAAAGGATTCTCTGTTTCTGGAAAAATAGCAGGAAACTCTATCATTTCCCATTGGTCTGCAAGCGCTTCTTTTTGAGAATCTAATAACTTAGCTGTTAAGTCTATAGAAGACCAACGCGTCATAACTAATACTATAGCTCCGCCAGGCTGTAAACGCTGTCTAGGTCCAGAGGTATACCATTCCCAAGCAGACTCCAAAGCATTTGGACTCATAGCATCTTGCTCTGAATGTGGGTCATCAATAATAAGTAAATCCGCACCCCTACCAGTAACAGCACCTCCAACACCAGCAGCAAAGTATTCGCCGCCTTTGTTAGTTTCCCAACGTCCAGCAGATTTGTTATCAGCTTGAAGTTTTACTTCTGGAAATACTTCTTTGTATTCTTTTTGGTCCATCAAGTTTCTGACTTTACGACCAAATCTTACAGCAAGCTCCCCTGTATGGGTTGTTTGCATAATCTTCATCTTAGGTTTCTTGCCCATAATAAATGATGGGAAAAAAGTAGATGCAAATTCTGATTTAGTATGACGAGGAGGCATGTTAACAATCAAACGTTTAATCTCGCCTGACGCTACTTTATTTAATTTTTCTGCAAATATTTTATGATGACGGCCACATATAAATTCTGGCCACATATGTTCCACGTAGAACAAAAAATCGTTTTGGCATTTATCTTGGGTTTCAAAGCCGTCTAGCTTTTCTTTGAGCATCAAAGCTTCTTTCAGCTCTGTCTCGGTTAACTTTGAGAAGTTCATTCAATTACATCATACTTTGCAATTGTTGGTCTATATCTCCACCTTGCTCTTGTTGCATACCTGAATCAGCAATCATTTCAAACAAAGATTCAATATCTTCGTCATCTAAACCTTGCTCTTTTAAAAACATTTTTATTTCTTCTTCGCTTACGCCTTGGGCCATAAGTTGTTGAACTACGCCAACAAGTTGTTCAATCATTTGTACTTCTGGAGATTGAGTCAATTGATTCATTTGATTCATAGCATCTTCTTCAGACATTTGCATACTTTCCAAATCATCGTCTATAGCTTCGCCACCTTCTGCAAACTCAACGCCTTGACCTATAAGAATATCTTTACGTGTAATTTTTCCGTCCCCACTTAAATCAGGAAAACCATTATTTTTTTTCACTTCATCACCATCCTTCATAAACAAAGATACAGGCTTCATACCTTGGTCTTCGTCGTATATTATTTGAGGTTCTTGCATTTTTTGTTTATTCATTTCTTCATTATAACCGTTTTCTATTTTAAACATATAAATTTGCGGAGCTTGGCCTAACTCTTCTGCTTTACCTCTAGCTTTATTCATAATTTCTTGAAGAGTCATTTTAGCTTTTGCAGCTTGCCTTCCTAATTCTTCTGGGTCTGCAAATATTGAATTTGAAAATTTAGCAGATTCTGTAAAGCCTTCTGTTAAATCTGCCATCATACCTCCTCCTATACCACCCATTCCTGCAGTAAGTCCAAGTGCAGATATAGGACTAATATCTTTTGCAACTGTTGCAGAGGTAATACCTCCAGGAGTGCCTCTACCTGGAATATTTCTACCCATCATCTGTTGATTTCGACCAGTTCTATTGGTACCTAGAACTTGTTTGGCTAAATCTTTTGCTCTTGAAATCATATTTATTTTACTCATAATCTATCCTATCTTATTTTATAATCTCTCATACTCTTATCTAATGGATTAAACCCACCTATTCCGCCTGCTCTTTGGGGTTTCTTAATATTTAAAACACCAAAGTTTTGTTTGTCATAAAAACCTGGAGAGCCACCAATATATGATACACCTTCCTCAGGTGGAGGAGGGGGTGGAGGTCGTTGGTATGTTGGTGGAGGGGGAGGTGGAGTTATAAGCTCAGGGGGGAATCTATCTGCCATTTTATTATGAGATACCACTCCATCTACTAAATAAGTATGAGTATTAGAAGTAGTAAAGTTATATACTTTTACAAAATCTTCTTTATTTTCAAGTGTTGTAATTTTTTCTACGCCATCATTGGTAATTAGCTCATCACCTATTTGTAAGTCCTTAACTTCTATACCATAGTCGTTATAAACTGTATTAGATAGTTTAGAGTTATTAGATTTCCAACCGTCCTTGGTTAAAAACGCGTGAGAATCTGTAGCAGTTATTCTGTTATTAATCGTCCATAATTGTCTATTGTCTTTAGGAATATTATGAACATACGAAACTTTATCTATTGCATCACCTAAAGCCATTACCTCATCTCCTACTGCAATATTTTCTATAACCTTTTTAGTTCCATCAGCCATATCAACTTTAGTTCCTGCTACAAAACACATAATTGGAGGACGTGGAGGACGTTTAATTGGGCCAATTGGGTCTTTTATTGGTTTAATTTCTGGAGGTTGGCCAACATTTTGTAACGCTGCAATCTGAGATTGTAAATCTGCAATAGTATCTTGATAACCTGTAGACTGGCCTGTTAATTCAGCTAGTTGAGATTGATAGTCACCAGCTTGAGCGTCAAGTGCTTGGGCTTGCGCCTCTGCAGCCTCAGCTCGAATTATATCTTGTTGACTTAAAGCTTGGTCCCTTTCGGCTATAGCAGAGTCCCTTGCGCCAGTTAAATTATTTATTTCATTTTGAAAATCTGCTGTAACATTTGATAAATTTTCTGCTGCTTTAGCCTCGGCGGCAGCTACAGCATCTATACCTTGAGATTCTGCTTCTGCAACTGCATTTTGTAATTGCATTTGTAATTCTTGTTTCTGTTCTTCAAGTGCTTGAATTTGTTGTTGAGCTAATTCGGCTTTAATTTGGTCTTGAGTTTGTATTGCATTTTCTAAATCAACAGACACTTCTGATTTAGCCATTTCTAAATTTTGAATATTATCTTTAAGTTCATTTAGTTGATTACCAAAAAAACTTTCCATTTTTGCAAATCTTTCTCCAAGTGTTGCTCCAAGAGTTTCTACTGCCTCAAAAGGACGAGCGTTTGTTAAAACGGCTTCGTTCTCATCTGCAGACAAAGAGGGAAGGCTTGGAGCAACCATTTCAACATCTGGAAGATTGCTAGGGGCATATCTATCAAGGTTGAAACTAAAATCATTTGGGTCAAAGGATGGTCTCTCAATTGGACCTCGTACAGAGGAGCCTGCCTCAGGCAAATTCAAAAAAGAATAATCTGTATCGAATTCATTTGCCATACTTTTTTTTCCTAAAAAAAATTTTGCAGGCAAGTGTGAATCTTTTGGAGAAGAGTTTGAGCGTGTAGTCTCATCCTTACCTGCAAAACCGTTCTGAAAATTATAACTGCAATAGGGTTCCTTATACAAGTAAAACGCAAACTTAAAAAAATAGTAGATTTTGTAACTGTAATACTGACCTAGGTGCAGGTACAGTTACAGTTATATATATTAGGGGGGTAGGGTTAATAATATACAATCTTACCGTTCCCGAAAACCGACCTATAAAGAGTCCCGCCAACTTGTTGGCGATTATATAGGTTTTCATATAAATGTCTTCAGCGGAGCGTAGCGACTTCAATATAGAAACGCGCCCTACTTTGAACGTAGTGAGAAGTAGGGCGCAAATCATATGCCCTAAAAAAGATAAATACCCTAAAATATGCGGAAATATGCCCTAAAGTATGCAGACAAACTACCCGCAAACCCGCATTCCTACTGCATTCTTATATATTCTGCTAAATACATACAAATATTACTATAAATATAGCCCCCCTCCTCCCCTCTTCCGATAAATAGACAAAAAAAACGGGCATTTCTGCCCGTTTACCTCTCCCCTCCTCTACTCAATAAGAGCCAAAAATAACAAAGTCCATATTAATAAGACACCTGCGATTAATTCAATCATTTCCGTACGCCTCCTCTGATAAATAACAAGAGTTACAGGCTTCTCTAAACTTCTCCCAATCAAAGTTGGGATTATGTCTAGCACATACAAGGGCTACTTCCTTAACTGTCTTTGCAGAAGCCTCAGATATTCTGAGAGCTTCCGCAAGAGCTTTAAAATGTTTTCTAGTCATTTTTATAAGTCCCTCATATAAAGTATGTGTTGCTCTTGAAATGAACTGTAGCAACCCTCCTCTGCTCCGTAGAGGTCAAGAAGTTCTGCGACAGTCAAATCCATAATTGCTGAACGATTATGGCAATCTAAATATGTAGCTTCTTTCCAAAGATGCTCAACAGCTTTGCCAATCTTACAAGCTCTCTCTTTGGTCATATGAAGGTCATCTATCAAGTAGGTATTAAACACTCTAGGCGTTACGTTTACGCACTCCTTGATAGGCTCTTTGTCGTTAAGTGTAGCCACGCTTACACGTGGCCCATATAGGTCATCTACTAGATTTGACATCTAGAAGTCCTCCTTTACTAGCTGGACATCTAATCTGTAACCAGCTACTAGCTCAGTTAGTCTGTCATCTAGTTGCTGTACTTTTTCAATAGCATCTTTAATATCTTGAATGTCATCTTTGTAGACTAATTCATCAATATAAATGTCATCAACTGAATTAGAAGCACTATCCCAACGATACTCTCCATCAGAAACAGTAGAATCCAGGTCATCAAGTCTAGATGCCATATTATCTAAATCATATTTCCTAGAAAGATGACTGGTTACACAGTCATCAATAAAGTCAAAATCACAAGAACGTAAAACGTTATCGAGTCCTAACCACTTTAAAATTAAGTTTTTCATATTTGTATGAGCCTCCCAGCTCGGTTTTTTAAAGTAAGAGAATTATAACTCTAAAAGTATACAAATTGTCTACTTATTTAAAAAAAGATATACCTATTTTCTCTGCTTATAATTAATTATAAATACTGTAAATAATATTCAATAGTTATAATTAATTATAACCCTGCCCTATAATACAAAAGGCTTTATTTATTACTAAATAACCAACATATATAGGTATATAGAGTTATACTAAGGACAAGAACAAGAATAACCTAAAGCCGTTCCCGACTCCCGACAACAATCCCGACATCTATCCCGACAGGGATAGCCCTCTCCCCTCCCCTCTTGGAGAGAGTAGGGCGTATTTGCTATATAAAACTATCAAGGACCAACAAGTCCCCTAGATGCTATTAAT
>VMHT01079816.1_pt1 | contig 11251 bp, 12 predicted proteins | sample 4693611 | NCBI WGS metagenome assembly VMHT01 (sample SAMN12280063, study PRJNA550983) | marine metagenome | isolation source: seawater sampled from same location over 5 years 0.02-0.2 micron viral filtrate | place: USA: collected off the coast of southern California halfway between the port... ... | reverse complement strand
TTTCGAAATGGGTCTAAGGGATTTTGCCGGAGGTCTTGTAGTTCATTTGACAGCAGGTATAACTGCTCTTGTAATAGCTTTTTTTCTTGGGCCAAGAGATGGCTTCCCTAATTCTGTTCAACCGCCTCATAACCCAGGTTTAACCATGATGGGTGCTTGTATGCTATGGGTTGGTTGGTTTGGTTTTAACGGCGGAAGTGCTCTAGCCGCAAATGGGGACGCTGGTATGGCAATTTTAGTTACCCATATATCTGCTGCGACGGCAACGATTGTTTGGATAGTGATTGAAAAAGTTAAATTTGGAAAATCTTCTTTAGTTGGGGCTGTGACAGGATGTATTGCTGGATTGGCTTCAATAACTCCTGCTAGTGGATCTGTTGGTCCAATGGGAGGTCTAGTGATTGGTCTTATTGCCGGTGTGGTTTGCTACTACATGGTTAATGTAGTTAAAGATAATTTTAAAATTGATGATTCATTAGATGTCTTTGCAGTACATGGTATTGGTGGTCTTTTAGGAATCCTATTAATACCTTTTCTTACATCAGAATCTTATGGCGGCATTGGCTATGACGAAGGTTCAGGTTTTAGCGATTTAATGACAACTCAGATAATTGGAGCAGTTAGTGTTGGGTTATTCACCCTTATCGGTTCGGTAATTTTATTACTAATTACAAAATCCATTTTTGGACTAAGAGTTACAGATGATTCTCAAGAAGAAGGTTTGGATATTGCTGAACACGGCCAGTCTGGATATAAGCTCTAAAAACTGAAATACTTTAGTTTATGAACTCTGGAATATTCATCCTTGGGGGTATAACTTTTATTGTTGCTTTTGCTTTTTTTAAAATAAGTGCTTTCATTTATTTACATCAAGATATCAAAGAAGGCAAAGAAAGATCTTGGTTAAAACTTTTTCAGGTATTCGTTGTAGACCTAACTATTCTAATAGCTGGCGTTATTGGAACAGGTATACTTTTCATGACTATGTTAAAAATGGCTCATGGATAAATGCAAACTAAAATCTTCCTAGGTTATTTAGGCTTTCTACCCTTTGCAGCTCTCACAATCTTGCCTTGGATTCTTGGAGAAACTTACGAAGAAATTTCTTTTCAATTGTTGGTTGTATATGGAGGAATAATAATTTCTTTTCTATCAGGAATTATTTGGGGGCTTAATTCATATCAGCCAAAAGATCTTATATTAAGTATTTCTTTTTCGATTTCAGGTTTTTTTGCAATTTTAGTAGCCTATATGAATCTTGTTTATTCGATGGGTTTTTTAATTGTATTGTTCACTCTTTTTTATAATTTTGAGTCTCATCTTAATCCTGAATTCGAAGAAGAAAATTATTTAAAACTTAGAAGAAATTTAACTACAGCCGTTTGTGGGTGTTATATGTTTTCAATAGTTATATGGATTTATTAAACTTGATAAAATGAAGTGGACAGAAAAGCAATCTAATACTTGGTACTCTCAGCAACCTTGGTTGGTGGGATGTAACTTTTTACCCAGCTCTGCTATTAATCAACTTGAAATGTTTCAAGAAGATTCTTTTGATCAGAAAACAATTGAAAGAGAATTAGATTGGGCTAAAGATCTTGGCTTTAATTCTTTAAGGGTTTATTTGCATGATTTACTGTGGTCAGAAAAGGAAAAATTTAAAAAAACTTTTGAAAAATTTTTAAATATTTGCAATGAAAGAGAAATTAAACCTATCATTGTTCTTTTTGATGATTGTCATAGACCTTATCCAAAAATAGGAAAACAACCTCTTCCGGTTAGGGGTGTTCATAACTCTGGCTGGAAGCAAAGTCCTGGGATGGAATTAGTAAATCAAGTAGGTGATGATGAAATTGACGCAAAAGAATTAAATAGATTGAAAGAATTTATCCAAGGCCTACTTAAAAACTATTCAGACGACGAAAGAATATTAATGTGGGATATTTATAACGAGCCAGGCCAATTCGGGATTGGCGATAAAGCTTTGAAATTGCTTCAATACACTTGGGAATGGGCTCATGAAATTAGGCCTACGCAACCTTTAACATCGTGTTTGGATGGTGCCATCGGCGATGAAATATTAAAGCTCAATGGCGAGAATTCAGATGTTATAACCTTTCATACTTATGAAGCTGAAAAACTAGATCCTACTATCAAAAGACTTAAAGAATTTAAACGACCAATAATGTGTACCGAATATATGGCAAGAGAATTTGGAACTACCTTTAAATTTTCTTTACCGATATTCAAAAAAGAAAATATAGGCTGTTATAACTGGGGATTAGTTGCAGGAAAGAGCCAAACTCATTTTGGATGGTCAACTATCTTAGAGCTTCAGAAAAGGAAAAAAAATGGTGACTTTCTTAATGATCTAGATGAAATCCCAGAGCCAGAGGAATGGTTTCATGATATTTTTAGAAAGGATGGAAGTCCTTATAAAGAATCGGAGATAAATTTTATTAAACAAATTCTTATGGTTTGAAAAAGGCGGGGTAACCCCGCCTTTTTTTAGTATTCAATTATTCTGTATAAAGATTCCCATTCCATAGAGCTAATTGAGTAGAAATCTCATTTGCTACTATTGAAGAAAAACTTTGGGTCTTGGCATTGAACCTTGCAAAACCTTCTGAAGAATTAAAAGCCGCTAATTGATCAAGCATTTGTTGTTGATTTTCATATCCAGCCCAAACAAATAAACTTTCGCCGTGCAGACCGCCCGCAAAGGCTACTTTCATTCCATAGGAATCTCCAGCTACACCCTCATCTTCTATATCTTCAATCATTTTATCCCACTCTCTAAGATATCTAGGCAGATCAGTTGTTTCCACACGCCAAACATAAAAAACTTTATTTTTTTCTACGTCTGCAGCAGTAATTTTTTCTCTCACATTTATGTAAACAGACTCAGAGGTATTTTGTGTACCATTTTGAGCAGCAGTTGTTAACAAATCAGCTACTGCTTGAGATGTCGCTGCTAAGTCTACTGCCTTTTGATACGCTGCAGCATCTGGATAATAAAACTCAATTGAATGAGTAGTATCGTCAGTTCCGTTTACACTGAAAGCGTAAAGGCCCGCTGTAATACCAAGCTTTTTGAAATCTTCTGATTCCATATACTTGCTTACATTTTGGAATGTAGCAATTGGGTTTGCAGAGTTGATTCCAAAACCAGCATGTAATCCAGTGGCAGAAAATTGTTGCGCCATTGCAGATGTACTTAAAAAGACAATATTAAGAATTATAAATTTTATTATTTTCATTATTTATCCCCTCAACTTATCTTACGTAAACAACTTCACAGTTCATCATGATTCCTCTCTTGAGCTTCCTTAATTTTGGAAATCTATTTCCGAGAGATGTAGACCATGTTTCATTTCTGGCATCCATAAATTGCCCGAGTCTTTTCGCATTAGGTGCTTGTGTTACAACCAAAATTTGACCTGAATAATCGCCGGTATTTATTTGAAACGCACTCAAAGAAACATCTTCAAATCCATTAGCTTGAGCTGCAGCCTCATACTCATTGAGAGCCTCTAAATAAGCTTGAGGATTTTTAGTATAAATATTTAAATTATAATTTGAGTAAGTCAGACCTACTTCAAAACCTTCCCCAGCTGGTTCCATAGGGGAGTAGTGATCTATCATTCTGACAGTTCTTTTGTTAGCAATCTTTGCAATTTCAGCTGCAACTTCTGGACTGTAATAATCTCCGCTTAAAGAATCTTCATGACTGTCAAAAAGATTAAAAAAGTACATATCGCCAAATTCCTCTGCTCCGGAAGTAGCCAAGCATACGCCAGCTGCTGACGTATTTGATGGAGGTGCTGTAATTGGAGCGCTTTTTCTCGCCCATTCCATATATCCCATAGGATCAGAAGTATTGATCGTAAAGACATTCATTGCAGGAGCAGCATAAGCTATACTCGCAACAATAGAAGTCGCAATTAATATTAATTTTTTCATTTTTTCTCCTAAAAAATTGAATAATTAATATAGCAAAAAAAGAATATCAATCAAGACTTAGAATAATTTTCTACTTCTGCCCAAACTCTTAGAAGGTTTCCGCCTAAAATCTTTTTTATTTCACTTTTTGAGTAATTTCTTTTTAGCAACTCTTTGATCAAATTTGGATAAGTTGAAGTATCCTCAAGTCCCACTGGAAAATTTCGCCAGCCATCATAATCTGAACCAATTCCAACATGATCGATTCCAACTAAATTTTTAACTCTATCTATGTGATCTGCGACGTCTTCGACAGTCACAACTAGTTCTGGATACTTTTTCTTTTCAGCTATAAATTCGGAACCGAAACATATTTGAATTACACCGCCGTTAAGTGCCAATTTTTTTAACATATCATCTGAAACATTTCTCTCGAATCCAGGCACAAAATGTCTAAGGGAGCTATGTGATGCAATAACTGGTGTTTTGGTTAATTCTAAAACTTCATAAAATGCTGCATCTGAAACATGGCTTATATCTATCATGACTCCTTGTTTGTTCATTTCAAGAACAACCTTTCTACCAAATGGACTTAGTCCACCCCAGTTTTTATTTTCGTCATAAGATGAGTCAGAAATATGATTGCTCTTGGAATGAGCTAAAGTTATGTAGTTTATTCCTAAATCAGAAAACAATTTAATATTTGAAAGTTTCTTTTCCAAAGGCGCTCCGTTTTCCATGCCATATACGACATGCATCAGGCTTTTATCATCAGAAATTTCTTCCGGAGACTTGATTAAGCGGAATTTCTTAGGATTTTTATTCATAATGTCTTCAAGAATTAGAATTAGTTCCTGGGCCATCGAGAATGCTGTACCTTTTTCTTCTGCAGAAGGAGGAGTAAAAATTACGAAAAAAGGTACATTTAAACCGCCTGATAAAGCCCTTTCGTAATCAAAGTGCAAACTCGTAGTTCTAGAAATATCTTCGTAAGAACCGTCTTTATTTTTTTGCATATAAAGTTGTATAGGGGTATCTAGATGGGTATCAATAATGGTTAATTCCTGAGCTAGTTCTATAGCTTGCTTTTCTAAATTATCTCTTTCTCTTTTTTTATTCATCAATTTTCTTGCATGCATAACGTCTTGAAGGCGAGCCTGATAGTTTTGATCACTGTCATCAGAAATTGAAATAGGAGAAATAACTAAAAGAAATAAAATCGAAAGAGTCTTAAAAGTTTTCACGGTAATCTTATTTTATCGACCATTTGGTCTACTTCAATGGGAGGTTTTGGTGTTAAGTAAGTCACTAATAAGGCAACAATAAGGTTGATCAACATGCCAATAAAACCGATACCTTCTGGCGAAATGCCAAATAGCCAGTTAGCATTTGTATTTAAATCTTTAAATAAGAATTTAAAATAAATTATGTAGCTTGTTGTGAAAAAAAGCCCTGACAGCATTCCTGCAATTGCTCCTTCCTTAGTTACGCGTTTAAAGAATATTCCTAAAAGTAAGGCAGGGAAAATAGTTGAGGCTGCTAAACCAAAAGCAAATGCTACTACCTGTGCTACAAACCCAGGAGGATAGATACCAAATAATCCGGCTATTAAAATAGCAAATGCTGCTGAGCATCTTGCATAAAAAAGCTCCTGTCTTTCATTAATTTTTGGCATAAAGGTTTTTTTTAATAAATCATGAGAAATAGAAGAAGAAATAACTAGTAATAGACCAGCGGCAGTTGATAAAGCAGCTGCTAAACCTCCAGCAGCTACCAAGGCCATAACCCAAGCTGGTAATTTCGCTATTTCCGGGTTGGCTAAAACTATTATGTCTCGATCAATGTAAACCTCATTTTGATTATCTTTGGTTATTGAATTTTTAATCTCTCTTTCTCCTTGAGGTCCATTATTGCCAGAAAAAATGGGTCTACCTCCTTCAAAGGCCTCTCCAACTGAGTAATTTATTAAGCCATCGTCATTTTTATCTTTCCAAGCAATAAGGCCAATGCTTTCCCAGTTTTTAAACCAATCTGGAGAATCAAAATAACTTTTCTCTTGAATAGATTCAATGAAGTTTACTCTTGAAAAAGCAGCAACAGCAGGAGCTGTTGTGTAAAGCAATGCTATAAATACTAAAGCATAACCGGCAGATTTTCTGGCATCACTAACTTTGGGAACAGTAAAAAACCTTACTATGACGTGAGGCAAGCCGCCAGTTCCAAACATCAATGCTGCTGTGATACAAAATATGTCTATATTAGATTTATTGTTTTCTGTGTAAGCATTAAAACCTAGGTCAATTGATATTTGATCTAGCTTGTCTAGGAGATAAGTTGAACTGTTTACTAACGTATCTCCAAAACCTAGTTGCGGTATTGGGTTTCCAGTTATTAAAATCGAAATAAAAATTGCTGGTACTAAATAAGCAAAGATCATTACGCAATATTGTGCTACCTGAGTGTAAGTAATTCCTTTCATGCCTCCTAGAACGGCATAGAAAAAGACAACAATCATTCCGATGATAACTCCAACGTGAATTTCAACTTCTAAAAATCTTGAAAAAACTATTCCCACTCCCCGCATTTGGCCTGCGACATAAGTAAAAGAAATAAAGATCAAACATAGAACTGCGACTAACCTCGCTGTTTTTGAATAGTATCTTGTGCCGAAAAAATCAGGAACAGTGTATTGACCAAATTTTCTTAGATAGGGAGCTAATAATAATGCGAGTAATACATACCCTCCTGTCCAGCCCATTAAATATACAGAACCATCTTTACCAAGAAATGAAATAAGCCCAGCCATTGATATAAATGAAGACGCAGACATCCAATCAGCTGCAGTGGCCATACCATTGGCAACTGGATTTACACCTTTTCCAGCAACATAAAATTCATTTGTAGAACTTGCTCTAGACCAAAGAGCTATCCCTATATAAACAGAAAATGTGAGCCCAACAAATAAATACGTTAAAAGCTGACTGCTCATGTATCTTTTTTATTCTCTTGAACCTTTTTTTCTAAACGGCTCATACCAATTACGTAAGCAAAAATAAGTAAAACAAATCCATAAATACTTCCTTGTTGAGCAAACCAAAAGCCTAATTTAAAACCTCCTAAAGAGAACTGATCTAAAAAATCCGAAAGGATGATGCCAAAGCCGAAAGATATTACAAACCATGTAATTAATAAAATAGTAAGAAGTTTTAAGTTTGCCTTCCAATAGTCTTGTGGTGTCATTATTTTATTAAGCTTAAAGAAATTATTATAAGATGATTCTTTAACTATTATTAATTAAGAATTATGGAAAATAAAGAAACAGTTTTGGTCACTGGTGGATCCGGCTTTATAGGAAGCCATTGCATCATAAAATTAGCGGCAGCTGGATATAATGTAAAGGCTACTGTTAGAGATTTATCTAGAACTAATAAACTAAATCAAGTCATTCAAAATGGCTTAGAAAAATATGAAGGACAAAAGGATTTATCTATTGATTGGAGAGTAGCAAATTTAATGGAAGACAGTGGCTGGGAAGAAGCTATGCAAGGATGTGATTATGTTTTGCACGTAGCTTCTCCGGTTGCAATGGAGCTTCCTAAGGATGAAGATGAAATGATTAGGCCTGCTGTTGATGGCACTATGAGAGTTTTAAAAGCAGCATCTAAAGCTGGCGTAAAGCGCGTAGTCATTACCTCTTCAGTAGCTTCAATAACTTACGGGACAAATAAACAAGGAAATTTTAATGAAGATGATTGGACAGATCCTTCAAACAAAACTACTAATGTTTATGCAAAATCCAAAACTTTAGCTGAAAAAGCTGCTTGGGAATTCATTGAAAGCGATTCTTCGGGAATGGAGCTTGCGACGATTCTGCCATCGATGGTTTTTGGTCCAATTTTAGAGGAAGATTTTGGAGTGAGTGTTGGAGCAGTAATAGATATGATGAATGGTAAATATCCTATCGTTCCGGACTGGGATATGGGAGTAGTTGATGTGAGAGATGTTGCTAGCTTAGAGGTTTTGGCTATGACGAAGCCTGAAGCAGCAGGCAAAAGATTTGTTTGCTCGGCCGATAATATTCTAATGAAAGATCAGAATAATTATTTAATTGGTTTATATCCCAATCTTGCTAAGCGTATTCCTACACGAGTCCCGCCGAATTGGTTTATTAAATTCTTATCTTTATTTATGCCTGCCTTAAAAATGACTGCGGAAAGTGTTGGAAAGGTAAGAAAGATGGATTCTTCAAGGGCTAGGGAAACTTTAGGTTGGAAGCCTAGATCTGCCAAGGAGGCTATAAAGTCAGCCGCAGAAAGTGCTTACGAATTTGATCTAATTAAAGACTAAATAATTACTTTCGCTTTTAAGGAAAGCTTGATTCTTTTCAAGAATCTAACTTGTTTTCTTCAATCCAAAATTCCTCAAAATATTCTCCTTTATGAAGAGCCTTTTTGTATAAAGAAGTGTAATAACCGCCAAAAACTTTACCATCTTGAATATCTAAAGATGCTCTCGCGTCGCCAATTTCAAAGGGCTTGCCGGTATCAGGATTTATACGTTTCATTATATTATTGACCTGAAATCATTCCACTTATTAAATTCAAGCCAAGATAAGTCAGAAAACCTATCGTCAGAGAACCAATAAATAACATCAATGCAACTGAAACTATTTCTGTCCAAAGCCATATTGTTTTTTTATCGTCATTAAGTCGAATGTATATTTCAACTGCACCAAAACAAATGGCAAACAGTGTTGCCAATAAGACAATTATGATTACTTCATCCATGAATCAATTATTAACTATTTAAGGTTTCTAGGTCAAAACAACTGAAGAATTTTTTTACTTCTTCTTCTTGATCGGTTTCAATAGCTTTCTCATCTAATGCTTTAGATAAAGTTTTTTTTCCGCTTAGGATTTCAAACCAACAATCCTGATTAATAGAAATACTAAAACTAGGTTCAGTGTCTTGGCAGACTAAAGCCACAGAGTTTCTTATTGAGTAAAAAATTTTTTCAGCTTCGTTAAAATTCATCTTAATTGTTATCTCTAAACCTTCAGCTTTTTCAGGAATTAATAAGACTCTTAATAATCTTAATGAGTCAGCTAGTGAGCGTTTGGAAAGATCTTTTTTATTAAAGCGATGTTGCCTAAACCGACTTAGGTTTAAGGATTCATCTAACTCCAATGCTCTAGTTATGCACCAATTACGAATGTTTGCTGCAGATGTCGTATAAGCTACTCCCCTTAAAGAAGTTGCCAAGCGCTTTCTATCTTCAGATTCGCCCGCATCTGTTGTTCCTCGATCATTTAATTCGCAACGAACTAACCAAGAAGATAATTCAATAGCCCAGCGAAAATCTTCTTCTTTTAAAGAATAATCGATAATTTCTCTGACTTTATTTTTTCCACCGAAACCTTCAATCAGTCGCTTAGAACGCTCGGGGGATGGGACTGGAAAAAGATTAGCCTCATCTTCATCAAACCAACCAAAAAGTCCTGTATAAATTTGTCTTACATGGTGCTCAACAACCCCATATAGCTGTTGTGTTGTGTAATGTTTTTTGAAATGCTTGGGAAGTTTTATTGTTGCAATAGTTTCGTTGAGAGTTAATCCACGATTAGCGCATCTTACGGTCTGATCCCATAGAAACTGCAAAGTATCCCGGTAATTAGTAATACATTTTTTTATTTCTGTTTCTCCTAAAATTGGTGGTCCATGTGCGCCAATAAGATTAATAGCACCTAATTCTGCTAGTTGGTCTAAACCTTTCATCAAAATACGCGGATCTCGATACTCTTCTCCTCTAATTGCAAACACATTGAATAAAACAGGCCATAAAAGATTATTGATAGCTAATTTCAATTCTGGAAACCAAACAGTTATAGAATCCGTTGCATCGGATGGTGCTGGGTAAAACTCTACCTTCAGCCCGGCGATTTTAGTTTTTGTGGGCTCATCAAAAGTATTTTTTGGAGGAATATAACCATTAGTGAAAGGAGCATGCTCTGGATTACGAAAAAAATTCCCCAAGCCAAGATTAACAATGCCATCAGGTCCTTCCTGAGGCATTGAAGTAGCAAATTGATGAGCTAAACCCCTTGTTACCCTTGGAGCAATTTCTCCACCAAATCTATTTAAATTTGCTTGAATACCAGAGTGCCCCCAAATTGGTAGGTTCTTATTTTCTTCTATTAATGTTTGAGTTCCGCCCACATAGTGAAAATGAGTATAAATACACCCTGCTATTGGAGCTTGAGTTTGTTTTCTAACCTCTGCTAAAGCAAACTCCATTTCTTGATTGCTTTCACCAGTATCTATACAAATTAACCCTTCAGGGCCTTCGACAAAGGATTGATTAGAAAGTCCATTTCCTATTAATGACCAGGCCTTATCGCCAACCTGGTAAAGTTTTTTTTCTAAACGTTTACTGTGCTTTATAGTTTCTGGATGAGCTAGCTGTCCTTTTGGTCCGGTTTGAGTTATTCCAGGCTCAAAAGAATCGTCGATACTCATAACTTATGATTTGTTGCTCTTAGATTTTTTAGAACAAGCTGGCGGTAGATTAATTGTCGGGTTTTGATCAAAAAAGCCAACGGGTATTAAATGAAAACCGCAATATTCAACTGGCATTACTGGCCAATCTTCAGGTCGAGGTACATGAGTTACTCCAAAGGTATGCCAGGTTACTAAATCACACTCACTTATATCTCGGTCAGAAGCTGTTATCTCATCTAAGCCGCCTTCGCCTGAATGCATAACTGTGTGCCTACCGCCTCCAGATCTTTCTTCGCTTTTGAAAGGCGTTCCCCAAAGGTTATGTTTTGCAAAAGATGCGCGTTTTCCAGCAGGTGAATCAGAATGCGATAATAATGTTGGTGTGTTTCCTAAAAGAACTTTGTAGGCAGTTGGGGCGCCTACCTTATTTAATTTATTTGGATTAATAATTTTCCAAGTTCTACTTTTTTCAGGAGAAATATCTCTTTTTGCATCTCCCTCTTTTGTTAGATGGGTTGCAACTGCTTTAAATTGAGTACCATGAGGATTTTCTTCACCAATTGGTAAGGCTTCTACATTAGTTTCAAATAATTGATTAGTGCCTCCATCCAAATCCCAATCTATTCGCATATTGAATAAATGTTGGTGAATAGGAGAAGCTAATTCATCAGTAATTTTGAAATCTTGACCTTGTTTGTGAATATCTTGGTGATAGGCGCTGATGCCTATTATGCCGGTCAATTTAATTTCCAATTGTACCGTCCCATCTAGATAGAGATACCAGAAAATTCCATAATCATAATTCCCTATT
>VMHT01151063.1_pt1 | contig 11252 bp, 8 predicted proteins | sample 4693611 | NCBI WGS metagenome assembly VMHT01 (sample SAMN12280063, study PRJNA550983) | marine metagenome | isolation source: seawater sampled from same location over 5 years 0.02-0.2 micron viral filtrate | place: USA: collected off the coast of southern California halfway between the port... ... | reverse complement strand
CATTTGTAGAGCTACTTAATATCATGTAGCTTGTATTTTCTGTGATTCTGCTTTGAATAGAGCTTCCATAATCAATGCGTGTGCTTTCTACAGTCCCAACATGTCTAAATGATGGACTCAAATCAGCAGCAGCAAATGGAAGACCAGTAATATAAACATCATTGCCCCCAGTCATGCCGGTGTTACTTACATTTATCACACGAACAGTTAAGTTTACATGCCTTCCAATTTTAGTATAAACCCCTGAAAGATTTGCTGCCCCTGCAACATTACCGCCAGATGTAGCATCTCGCATTACCGGAGTCCAAGTTCCTTCTTCATAATCGTCTAAAAGATTTGAACCGCCAGTACCGCCTAAATAAATACCCTCAGATGTTTCAATTTTACCTACAACATCAAGAGCAGCACTAGGAGTTGTTGTGCCAATACCTAAACGTCCGTTAGGCGCATCCCACTTAACACCAACAGTGCTGCCATCATTTTTATAGAAGTTAAAGTCACCGTCAGTAGCTACTCGGAATCTAAGTAGATTGTTTGTTCCGTTATTAGATTTAAAATCAATTGAACCGTGGCTAGTGTTGTTTCTAACTGTAGTCACAAAAGAACCGCCAGCCTGTACTTGCTCAGTTTTTTGGTTTGTTCCGTCAGAGTCAATAAAAGCTAGTTTAGGACTTGCGTCAGTAATTGTTATATCGCCAGAACCTAATGCGCCAGTTACAGTCGCAGTAGCAAACAAAGCATCCCCATTAACCTGAAAATCTGTAGAGGGAGTTTCTGTTTTAATACCTACTTTATTCTCAGATGAGTCTGCAAAGATTAAAGCTGCTTGCGATGCGCCTTTTACACGGAAATCTACATCAGCGCTGTAACCGTTTACAGATACTTCAGGCTGCCCATTGTTAGTAAAAAGAGTAAGACCCGGACGTAAGGTACCGTTTTGCAGTGTTCTTATTTCTATCCTACCGTCTTCGCTTCCGTTACTGGCATCAATAATTTCAGTAAATAACTGTGAATACGTAGCTGTTTCATCAGCGTCATTTCGGCCTTTAAAATTTACAATACCAGTATTATCGCCGTCAGCCGGACTTGCAGATATACGCTCAAAGTCCATAATAGGGCCGTTGTTTTCGTCTGCGTCTGTAGAAATAGCGTGGAAGTTAATTCCGTTATCTGCACGAGTAGCTGTAATTTTATTAACGGAATCTATAGTTGTAAAACTACCCGCTGCTGCTGTAGAACCGCCAATAACTGTACCATCAATAGTACCACCGTTAATATCTGGAGTATTGATATCAGGAGTATTTAGTGTTTTATTATTTAGTGATAGTGTATTGCCTGCTGTAGCCACGACTGCTGTATCAACAGCTATAGTCACAGCACCGCTAGTACCACCACCAGTTAATCCATTACCGGTAATAACATTAGTAATGTCGCCTTGAATATTAGCGGTTTGATCAGCTACATATTGTTTTACAGATTGTTGAGAAGGAGCACGAGTAGCACTGTTAGTACCAAAACCATCTTCATCTATAATATTATTTGCAATTCTAGCATCTGAAAGGGTATTGAAAGAACTAGTAACAGCTTTGTTTGAACTGTTGCCAATAAAAACATTACCGTCATTAAGGTTTGGGGTAGCTGCAGTACGACCTGCACCTACTACAAGGATAGAACCTACGCTTGCATGTTCTCGTTCAACCTTACCCATGTTTTGAATAACAGACCCTTCACCTGAAGGTGGGGTAGCTGTAAGGGCTCCGGGAGTTGTACTGAGGTACAATGTATCTCCAAGTGCAAAACCTGAAGTGTCAATGTTTTTAAGTTGACCTGCAGTGATTACATCAAGAGTACCATTGTTAGCTGTAGTTGCAGCGGCTAGTCCAAAGGCAGGGTAAGTGTTTGTACCGTTAGCATCTGCTTTACTTACTACTGGGGTATTACCGCTAACACCTGAAACATAAACTGCATCACCTTTTACAAGAGCTTCACCTGCTTTAGCTTTAAATACAGTCTCACCTTGTAGCACACCAATAAACTCTGGGGCTGTTACGTCACCAGTAAAAGTTGCGCCTGCTAGGAGTGCATAGTCTGCAGCGGCTTCAAGAGCCATAGTGCCTAACCCAAGGTTAGTACGTGCAGTGCTTACGCTAGGGAGGTCTGCAAGGTTTTGTGCTTTAAGTAATATAGTAGTGCTGTCAACTGCTGTTACTTGCCATGCAGATCCATTGTACACTTTCATAAGATTACTTGTGGAGTTAAAGTACATAGCACCCACTAACAAAGCACCACCATCATTGTCTAGAGTTGGTTCTGATGTTTTAGAACCTAAGTATCTATCATCAAACTGATCGTATAGGCTAGCAATAGTTCCAAGAAATCCTTGTGTTGCTGACCGATCAGCAGCAGCAGCTGTAGCAGAGGTAGCCGCAGCAACAGCTGAAAGTCCAGCATTAGCTTCTGCAGCACTTAAATCAGATGCTGACTGAGCAGCCGCAGTTTGTGAAGCAGCAGCAGCAGTAGCTGAGGTAGCAGCATTAGCCGCTGCAGTATTAGCTCCAGAAAGCTCTCCTTTGTTGCCAGAACTAAAAGCTCCACCTTCTGCTGGATCACCAACTAAGTTTGAAGTAGTTCCGGGGATATAATCAATAGTCATTTATGCTCTCCTTAAAATTGAGCTACGTTAGAATAAGTAGCCACCATAGAACCACCCTTAACTTTTCTTTTTATTTCTTCATTGTTTAATTCGATAATAGCTTCTTTTTGTTTTGCAAAAAACTTAGCAGCTCTTTCGTCTTCTCCAATATAATCCAATGCGTGTGCAATTGCGCCCCATAGCAACATACGCTCGTGGTCATCACGTAGCCAGTTGGGGACTTCATTACCTACGTAATATGTACCGCTACTAGCTGGGAACTCTACAGAACCCACAGTACTAGAACTGGTAAGAGTGCAAAGACCTGCATTAATGTTTGCTTGGTTAACTAAGTACTTAGCATCAAGGTCAGGGAGTCTGCGGTAGTAGTATACTTCAAACCGATCGCCTATCTCAGCCTTAGGCTCAAAGACAAGTGCTCTACCTTTCCGTGCAAAGTTGTTATTGTTTTTAGTCATATCTTTATCTTGCATGGCAAACAAAGAAAGCCTTTCGTTAAACACAGTTCGATTGCTTTGATTATCTACTTTACTAAACTGAATAAGCTCCGAAAGGTCTGAGGGCATAAGAATAGAATCTTCCCCTTCAGTCTCACTCGTAATAGCATTATAAACAAAGGTATGCTCTAACGGTGGGATACGTAGATTACGGTAGCAATAGTCTGCTGAGTAATCTAAAAAGTTTGACACTAAGGCATCTGTAAGGATAGCTTCATCCCGGTTAACCCAGTTTCTAACTTTAGTTACAATAGCGTCATATAATGGAGTTGACATTGTTTGTCTCCTGTTTTAACCACGAGCCCTTGAGATGTTAGAGGTTAACAGGTCGGGGTACTCTGATTTAATTATTCTTTTAAGTTTAGCAACATCTTCCTTGTTGCTCATAAATTCTGACTCATGGAGATTTAGTCCATGAGTTGTTAAAATCTCTAGTGCTACAATATCAGGTATGATAGCAAAGGACCTGTAGTGTGACGCATCGCCTGTAGCGGATTGTGTATCACGGGAATTTTTAGCGTACTTAAGGTATTCGGATACATCCTGATGTACCTGCATAGTACCGCCATAATAACTTCCTTTAATCTGGTTATCCATTTTATCCTCCATAGGTAAAAAGAAGGGGCCCCCAAAAGGGAGCCCCAAAGGTACTAGGGGTTATGCACCACCCAGACCAACGATCATACCAGCAGACTTCGGGCTAGAAACGGCAAGAGTACACTCTTCCACAATCTGACCGATAGTGCTGTCGCCCTGCTGACCAACTTCAGTTTCCTGAAGGGGACGCAGAGTAGCAATCTTAAAGAACGAGGGATCGTACACAAGAGCAGTGAAATCTTTACTGTTGGTAGTAGCACCAGAACCAGTGTTGAAATCAAGACCCATGATGTAGTTAGGTACGATTTGGATAGAACCAAAGTCAGAATCGAATAGCTCGATGCTCTGACGGATCTTACCTGTGTCATCTACGTTACGTACAAGGTTAGTGCCACTTGAACCAGTAGCATGCGCCTTAGCAGACAACTCACGCTTGTTCTTCGGAGAGGTCATCAGAGTAGTAGCCTTACCACCTGTCTCGTAGATAGTCTGCATGATATCATCAACGTCAGACAGCTCGATAGCGGCAAGGTTAGTGTCAGTAGAACCACGGTTGATAGTACCAGCAGTACCAACGCCCTTAGTGCTAGGAGCAGTGTATGCAGCAGCCTCACCAGCGTTAACTACGTTGTCGTTTACGAATGCCTGATAGCCACCCATAGTACGGGTACCAGAACCATTTGAGCTGTTGAAGCTGTGAATCAAATCAAGCTCAAGATCTCGACGCATTTCAGTACCGACTTTCTTTAGCTGGTAAGCGTACTCATCAGCAATACCGGCTTGGTCTACAGCACGCTTAGTGCCAGAAACCTGTACGGTCTTAGAGTTAATCTGAGTGTAGTTACCGAGACGAGCACGATCACCACCAGCAGCCTGATTAGTAGCAATAGTTGAGAAGGTAGAACCTTCAGCAACAGCGTTAGAGCCTGGAGCCAAAAGCTCATCAGTTTGCCATTCGTGGAAGATACCCTTAGACTTGCTCTTACCAATAGAAGCCATGAACGGAGTTTCGTCACGGGTAACCATTGAGATAAAGTTAGCGAGATCTTCTGTTTCTGATTTACGATCAGCTACCGCTGTAGTTACAAAATTTGTTGCAGCCATTTTATTATTCCTTATAAATTAATAGTTTAATTGAATCTTATTAATATTAGCGGAACTTGCTTAATGACTTAAGAAATTCTAATTGATCAGCATCGTTACCTTCGCCCGAAAGCACTTGGTCTCGACGAGCTCCAGATTCCCTTTGAGCACGTTGAGCTTTAGTAGCTTTACGTTTAGAAGGTACACCCTTAGCTTTATTTACTCGCTTACGTTTAGCAGAGCCTGAGCTAGTCTTTTGTTTAAGTTGACGATAGTCATCAACAAACTTAACTACTCGGGCATCAAAGATAATATCAAGGAACTCTTCGGGAACTCCTTCTCCTAAAGCAAAGTCACGAACAGACTCAGCATCAAAGTCTGGCACTAGATCTTGAATCTCAGATTCGAAGGTCTCTAAAAGGCCATCAACTTGTAGTTGAAGTTGTTCTTGCTGTTGCTGTTGAATTGCACCAGAAATACCTTCACGCTCATTACGTGCTTCCCAGTATTTTGCCTGTGCAGTTTCTCGTTTATCTTTTAGCTCATTAAGCTCATAAGTATCTCCGTTTTCACGGGCTGTCTTAATTTTAGATTCTAAGTCATGGAACTCTTGAGCTAACACAGTTTCTTGTTTTTGTAGCTGTGTAGCTAAAGCGGTTCCAAGTTCTACAACCTGATTAGTCTTGCCTTCATATTCTTCTTGCAAAGACTTTTCAAGTTCACTAACTTCTCTACCCTTCTTAGACAAGTGTTGATCAGTAGCAAAACCTTTACGAAGTTCTGAAAGAGAAACATATTCAATCTCTCCATCAATCTTGACAGGAACTTGATAGTCCCAGTCTACTTCCTCTTCATCCGGCAAATCGTCATCTCGGGTAGAATCATCTTCATCCTCATACTCTTCGTCGTCGTCAGCGTCTTCCTCATAATCATCGGTATCGTCTTCATCTGTGTCGTCATACTCGGGTCCTTCGTCATCCACAGAATCTTCCGGGTCAAGATCAGATTCATCATCATCTGGTAGAGATTCCCCCTCAGGCATGGTAAGACCTAAAGCCTCACCCATTGGGCCCATTGGAACTGGAATGTCATCGAATGATTGACTATCTTGACCAGCATAAAAACCAGCGTCATCCGAACGGGTAGAGGCTGTAGTGTTTTCGTTGCTCATAATTTGTTATCCTATATTAGTCCTGTTTAACCGCAGCCTTCTTCTTAGGCGCTCGGGGTTTAGCAATCTCTTCTAAAGTAGCTAGAGCTTCACTTGCATTGACAAGGTCTTTTGCAAAGAGTCGAGCTTTACCCGGCCCTATAGACATTTCATCAATAATAGCAAATAAAGACCTGTTACTATTTTCTATTGCTCTGTGTAATTGTTTTTCTTTTAACCTAGTATAATCCACTTATTCATCTCCTTCTTGAGATCTATTAACTTCCATTTGCTCTTGGTTAAAGCCAAAGGTTTCAATTTTAAGTAGACGTTCTTTGACTGAGCCAAGGCCCATGGCAACATGATACAGATACTCACGCTCTTTGTTACAGTGTGGTTCTGTGATTAACCATTGTGTGAAGAGGTCTACTAGGATGTCGGAGTAAGCTTCTGTGAAGAACTCGTCTCTTTCTTTCTTAGCAAACATTGCACTTGACAATGCTCCTTGAGAATCAATAAACGGATTAGCTTTATACTCTCCGGTCTTATGATCCATCTTTGGCTTAAACTTTCGTTTAGCCCCTTCCTTATACTTATTCACTATATCTCCTCGGTTAGTGTCGTAAGTTTGCAGGGCCCATCTGGGCCCCACAGTTCATTAAAGTATACCACACGCTTTATCAGATACGCTCCAGACTAAACTGGGGTGGTATATTTAAAGATGAGAATCACCCCCTTACATCATACCTCCACCACCTTGTCCTAAGAAAGCTTCAATAGCATCAGGAGTAGGGGCGATCTCTTCCTGCTGAGGGCCTTCTTCTTCCTTCGGCTTTCCGTTACCTTGTGGCTGGGTCATTGTTTGCTGAATTAAATCCTGCGCTGTTGCGTACATCTCCTGTACGTTTGGCTGTTCCGGAACGACTTGCCCTTCCTTCCCTGCAGAAATACTTAACTTTGCCCATTCTTGATATGACTTATCTAAGGCTACAACAAGCTGCTTCAGGTTATCCTGAATAGCATTCTGAGACTGCACATTAGTGTAATCGACGTTTGCTTGGTCAAGTGCCATCTTAGTTTGGATGGTTTGCTCTTCCATAGCTTTCTTCATCTCAGCTGCCTTAGCTTCTTGTTGCTTACCTTCCATTGCTGACTTCTTATACTCTTCGGAAGTGTAGTCTACTATGTAGTCTAACGGGTCTTCACCTAAAGCCTCAATGGTTTTAAATGCAATAGTAGCTGGTGCTGTAGGGTTTACTGCCCCTTGGAAACCAACCTTGACTAGACCGGGTAGCACTTGCTCACCAATCATTTGCATCTTCTTCATTACAGTTGCATTGCTTGAATCACCAACATCTGCTTCTACTTTAAGCATCATAGCATCTGGTAGTGTCTTAAGATCAATGGTAGAGTAGAAATCATTACGATCATAGTACCCTACTTCCTGTCCACGCATTTCTTTAATCATCGTCTTATACACACCTTCACAGAGATCGGCTAAGCCTGTCTCCATAAATCTTCTGGCGATATGTTGAATACGTGTTTGTGCTGCGGATTGCACAGATGACACTTTCTGCTCTGAGTTACCAGACACATAGAGAGTATCGTTTAGACCTTGGGCTGCTTTTGAAAGCCCGTTAGCCTGTTCCTTATGCTTCTGCAAGAACTCAAGCAGAGGCACTGTACCTGTGGACATAGCTTCTGGTGGCATGTTCTGCACAGCCATAGCTGGGTTACCATTAGTAGGTACAATTTGTTTTGGTTTCATATTCTGCAAAGCAGAGAAGTCTACAACATTAGGGTCAGCTAGCTTCGGTGAGTAGTTAGTTAAGTAAGTATTCTCAACAAAACCACGAAGGATAGCTGTAGACGCTAGGGTTGAAGGTCGAGTCATGTCAGCCATAGATAGACCAGCCCACTCGTGTGGGATATCAAAAGGCTTTAGCTCACATAATTGAACTGACTCAACATCTTCTTCAAACAGAATGTTATCGCCCACAGTAATAAATCTTTTAAGTTCAGCAATACCATCACCATCCCGATCAACACGTAACCAGCACTCAACAACACTAGCTATCATGTTAGCTTCAGTTGTTTGACTCTGATTGTATGAAAGGTTAGATAGGCCCACAGAGGTCCTACGGGCTGCTTTCTCAGTATTTATAGCAGACATAAAAGTGTAACGGTCATCAGTAGATTCCCAGTCAATGTCATCTGCAAACTCTGGGTACATCTTACGGATCTCAGATCGAGTCATATCTTCTTGAATACCAACGAAGGATGCATCTTGAATAGAAGAAGCCCCTTGGTTAATAAGGAAAGACTCAGGCTGGATGTTACGAATCTTTACACCACTCTTATTGTGGGTACGCTTTACACGTACTTCTTTATACACACCAGTCTCATCCATGTAGAGGTCACCAACTACTTCTACTTCAGGATCAGCTAGTAGAATGTCAAGGGCCTCAGGGGTGATCTCTTCATACTCATCAAAGCTTAGCTCGAAGTCTTCAACGTACTCCCAAGCTACTGCAGCATTCTTCCACAGTAGAGCTGCTTTCATCCAAGTATTAATCAAACCCCAACCACTGTTCTTCTTAAAGATACAGTAGTTAACAAGGTCAGACGCTCTACGAGCATCGTGAACACCTTTAGGTGTAGAGTTGCATGGTATAAACTTTGCTAGTTTTTTATTATCTAATAACAGTTCGGATAGAACTGCAGAGTACCCCTCGATCGCCTCAACGGTATCTGAGGATACAATCTTAGATACACCCTGTGGGGTCAAATGTCCTACAGGCTGCATCGCATATTCGTATGTTGCTTTCTCTCGTTCGTCTGAAAGTTCAGAGGAATTAAGGAAGTTACCTTGTGAGTTAGTTACTTCCGAGTTAATGATGTTCATCAGCTCATCATCTGTTACTTGTTCTTTATATCCTTGGGGGTCTGTCATTTCATATCCTCTTATATTGGATTAACACAATCCATCATTCATTCGTTAAAATAGGTTCCTGTAGCTTCTTTTTCCCGAAACACGTATGTCACCCTAAACCACAGCGTTAGCTGGAGGACTAATGGGGAAACTTTACAACTATAGCCAAGCAGTAGTGTCCTCCACATACTGTTGGTTCTGGAAGCCGACCTTAGTATTGGTCAGTCTATCTCTATGAGTCCTAAGGACTTCAAGTGCTATAGCTGTTGCAATAACGGTGTCATCGTGAGCACCGGATATGGCATTGGTACGACCATTGGCATCAGACACGTAATCCATGCATTCTTGGATGATTCGTGCGGACGCAAGGTTAATGTCATCATTCTCGATTGCGTTCTTAAGATGCCCTATGATCATGGGTTTAGTAGCTTGCGTTGTACGCCATCCAAGACGGCTGCCTTCCTCATTAGACACGTTAGCTACTTTGGTTTGGTGGTATAGGTTCACATACTTCATCTGCTTAAGACGGTTCAGTGTCGCTATGCCTAAGGAATTAGATTCAACAGCTAACAAAGCGTTGTTGTAGTATCTACCTAAATAGAATAGTAAGTCACCATATTGGGTTGGATCTATTCTATTATTTCTAAATAAAGCTACAACTTCATTATCAGTATTCATCACAGCACAAGCGGAGGAATCTTGACCCACCCCTAGTGCACAGTCAGCACCGATAACAAAGTTCTCATCAAACTTCGGATACTGAAAGATTTCTAAATTACCCTCCGAGTGATCCTCAAAGGTTGATGATACTAAATTGAAAGATTGATTCTTCATTACTTTTGAAGGGATCAATGACTGCAACTTCTCAATGTCAAACACATTAGACCCTGAAACCTGAAATGCTTCTTCAGGGGTACAAGGGTACTCTTGTTTAAATTTACTAAGACCACCTTCCGCTACCTTAAGTCTACGCCAGTAAAGCTGTTCTATGTCAAGACCATGTAGGTCCTGTAGCTTCTGCTCGTCTTCTGTAAGGGTCTCTTGGAACTCTTCGGGCTCTAGTACTGTTCTTCTATATTCCGGCATCAAATACCACGGTACAAAGATAGGAACGTAATCGTTCTCACCATTTACTGCACCCTTCCATAATCTGTGGAACTCGTTACCAACACCATTAGCGGTGGACTCAAGTATAACTTCCGTACCATTTGCTTCGGATATACCCTGAAAGAGACCTGCAAGGATCTTCTCATCATGGGTCCAAAAGGCTACCTCTGATAGGTGAGCAATGGTTGGTGTTGTACCTCGACCAGCTTCAGGGGATCCTGCCGTGTAGAGTCTATAGCCCGATTCATTGTGCTCGAACATAATTTCTTTGGCATTGGATTTCTTAAAGGTTGGTCTATACTCTTCAGGCATGTTGGAGATTGTATTCCGTGACATGTTGAAGAGGGAGTCAGATGTGGCTGAGTCATGTGCCATTACAACTGACTTGTTGTGTGCATTGAAGTAAGACTTCCAGAAGACCCTTGCAACTGCAAAGGTTGATAGACCCATCTGTCTACCCTTAAGGACTATGGCCCTGACACGGCCTGTCTTCTTAAGCTGCTCATCTATCTTCTTATTAACTATCTTCTGAGCCTCATTGAACTCAAAGGGTATAAACCCCATAGAGGAATCTTTAGTTAATATCTTAATCTGTTCTTTAGAGAACAATTCAAAGTCCCCTTCATAGTCCGCTAGCTTCTTACGCTTCTGGACTTCCTTAGCTAATGCTAGCTTCTGCTTGTTATTCATTCTAGTCCTCCCAGACCTAAAGTTTACCAGAGAGAGAAGAACCATAGGAAGTATATCCTATAGTCTTACCTCTAAGGTATCTAGCCGTGTCGAGGATGCCCTTAGGCCCCTTAGGGGGAAGGGGGCATTAAGCTCCACACAGAATATCTGTATTCTCCATATAGACTATAAATGTCTATAAGGTCTTAAGGCCCCCTTCGTACCTTAAGCTACAATGTTCAGTGGGTACCTTAAGGGTACCAATCTTCTTACTGTCGGGTAAGCCCTACCATACCGGTAAGTCTTCCTACGTATTCTCTCTCTCTATAAGGTACTATAATAGGATTTAAAAGGGTCTTTAGGGAGTACATAGATAAGCCCTGGTTATAAGGGTACCCTGATATACATACAAACCCCCCTCAGAGCCCTCAAGACTCTCTCAGACTCCTCTGCTATCCTGATGGTATCTCTCGCCTTAGGGCTCGTTAGGAGTCTTACAGGGTAGTCCCTAGAGATCTCTGAGAATCCCGCTAGTGGTTAGGGGTCTCGGGGATACCTCAGGGT
>VMHT01123121.1_pt1 | contig 11252 bp, 13 predicted proteins | sample 4693611 | NCBI WGS metagenome assembly VMHT01 (sample SAMN12280063, study PRJNA550983) | marine metagenome | isolation source: seawater sampled from same location over 5 years 0.02-0.2 micron viral filtrate | place: USA: collected off the coast of southern California halfway between the port... ... | reverse complement strand
CAATTTGAACTTATCGACACTTTCAACGGAAAAGAACTAGAAAAACTAGCTGCAATTCACCCGTTTAAAGAACTAGGATATGATTAGGATGTTCCTTTATTAGAGGCTGATTTTGTGACAACAGAACAGGGGACTGGAATAGTTCACGTTGCACCAAGTCATGGCCCTGATGACTTTGCGCTTGGTCTTAAAAATAATATTGAGGCAGAAAATACAATTGATGACAATGGATATTACACAAATATAGTTAAACATTTTACTGGTACACACATATTTAAGGCCGATAGAATTATAATAGATGAGTTAAAAAAATATAAAAAATTAATATTTGATAAAGAATACAAGCATAGCTACCCGCATTCATGGAGATCTAAGGCTCCTTTAGTTCATAGAGCAACACCACAATGGTTCATATCAATGAATAAAAATGACTTAAAAAAAAATGCTTTAGACAACATAGATAAAACAAATTTTTTCCCATCGATCGGGAAAAATAGAATTCAAGGTATGATAGAAACACGTCCTGATTGGTGCATATCAAGACAAAGATTTTGGGGTGTCCCTTTACCAATATTTATTGATAGTGAAACTCATGAACCAATAATAGATGATGAGATAAATTCAAAAATTTACGAAATATTTAAAAAAGAGGGGAGTGACGCTTGGTACAAAAGAAGTATTTCAGACTTTATAGGTGAGAAATATGATTCAAAAAAATATAAAAAAGTAGAGGATATTGTAGAGGTATGGTTTGATTCAGGCTCGTCTCACACATATGTACTTGAAAACAGAGATGATCTAAGTTGGCCAGCTGATATGTATCTAGAGGGATCGGATCAACATCGAGGTTGGTTTCATTCATCTTTGCTTCACTCGTCTGGAACAAGAGGTAAAGCGCCATATAAAAGTATACTTACGCACGGTTTTGTTGTTGATGGAAAGGGCCAAAAAATGTCCAAATCACTAGGAAACGTTGTAGCTCCTGATGAAATTATTAAAAAAAATGGAGCAGATATATTAAGGTTGTGGGTTGTTGCCTCAGATTATTCTGAAGATTTGCGTATCGATCAAGCTATTATTGCTCAACATTCAGAGTCTTATAGGAAAATACGAAATACATTAAGATTTTTGCTAGGAAATATCTTGGATGATTTTTCTTTTTCAAATTTTGAAAATTTTAAATTTAAAAATATTGATATTCTTGACTCATTTATTTTAAATAAAATATCTCAACTTGATAAAACTTTTAGTCAGTTTGAAAACATGAACCAATATCACAAAATTTATATAGAGTTATTAAATTTTTGTACTCTAGATTTATCCTCTCTATATTTTGACATCAGAAAAGATTGCCTGTATTGCGATGATGAAAAAAGCCTAAAAAGGCAAAATTGTATCAAGGTGTTAAAGACGTCTTTATATTTTCTTGTTAAGTGGCTTCATCCAATACTAGTTTTTACTACCGAAGAAGTATTTCAAACTTTAAAATCAAATAAAATAAATTCTGAGAATATAGATGAGAGTATATTTTTAATTGATTTCAAAAATATTGATCTAGATAAAACAATAGAATTTGAGGAAAAAATTTGGAAAATACTACAAAAAGTTAAGGACAATATTAATATCATATTTGAAAAAATGAGAGACGATAAAGTTATTAAATCAGGTTTAGAGACCAAGGTGTTTATTGGTACGACAGATAAATTCAAGAGTATTTTTGATAAAATAAATCTTAGTGATTTTCTCGTATGTTCGAGTGTAGAAATAAATAATCAGGCTAAAAAAAACGAACTTAAAAGCTTAGATGGAATTGATGGTATTCAAATTTTAGTTGAGAAAGCAAAAGGAACAAAATGTGAGCGATGTTGGAAAATATTTGAGAATGAGTGTGAACGCTGTCAGAAGATTTCTTTAAGTTAAGATGAGTCATAAGGTTATGGAATTTAATAAAAAAATATTTTTAAGTTTTATTATTGTTTTAATTTGCCTTATTCTAGATAGAGCATCAAAAATATATATTATAGATATTTTTTCTCAAATAAATGTAAGCAATAATATATATGTCAATCCTTATTTGAATTTTATACTTTTATGGAATAAGGGAATTGCTTTTGGATTACTCCAAAGTGAAAAGATATTTTATCATATAATATCGGTCGTTATTCTAATCATTATTTTTTTTGTGTGTTTTCTTATTTATCAATCAAAAAAAAAATGGGAAATAATATATTTTTCTTTGATTGTTGGTGGGGCAATAGGTAACTTCACCGATAGAATTTATTATATGGCTGTACCTGATTTTATCGATCTGCATTACAAAGATTTCCATTGGTTTACATTTAATGTTGCTGATATCTGTATTACATTTGGTATTATGCTTTACCTAATTTTTGACATGTTTAGGATTAAGAATGCAGAGAATGAATAAAATTATTTTAATATTCGTATTAATTTTTTTTACACATGGTTGTAAAACAATTAAAAAAAGTCTTGGGCTTGAAAAAGATGTACCAGATGAATTCTTAATTAAAAAAATTGATCCAATAGAAAAACCACCAAACTTTGAACTAATTCCACCAAATAGTAAGATAAAAAAATCATCAAATAAAACAAATAATGTAAAAAAAATAATTGATAAAAGCTTAAAAAAAAACTCCAATATCGTGAATACAGAGCAGAAAGAAACTAACAAAGTTGAACAGGATATTTTAAAAAATATTAAAAAATAATGATTAATTTTGATAATAGTTTTTTTTTTAATAAAAGTGGTCTTAATTATAGTAAGAGCAAAAGTTTTAATAAAAATTTAGAACTCGCGCAGAAAAATTCAGAGGAAATGCTGAAAGAATTTAAATCTGGAAAGAATCAGATTTTACAATCATTTACAGCAGAATATCAAAAAAAAATTAGAGATATGAAGCAAGATTTGGGTTTAAAAAATAAAAAAAAAGCTGTAATTGGAATTGGGGGTTCATCATCAGGAGCAAAAGCGTTATCGTTTTTTTTGAAGGATGATATTTCATATTTTGATAATCTTGACCTAGAGTACTTTAAAAATTTTTTTTTAGAAAATAACTTAAAAGACTATGTCTTTTTTATCATTTCAAAATCTGGAGATACTTTCGAAACATTAGCACTGCTTAATTTATTAATTATTGAAAGTAAAAAAATTAAAGATTTTAACATTTTTGACTCCATGGTTATCATTACTGAAAATAAAGATAGTATCCTCAAATCTTTTTCAATTAAAAAAAATATAAAAATTGTTGAGCATAATCCTGATATTGGTGGTAGATTTTCAATTTTATCCGAAACTGGAATGCTGCCGTTTGTAGATCTGAATTTAAATATAGAAAATGGTTCTGAAAAATTTATAAATTTATTGAATAAAGATAGCGAAGTTAGTCCAACAAAAAATGCAGCAATTATTTTAACCTGTCTTAGTGAAATGAAATTAAGTATTTATTGTAACTTAATTTATAATTATAGATTAAAACATTTTTCATATTGGTTTCATCAGCTGCATGGTGAAAGTTTAGGAAAATCTAATAATGCTTTGACGCCTACAACATCGATTTGCCCTAAAGACCACCACAGTATGATGCAGCTTTACTTGGGTGGACCTAAAAATAAATTTTTCAATATTTTTTCTCCACAAGATAATAATTTATATGAAAGTTTTTCTGACGAAGGATTTTATAATATTGAAAATTATACGCCCAATGAGTTATTAAAAATTCAATATAAATCTGTTGTTGAAGTGTTTTCAGAGAAGGGGATACCTCACAGGAAAATTGAAATTACAGATCATCAAAATCCTCTAAATATTATAGAGTTATTTTCATATTTTTTATTAGAAACAATTTTACTTGGTAAAATGATGAATATTAATCCTTATGGACAACCAGAGGTGCAATTATTAAAAGATAAAGTTTTCAAGAATTAGTTTTTAAAAAAAGTATTTTTGATAAACCATAAACTTTTTCCAAGTTATATTTAAATTTCTCCAAATTGAGGTTTCTCGTTTTTTCAATATGCAATATAATAATTAAATTTTTATATTTTGATAGTGACTTAATAAATTCAAAAATTTTTTCAAATTCTTTAATTTTATAGGGGGGATCAAGAAATATTAAATTAGGACTAAAATTTTCTATAAGACTTGCTTTATCAATTTTAAAAAAGTCATTTTTATTTATTTCAAATTTGTTTTTATCAAAATTATTTGACAAATTTCTATAAAGCGTATTTTGTATTTTAGGATTATTTTCAATGAACTTTACCTTGTCACTTCCTCTAGAAATGCACTCAAGACCAAACGAACCAGACCCAGAAAAAAAATCTATAACTTTGGTGTTTTCAAATTTTACTCGAAATTTTCTGGAGTGCAGTAATATATTAAATATATTTTCTTTGACGTTATCCTTCAAAGGTCTTGTAATTGTTTTGTCAGGTAAAAGAATTTTTTTACCTTTTTTGATACCTGATATGATCCTCATATTTTTCTAATTCAGCCTGTGTTGCTAATTCTAATTTCCCTGGTGATAATTTATTAATTTTAAAAGGTCCATAAGCAATTCTTTTAAGCTTATTTACTTGTAAATCAATTTTTTTAAATATTTCTCTTATTTCATTTTTTTTTCCTTCTTTTAATATCATTATAAGGTTAGTATTTTTTTTGATATTAGAAGTAATTTGAAATTTAAAAGGTTTATATTTTTTTTTACCTGCATTTACACCTCCTGATAATTTCTTTAATTTATTAATGTCAAAATCACCATATACTCTTACTTGATATTTGCGTTCAAAATTATTTTTGGGTAACTCTAGGTTCCGACATATTTTGCTTGAATTACTGAGCAATATTAGCCCTTCAGAATTGTAGTCTAGTCGTCCAGCAAAGATAAAATTTTTATACTTTTTATCAATAATTTCATATATTATTTTTCTTTCATCCTGTTTTTTTTTTGAACAAATAATATTTTTTGGTTTATAAAATTTTAGAATTTCTGTTTTTTTTAAAAAAATAACTTTTTTGTTATTTACTATAATTTCATCTTTTATATCAACAAATGTAACAGGGCTTGAAACAATTTTCTTATTAAGGAAAATTTTTTTATTCGTAATAAGCCTCTCTATTTCTCTCCTCGATCCTTGATTGTAATTAGCTAAAAGTTTAGCTATTCTCATTTTTTTATGAGTCATATTTATTTAAAAAATAACACATTAGATTTTTCTGATTTATTTGATGTTTTGTTCAAAGAGTCAATAAAGGCATATAAGTTAGGAGAAATTCCAGTTGCTGCACTCCTCTACGATCCCAAGAAAAAAATAGTAATTTCCAAGGCATATAATTCTAATAGAACAAACTTTGACCCATGTGCTCATGCTGAAATTTTAACAATCCAAAAAGCTTGTAAAAAGTTAAAAATTTCAAGGCTAGATGGTTATGATCTTTTTACTACCCTAGAACCATGCTTGATGTGTAGTTCCACAATATTACAAAGCAAAATACGACGAGTCTATTTTTCTTGTGAAGATAAAAAAACAGGAGCTTTAGTTAATAATCATAAATTGGCATTTGATGTAAAAAATCAAAAAAAAATAAATGTATATTATGGATTTTATGAGGAAAGGTTTTCAAAATTGCTTAAAAGTTTTTTTAAGAAAAAAAGGTAATTATTCAATCACTTTCCAGCCAATATCTTTTCTAAAGTATTTATCTTCCCATTTAACTTGATTTAAAAGTTCAATCGCCCTGCTCCTAGATGCCTTAAAGGTAGGAAGGGAAACTGTTGAATTTAATACTCTGCCACCGTTGCTAAGAATTTTTTCATCAATTTTAACAGTCCCTGCATGAAACATTTGTTCATTTTTTACAGAATTTTTAGGTAAATTTTTTAATTCTTTTTTAGTTTTGTAACTTTCAGGATACCCTCTACTTGCAGCTACAATTGTTATACTTGGACTCGGAGACCATTTGATTGGTTTATTATCGAGTTTTTCTTCAACACAAGATAAAATTATATCAAACAGGTCATCATCCAGTCTCATCATTAATGCCTGGCATTCAGGATCTCCAAATCTTATATTGTATTCTATAAGTTTGGGTTCGTTATTTTTAATCATCAATCCTGCGTATAAAATACCTTTATATTTGCATCCAATTTCATTCATACCCTTAATTGTTGGTATAATAATTTGATTAATTATTTTTTTTTCAACTTCTTCAGTAATTAAAAGAGATGGAGAATAGGCACCCATACCCCCAGTATTTAGCCCGGTATCACCTTCACCAATCCTCTTATGATCTTGGGCTGTTCCAATTTGTTTAAAATTCACACCGTCTGTAATTACAAAATAACTCGCTTCTTCACCCTCTAAAAATTCTTCAATTATTACTTTTTTTGAAGACTTAAACTTTCCATTTAAAATACTTTTTATATCTTTAATAGCATCATCTTTGTCATTGCAGATTGTAACACCTTTACCAGCAGCCAAACCATCAGATTTAACTACTATGGGTTCTTCAAAATTTTTTAGTGCTTTATGGGCACTCTCTACATCAGAAACTTCTGCATACTTAGCGGATGGAATATTGAATTTTTTACATAGATTTTTCATAAAAATTTTAGATCCTTCTAATTGAGATGCATTTTGACAAGGGCCAAATACTTTAATATTTTTTTTTTCTAGAAAATCTGTGATACCTTGAACCAAGGGAATTTCTGGACCTACAATAATTAATTCAATATTTTCTTTTTTTATAGATAAATATAGTTTGTTAAAATCCAATATATCTATATCTAAATTTTTACAAATTTCACCAGTTCCAGCATTTCCGGGAATGCAAAATATTTTATCCACTTTTTTTGATTGAAGAAGTTTGAAGCATAACGAATGTTCTCTTCCGCCACTTCCAATTACGCCAATATTCATATAAAGTGTATTATAAGATAATGAGTAATATTCCAGAATTTTCTGTTACAGAAATATCAAATTTAACTAAAAGTATTTTAGAAGAAAATTTTAATTTGATTAGAGTTAAAGGTGAAATTTCTAGTGTAAAAAATTTTAAGGGACACATATATTTTTCTATTAAAGATGATACCAATATTTTAAATGCAGTTTGTTGGGCTTCAAATGTTCCATTTCTTGAAGTTCAACCAGAGGATGGTATTGAAGTGGTGGCAGAGGGCAAAATTAGTTCATATTCTAAGGGAAGTATTTCGTCTTATCAATTACAGATTAATAAAATTGAAATTAAAGGTGAAGGAGCGTTACTTAAGCTCTTTGAGCAACGAAAAAAAAAACTCGAGGCCGAGGGCGTATTTGATGAGAGTAATAAAAAAAAAATACCATTTTTACCAACAAATATTGGCGTTATCACTTCACCCTCAGGAGCGGTTATTATGGACATAATTGACAGAATACAGGCCCGTTTTCCTACTAATATTAAACTTTATCCAGCAACGGTTCAAGGTCCGAATGCATGTAAAGAAATAATAGAGGGATTAAATTATTTTGAAAATAAAAAAATTGATGTTGTTATAGTAGCTAGAGGCGGTGGAGGGATAGAGGATTTTATACCTTTTAATGAAGAAAAACTTATTCGAAGAGTATTTAATTATAAGATTCCTTTAATATCGGCAGTCGGGCATGAAACAGATTTTACTCTACTTGATTTTGTATCAGATTTAAGAGCCGCAACTCCAACAGCTGCTGCTGAATTGGTTGTGCCAGAACTGAAAAATCTTAGAGAAAAATCTAATTTTTTATTGAAAAATTTAATTCAAAAAACTGTATTTTTTGTCAATAACCTTTTAAAAGAACTAAAAACAATTAACTCAATTTTAGCAGTACAAAACTTTAAAAAAATAAATTTAAATTATAGTAATACAGTTCAAAATTTGAAGCGAACAATAAGTCTTGCAATGTCATCTTTTGTAAAATTGAGAAAAGCAGAGTTGGAAGTAATTAATTCAAGTTTAAAAAACTTAAATATTGAAAATACTCTTAAAAGAGGGTTTGTAATACTTAAAAATAAAAAAGGTAAACTTATTAAGAATTCAAAAAAATTAGAACAAACTGAGTATGTGAATATTCAATTTTATAATGAATTAATTAAAGCTGATTTTAAGATAAAAAAATGAAGGAAGCTAAACTGAAATATAAACAAGGTAGTTTTGAGGTAATTAAAGAAGGGGATTTCGTTTTGTGTGCTATATCTCAAAAAAAAATTTTATTAAAGGATTTAAAGTATTGGAATGTCAATTTGCAAGAACCTTATTTCTCTCCTGTAGAAATTAACAAAAAAAATAAATAAAATGAAAATACTTAAATTATTATTTATTTTAATATTAATTACAAAACCATCATACGCTTTGGAATTAAAAGGAGATTTTAAGCAAGGAAGTTTAATTATTGGAAAAACTAATCCTAAATTTCAAGTTTATGTTCAGAGTAAAAAGTTAAAAATTAACAGAGAAGGATTTTTTATTTTTGGAGTCTCACGTGATCAAACTCAGGATATTATTATAGAAATACGTAATAACTCAAGTATTCAAAAAGTTATAAAAAAAGTAAAAAAAAGAAAATTTAAGATTCAGAGAATAAATGGTTTGCCAAAAAGAAAAGTTACTCCTAATAAAGAGGATATGAAAAGAATAAGATATGAGGGTAAATTAATTTCTAAGGCAAAACGTGCCAATTCAGATCTTTCATTTTTTTTTAAAGATTTTATAAGACCAGTAGATGGCATAACAACAGGAGTTTTTGGTAGTCAAAGAATTTTAAATGGTAAACCAAGAAGGCCACATTTTGGTATTGATATAGCAGCACCAAAAGGCACCAAAGTATTAAATTCAAACTCTGGTAGAGTTTTGTTAGCAGAAGAAAACTTATTTTTTACCGGCGGTACGATTATAATAGAGCATGGACATGGCTTGATTTCAATTTACTCTCACCTAGATCAAATATTTGTTAAGAATGGCAAATTTGTAAAAAAAGGAGAGTTGATTGGCACAGTAGGTTCAACAGGACGTTCAACAGGTCCACATTTAGATTTTAGGCTCTATTGCAAGAATATTCCAGTAGATCCTGATTTAGTAATTAATAAAAATTAAAGTCTCCAACGATCATGTGTCCATATCCATTGGTATGGATTATTTAAAATCATTTTTTCAAGCTCAATGTTAATTTTTCTCGTTATAGAATGTTGATTATCATCTTTAACAATCTCCAATGGATCTTTGATATTTATTGAAAAATTTATTTTATCTTCTCTTTTAATTTCCAAAGGAACAAGTAAATAGCCATGTTTAAGAGCCAATTGTGCTGGAATGTTAAGTGTATGAGCTTTTTTTTTGAATAGATTTACTTGGATACCTTCAGTTACTTTCTGATCAACCATCAAAGCAATATTTCTCTTTTCATTAATTTTTTTAATAAGTTGTCTAGTCCCATCTCTTCCTTTTCCAGGGATCGACTTTGGTATTTGATTTTTGCAAATATGTTTTATTCTCAATTTCTCCATTATCGGGTTAAGAAAAACGTTATTGAGAGGTCTATAAAGGGCACAAACTTCAAAACCATATTTTTCTATTTCCATTGAAAGGAGTTCAAAGTTAGCAAAATGTCCTGAAAAAAATAGGATAGGATCTTTTCTTTTTTTTAATTCATCAAATTTTTCAAAATTTATTTTTATATAATTAGATTTATTTTTTTTAAATTTTTGCAAATGCATGTATTCACTAAATACTCTACCGTAATTACACCACATTTCGTTAATGATTTTATTTTCCTTATCTGCACTTATGTCAGGAAATACTATTTTGATATTTTTTTTTATTTTTTTTGATTTTCTTAAAATGGGCCCAACACTTTTAAAAATTAGACAACCGAGATTAGATGAATTTTTGAGACCTATGATTTTAAAAATTGAAAAAAAAAATATAACAATCATAAATTCAAAAAAGTATTTAAATAATTTCATTAATAAATTTACCTAAATTTTTAATTATTAAATTTAATTCTACATAGCATACTTCACTTTTAAACTCTTTTTTTAATCCAAAATAGTTTTTTTCAGTAGTAATAAGCTCAATATTTTTTTCTTTACATATCTTAATTAATTTACTCATATCATTATCTGTAAAGATGTGATGATCTTCAAATTCTTCTTGATGATCAATGTTGATATTATTTTTATTTAATAAATTAAAAAAACTTTCATTATCAGCTATGCCGCTAAATGCTAAAAATTTTCTATGTAAAAATTTATCAACATCTTTGATTTCATAATTTGAATAAAAAATTTTTATTAGAGGATTATGCAGTCTTAGAAGCTTTTCTATATAATCATTGTTTTCACCATTGATCACTGAAATATCATAATTTTTTATAGCGGAAAGCGGCTCCCTTAGAGGTCCAGATGGTAAGATCCATTCGTTACCAAAAGCTTTGTTAGATTTGACACATAAAATCGATTTGCTTTTTTTAAAAGAATGATCCTGCATACCGTCGTCTAAAATTGCATATTGGAAACCTTTAGTTATTGCATCCGATAAACCTTTGATTCTATGTCTTGGAACAAACATATTGGTATTATTTTTTAGAAGATTTATTTCATCTGAATGATTTGAATAATATTTTTTAAGTATACAGCATTTTTCTTTAATCTTAAGTTCGTCATAAATTTTTTTTACCAATGGAGTTTTTCCTGTACCACCTAAATAAATATTTCCTACACAAATAATTTTTATTTGATAATTTTTTGCATAAATTTTTTTGATCTTATTTAATAAAATTAATAAAAAGTAAATTAGAGATACAGGTAAGAGAATTAGAGAAATAAAATGAATTTTTTTATCCCAAAATTTAGGCGAATAAAACTTTTTCATTTAATTAATATAATTATTAAGAAATTTTATTGTATTATTATAAATTTTATCACTTAAATTTATAAAATCGATTTTCGACACAGTGTTTTTTGAAGTCTTATTTTTTAATAAAATTTCTATAAGTTTGTCTTTAAGTTCGTTTTGATTATTAACAATTTCAACTAAATCTTTAGTCACTAAATCTTCATATATTTCTGCAAAATTATCAATATATTTTCCCGTTATTACTTTACATTCATATCGCAATGGTTCAATTGGATTTTGACCTCCATGATTAAATAATGATCCACCCATTAGTACAGTTTTTACTTTTTCAAAAATATCATCAGCTAATCCAAATTGATCCACAAT
>VMHT01091076.1_pt1 | contig 11252 bp, 8 predicted proteins | sample 4693611 | NCBI WGS metagenome assembly VMHT01 (sample SAMN12280063, study PRJNA550983) | marine metagenome | isolation source: seawater sampled from same location over 5 years 0.02-0.2 micron viral filtrate | place: USA: collected off the coast of southern California halfway between the port... ... | reverse complement strand
GGTAGCAGAATGGGCTGCCGTTGCCTCAAATAAAGCCTTGACCTTGAGGATTTTTTCTTCCTCAACCATTTGGATATTTCCCCCCAAAAGGGATTGCAATATTTCGCTCTGGGATTCATTTGCCGTTTTGAGGGCCAAATGATAAAGAATGGTTTTTTTATCCTCTAAAATGTCCCCCCCTATTTTTTTTCCAAAGGTATCTTGATCCCCAAAAGTATCTAAATAGTCGTCTTGTAATTGAAAGGCCAAGCCCAGTTGGATGCCAAAATCATAAATCGCCTGTTGATCCTCCTTGCTCGCTCCACCAATGATGGCACCCATTTGGAGCGCACACCCCACCAAAACTGCTGTTTTCAGTCGGATCATTTCGATATATTCTTCCTCGGAGGTGTTGGGTCGGGTTTCAAAATCCATATCGTATTGCTGGCCCTCACACACCTCAATGGCGGTTTTACTCAACAAGCGGGTCAGTTTTTGAAATGTATCGTTTGGATAAGTTTCCAAAAATTGATAGGCTTTGATCAACATGGCGTCACCGGATAAGATGGCGGTATTCACATCCCATTTTTCGTGTACTGTGGTCTTGCCCCTTCGGAAAGTAGCCTTATCCATGATATCGTCGTGCATCAAAGTAAAATTGTGGAACACCTCCACTGCCATTGCCGCACCCATTGCATCTTTTGCAGAAACGCCATAAGCTTCGCCTGCCATCAAAGTCAGAAAAGGACGTATTCTCTTTCCTCCCAAATCCAAAAGATATTGAATGGGTAGGTAAAGGTTATGGGGAGATTGATCTTGATAGAAATCTTCAAGTGCAGACTCGAATGCTTGTTGATAGGCCTTGAAAAGATTCATAGCGATTGAATTTTGTTAAAAATACAGCGCCAAAAGTTAAAGTAATATAAAAAAACATAAACTTTGGAAACTTTTTTGGTTTTTTAAGTTTTCTGCAATATTTTTGCGAAAAAATTGCTTTGGAAAAAGAAATCGTTGAATCGGCTTCTTCTTTGTTTCTTCAATATGGCTATAAGGCGGTAACGATGGACGATATCGCTGAGCACATGCACATCTCCAAAAAAACGATATATCAATATTTTGGTGATAAGACCTCTTTGATCAGATCGGCAGTTTTTCATGTTTTTGAGGAAGTAAAAGACAATATCATAGCCGTTCAATCTTCTATCGAAAATCCCATCAAAGCCTTGTATGAAATCAAAAAAATAGCAGTAGAAGTTTTGGGCAAAAAAGAAAAGTCTCCCCAATACCAATTGCAAAAATATTATCCTGCCATCTACTCAGAAATTAGAAAGAAGGAGCTTTCGGCCTTTGGAGAAACTTTTAAAATGAGTTTGAAAAAAGGAATGGAATTGGGACTTTTCAGGACTTCTATCGATACCGAATTTATTACACGGATCTACTTCAATGGTTTTGGAGGTTTACGAGATATAGAGTTGTTTCCCCCTAAGGATAACGATATTGATCTGATCATCGGAAAATACATAGACTATCACCTAAGAGCCATTGTTACACCAAAAGGATTGAATTTTTTAGAAAAATACAATAAAACAAATACTCCATGAAGATTCATTTATTTTTGTTTCTAATCTTACTCCCAGGAGTGACTCAAGCCCAAGAACTGCCGGAGTCACTTAGGTTGGAAGAAGCCATTGCTTTCGGGTTAACCCACAACCGTTCGATCATCAATGCCGATCGGGAAATTCAAAAAGCAAAAAAAGAAAAATGGAAAACCATTGCTACCGGACTGCCACAAATCAGCTCTGAGGTCAATTATCAAAACTTTTTGGAAATGCCGGTTTCGCTGGTTCCTGCCGAGTTTTTTGGAGGAAACCCGGGAGAATTTAGGGAACTCACCTTTGGGACGGAACAAAATATGATCGGAACCTTGAAAATGGAGCAACTCATTTTCGATGGTTCCTATCTGGTGGGGCTTCAGGCCACTAAAGTTTACCTCGCCATTTCAGAAAACCTGTTTGAAAAAACAAATTTGGAAGTGAAGAAGTTAATCACCAACCTCTATTCCAATGTCCTATTGGCCAAATACAATATCCGGTTTTTGGAGAAAAATAAAGCTTCTTTGGAAGACAATTTCCAAGGAATCCATCAACTGTTTAGAAATGGCTTTGAAGAAGAGGAAAGCGTAGAGCAAATTCAATTGTCATTGGCACAAACCAACAGCAAATTGAAATATGCCAAAAATCTACTAAAGATCCAACAAGAGATGCTAAAATTTGTCATTGGTTACCCCATTGAAAACCCTTTAAAACTCTCTGATGAACTGGACGATATTTTCAATGAAGATCTTTACTTCGAAACCCTGCCCAATGCAAACAACATTGAAAACAACATCGACATCAGAATCGCTGATAACACCGTAAAATCTGAAGCTCTAAAATTAAAGCTTGAAAAATCCAAAGCACTCCCCAAAGTCAATGCCTTTATCAACCAAACCTACACGGGAAACAGCAATGAATTCACTTTCACCGACAGTGACCAAAAGTGGTATGGATCTTCGCTACTGGGATTAAACGTGAAAATTCCCATATTCAGTTCCTTGGGAAGAAGTGCAAACACACAAAAGGCAAAAATCAGCCTGGATCAGGCCAAAACTCAACTGGAGGAAACCCAATCCAAAATCAGAATTGATGTGAATGCCGCCTTGAACGAATACCAACTGGCCATCGACAATTACTATACCGAAAAAGAGAATCTGAGACTGGCCGAGAGAATAGAGCAAAAAACCCAAACCAAATTCTTTGAGGGCATGATCCAAAGTTTTGAACTCCGTATGGCACAGCTTCAGCTCTATAACGCTCAAAGTAATTTTGTCAACGCCATTCAAAAAGTGATCACCAATAAAATCGAACTGGAAACCCTACTCAATCAATCTAAAACTGACTAATCCATGAAAAAAATTATACACAACCTCTACATCATTGCCTTTGCCATTGGCTGCTCCGGAGATCAATCTGTAACCACTTCAGATCTGATCAAAGCAAAGGATCTCAATGGTTTAAAGACACAAAAAGAAGAAAAGTTAAAAATCCTCAATGCCTTGAAAGCAGAATTGAATCAAATCAATGACGCAATTTCGGATTTGGATCCCTCCGAAAAACTGGCGCTGATTTCTATGTTTGAGGTAAAACCAGAAAATTTTGATCATTATGTAGAAATACAAGCCAACATCAAAACCCGACAAAATATTCTGCTTTATCCCGAATACACCGGTACACTCAAAAAGATCTATGTCGAGGAGGGGCAAGAGGTCAAAAAAGGAAAACTCCTGGCACAAATTGATGATGCAGGACTCAAAAATCAATTAGAGCAATTGCAGATTCAGGCAGCCCTATCAAAAACAATTTACGAGCGTACCCAAAGGCTATGGGATCAAAACATAGGTGCTGAAATACAGTTACTTCAAGCCAAAGCAACTTATGAAAGCCAGTTAAAATCCATAGCACAGCTGAAAAAACAGTTACAACGTACCAGGATATTGGCTCCTTTCCCGGGAACCATAGACGAAATTGTGGCCAATACCGGGGCCAATTTGTTGCCCGGACAAACTCCGGTGATGAGAATCGTCAATCTCAAAAAGATGTACACAGAGGCAAGCGTGCCAGAGCGCTACCTCAGTCAGATCAAAAAAGGGACAACAGCAACGGTAAAGATTCCCATGTTGGATCGAGAATTCCCAACCACCGTCCGTCAAACCGGAAACTTTATCAATCCCAACAACCGGAGTTTTAGGGTGGAAACCCCTCTTCCCAACCCGGACGAAATGATCAAACCCAACCTGAGCTGTAGGTTAAAGATCAACGATTACAGTAACCCTGAAGCACTGATGATCCCGCTACGTATCATCAAAGAAAATGCCGTTGGCAAAAAATACATTTTCAAATTAAATCCCGATGGTAAAGATCAGGTCTATCGAACGGAACAGGTTTTTGTAAAATTGGGTAAAAAGAGTACAGACAAAGTAGAGATATTGGAGGGCATTCAAGCCGGTGATCTTTTGGTAAATGAGGGGGCAACCATAGTAGAAAACAATCAAAGGGTCAAAAACATTCAATAATTGGATCGCAAAAAATGAAAAAATTACTTAAAGAATTTCCTTTATCCAGTTGGGCCATTGACCACAAAACAGTGATCTATGTCATCATGGCCATCTTTTTCTTTATGGGCATACGTTCCTACAGAGTTATGCCTCGCGAAAGTTTCCCCGAGATCAACGATACCCGAATATTTGTCTCTGCGGTATTTCCGGGAAATACCGCCGAAGACATCGAACGTTTGATCGTTGACCCCTTGGAGGATGCCCTCAAAGGGGTGTCCAATTTGGTCGATATTGCCTCCACCTCTGAGGAGGATTTTGCCGTGATCCAATTAGAGTTCGATGAAAATATTTCGCTGGATCTGGCCAAACAAAAAACAAAAGATCTGGTCGATGGCGTAGTATCGGGAGCGGATTGGCCTACTTTTAATAATGCCAAGGTAGAACCCTCAGTTGCTGAAATGGATTTTTCTGAATTGATGCCCATTTTGAGTATCAGTATGGTGGGAGATCATCCCATCGAACAGATGAAAGATTTTGCAGGTTATCTCGAAGAAAAAATTGAACAAATCCCCGAGGTCAAATCCGTTGATGTTAGGGGAATACAAGCTTTTGAGATCGAGGTAGCAGTAGACATTTACAAAATGATCGCAGCCAAGATCAGTTTTAACGACATTCTCAACGCCATTGGTGGAGAAAATACAACCATCTCTGCAGGGAATATTATTGCCGGAGGGCAAAGGAGAAGTTTGAGGATCATCGGAGAAATTTCCGATCCGGAAGAACTCAAAAACTTTGTTGTAAAAAGTGAAAAAGCAGCAACCTATCTAGGAGATATCGCTACCATAACTTTCAAAGAAAAAGACATTTCTTCCTACGCCAGATCATTTGGAAAAAAGGTGGTCTTACTTGATGTTAAAAAAAGAGGAGGAAAAAATTTGATTCAAGCGTCTCAAAAAATAGAAGCCTTGATCGATGACATTGGAAAAAATGTTTTTCCTAAAAATATCAAACTGACCATTTCCAACGATCAATCTGCCATTACTCTCAATCAAGTCAGTGATTTAGTTAATAATATCATCTTTGGAATATTATTGGTGGTTACCGTACTCATGTTCTTTTTGGGCTTCAGAAACTCCCTCTTCGTAGGTTTTGCAATTCCCATGTCCATGTTCATGTCTTTTATGATCCTTTCCCTTTTGGGTTATACCATGAATACGATGGTTCTGTTTGGATTGGTAATGGGTCTGGGCATGTTGGTAGATAATGGAATTGTTGTGGTCGAAAACGTATATCGTTTGATGGAAAAAGAAGGTATGAGTCGAATTCAAGCTGCCAAAGCAGGGATTGGAGAAATTGCCTACCCCATCATCGTCTCTACTGCCACCACCATTGCGGCTTTTGTCCCATTAGGAGCATGGCCGGGATTGATGGGTGAATTTATGATCTACTTTCCCATCACCTTATCTGTGGTATTGGGCTCATCTTTGATCGTTGCCTTATTTTTCAACTCCATGCTCGTCTCCCGTTTTATGGAGATCAGCGAAAGACAGATCTCTCTCAAGGGACTGCTCAGGCTGACACTCATCCTGGGAGGACTGGGTCTGATTTTAATTTTCAACAAAGGAGTTTTTAGGGGATTGGGAACATTGATGATTGTCATCACATTACTCTTTTGGGCTTATAAATATTTCCTTAAAGGACTTGCTTCTGTTTTTCAAAATCAGTTTTTACCAAAAATGGAAAAAGGCTATCGTTCTTTTTTGTCAATGGCACTCAAGGGATATCGTCCCTTTGCATTTTTGATCGGCACATTCGTACTGCTGATCTCCTCTTTTGTGTTGATGGGCATCTTTCCGCCCAAGGTGGAGTTTTTCCCCGAAAATCAACCCTTACAAATTTTAACCTATATCGAATATCCAGAGGGAACCGACATTAATAAAACCAACGCCATTACCAAAAAAATTGAGGAGGATATCTTTTCAGTCATCAATCGGGAAAAATACCGCTATGGAGATTACAACCATTTGGTCGAGGATGCTGTGGCGCAAGTCGGGGCCGGTGCAGGAAATCCTGAAATCGATGGCGGGGTAACCAACGAAATGCCGCACAAAGCCAAAATATCGCTCACCATGCGAGAATTTAAGTTCAGGAACGGACTGTCGAGCGAAAACCTGCGCAGCGAAATTCAACAATTCCTTAGCGGCAAGTACCCGGGTGTATCTATTTCTGTAGAAAAAGATGCCAATGGGCCGCCGGTGGGCTATCCTGTTAATATAGAAATTTCCGGGAGGGATTACGAAAAACTCATCCTGACCGCCCAAAAAATGAAAGACTTTCTCAACACAGAAAATATTCCAGGCGTAGAGGAACTGAAAATTGATGTAAACAAAAACAAACCGGGAACCCAACTGATCATCGATCGAAAAAAAGCAGGGGAGTTGGGTGTATCTGCAGTTATGATCGGATCCCAACTGAGAAATTCCTTATTTGGTGCCAAAGCAGGTATTTACAAAAAAGACGGGGAAGACTATGAAATTAACGTCCGCTTTCAAGACCAATACCGTTATGACATCAATGCCCTGTTCAACCAATTCGTAACCTTTAGGGATCAATCCTCAGGAAAAATTAAAGAGATTCCCATTGCAGCACTGGTCAAAACCCAAAACTCTTCCTCCTACAGTGCCATTAAACACCGGAAATCCATTCGGCTGGTAACCTTGTATTCTGATGTATTGGCCGGTTACAACGCCAATGAAGTGGTAGCCAATGTCAAATCTGCCCTGCTCAATTATCCCCTTGATATGGGGGTAGAGTTCAAATTCACCGGAGAAATTGAAGAGCAAGACAAAAACATGACCTTCTTATCCAATGCACTTCTTGCAGCCCTTGCCTTGATCATGTTGTTGTTGGTTTTCCAATTCAACTCCATTTCCAAACCCATCATCATCCTGATCTCTATCTTTTTGAGTTTTACCGGAGTGTTTTTAGGGATTACCCTTTTCCAGATGCCTTTTGTGATATTGATGACCATGATGGGGATCATCTCACTCTCAGGAATAGTGGTGAACAATGGTGTAGTACTTTTGGATTATACCCAATTGTTGATCGATCGGAAAAAAATCGCCCTTGAACTTCCTGAGGAGACAATGTTGCCCAATGCTGAAGCCATTGAGGCCGTCATCGAGGGAGGAACTGCAAGGTTGCGCCCGGTGATCCTCACAGCGATTACCACCATTTTGGGATTGATCCCTTTGTCCATAGGCCTGAACATCGACTTTTTCTCCTTGTTTTCGGAGTGGGATCCAAAGGTGTTTATCGGTGGAGATAACGTGATCTTTTGGGGGCCCTTGGCCAAGACCGTGATCTTTGGATTGTCTTTTGCCACTTTCCTCACCCTGATCATCGTCCCTGCTACTTTTATGATCAGCTACCAAATCAAGCTAAAATGGAAAAAGCTATTTAAAAAATAATTTTTGGTCTTGGGAATGGCTTCTTATTACCTTTGCAATTAATTCAAAAAAAATGTTGAGATCCAACCACTGCGGCGCACTAAATGAAAATCATTCCGAGGAAGAAGTTACCCTGGCCGGATGGGTACAAAAAATCAGAAATAAAGGTTTTATAGTTTGGATCGATTTGAGGGATCGATTTGGTATTACCCAATTGGTTTTTGACGAGGAGCGAACCCCCGAGGCGGTTTATAAAAAATCGATGGAGTTGGGGCGTGAGGACGTGATCCAAATCAAAGGAAAAGTAATTGAGAGGGAATCCAAAAATCCCAATATGGCGACCGGAGGGATTGAGATACTGGTAGGGGAATTGACGGTATTGAACACCTCCAAAACACCCCCGTTTACTATTGAAGATCAAACGGATGGGGGAAAAGAATTACGGATGCAGTACCGCTACCTGGATTTGAGACGCACCCCTATACGAGAGAATCTCATCTTTAGGCACAAAGTGACAATGGCCGTTCGGAATTTTTTATCCGAAGCAGACTTTATTGATGTAGAGACACCCTGTTTGATCAAATCCACCCCTGAAGGAGCTCGCGATTTTGTCGTGCCATCCAGAATGAATAGCGGACAATTTTATGCCCTACCTCAATCTCCACAGACCTTTAAGCAATTACTTATGATCGCGGGGTTTGACAAATATTTCCAAATCGTAAAATGTTTTAGAGATGAGGACCTCAGGGCAGATCGCCAGCCGGAATTTACACAGATCGATTGCGAAATGACATTTGTCGAGCAAGAGGACGTCTTGGCTCAATTTGAAGCCATGATCCAACACCTTTTGTATGAAATCAAAGGGGTGAAGCTGGGCGACTTTCCCAGAATGACCTTTACGGAAGCGATTGAAAAATACGGTAATGACAAACCTGACATACGCTTTGGGATGACTTTTGGCGAGCTCAATGCACAGGCACAAAATAAAGGCTTTAATGTGTTCGACAGTCAAGAATTGGTTGTGGGAATTGCAGTGGCCGGTGGTGCCAACATGACCCGAAAAGAAATTGACGGATGGATCGAATGGGTAAAGCGACCCAAAATCGGTGCTAAAGGTTTGGTATGGGTAAAATGCAACGAAGATGGAAGCTACAAATCGTCTGTGGATAAATTTTTTGGCAATGAAGATCTATCCCAATGGGCAACTGCAACCGGAGCAAATGCCGGAGATCTGATTTTTGTGATGGCCGGAGCAGCACCAGCCACCCGAACCCAACTGAGTGCACTGAGGATGGAAATTGCCGAACAAATGGGACTGAGAAAACCCAATGAATTTGCCGCACTTTGGGTGACCGACTTTCCGCTTTTGGAGTGGGACGACGAGACCCAGCGCTATCACGCCATGCACCACCCTTTTACTGCTCCTAAAAAAGAAGATTTAGATCTGTTGGAAAGTGACCCGGGCAAAGCAAAGGCCAATGCCTATGATCTGGTATTGAATGGAAATGAAATTGGAGGGGGATCGATCAGGATCCATGATACAGCCCTTCAAGAGAAAATGTTTGATCTGCTGGGATTCACTGAAAAAGAAGCCCAAGAACAATTTGGCTTTTTGATGAATGCCTTCCAATACGGTGCCCCACCCCACGGTGGAATTGCATTGGGACTCGATCGATTGGTGGCCATACTTGGAGGGAGCGAAACCATCAGAGACTTTATCGCATTCCCCAAAAACAATAACGGAAGAGATGTGATGATAAACGCTCCGGCGGCATTAGAGGAAACCCAATTGGAAGAATTATACCTTAAATCTTTGACCAAAGACCCTTCTTAAGAGAAAATTCTTACAGCACCTTAAAGTAATTTGCTATGAAATATTTATTGAGATTTCTTTTTTTTGGAATTCTATTCAGTTTGGCAGCGGGGCTTTATGTCAATACCCTCGGGAATACTCTATTGGGAAATAAGATCATCGGATTCACCGTATTGACTGCGGCCTTTATTTTTATGCCTATTTTTTTGGTACACCGATGGAAAGGAAAAAAACTTAAGGACTACACCTTGTCCAAGGAAAATTTGGAGAAACTTCGAAATTTAGATCAAAAAAAATGATCTAATTGAGCTTACCCGCTAAAGAAAGTGTAACTTGCACAAAATTTTAAATTAAAATATGACTGGTACAGTTAAGTTCTTTAATGGATCCAAAGGTTATGGATTCATTACCAATGACGAAACTTCAGAAGATGTTTTCGTTCACGTTTCTGCCCTTGATGGGCTAACACTCCAAGAGGGTGATAAAGTTGAATATGTAGAAGAAGAAGGAAAAAAAGGGAAGCAAGCTTCGCAAATTTCCCTGCTATAATATACATTGCGACTCACTAAAAGCCTCCCCAGTGGAGGCTTTTTTATGTCCTTTTCTTTTGAAAAAATCGCTGAATTAAAGCTGCTGCCTCATCGGCCATAACCCCTCCATAAACGGTAGCCTTGGGGTGAGGGTTCAAGCGAGCCTGTTGATATCCCCGTTTGTCATCGTTGGCTGCAAAAATAATTTTACTCAGCTGCGACCAATAAATGGCTCCCATACACATCACACAGGGTTCCAGGGTAACATAAAGGCTACAATCGCTTAAATATTTTCCGTTCAAATAATTTGCTGCCGCGGTAATGGCTTGCATTTCGGCATGGGCTGTAACATCATTCAGTCGCTCGGTCAAATTGTGCGCTCGGGCAATGATTTTGTTGTCAATGACTACCACAGCCCCCACAGGAACTTCATCCGCATCATAGGCTTTTTGAGCCTCGACCAAGGCCTGCTTCATAAAATAATGGTCATCAAACATTTCCACCGGGTGAAAATACAAAACCCCGCCTGTGGGTACAAGCGAAACTTTATCTTTGTAACTTAAACAAATCATTAACCACCCTATAATGAGCGGAAAAAAAAGACTCTTCCTCCTCGATGCCTATGCACTGATCTTTAGAGGCTATTACGCCTTTATCAAAAATCCACGTATCAATTCCAAAGGCATGAATACCTCGGCCATCATGGGCTTTATGAATTCGCTTTTGGATGTAATCAAACGCGAAAAACCCGATCACTTGGCAGTGTGTTTTGATAAGGGTGGTTCTCAGGAAAGGACAGAAATGTTCACTGAATACAAAGCAAACCGGGATGAAACCCCCGAGGCCATTGTCATCGCAGTACCTTACATTCAAAATATCCTCGAGGCGATGCATATTCCCGTAGTAGTAAAAGAAGGCTTTGAAGCCGATGACATCATTGGCACTTTGGCCAAACAAGCGGAAAAAGAGGATTACCAGACCTTTATGGTAACCCCGGATAAAGATTTTGCGCAACTGGTTTCCGAAAACATCTTCATGTATCGCCCCGCCCGTATGGGCAATGGCATCGAAATTTGGGGAGTGCCGGAAGTTCAAGAAAAATTTGAAGTCGGAAGACCGGAGCAGGTCATCGATTACTTGGGCATGATGGGCGACAGTGTGGACAACATTCCCGGACTGCCCGGGGTGGGAGACAAAACCGCCAAAAAGTTCCTCAAGCAGTTTGGCAGTATGGAAAACCTGCTCGACAACCTCGACCAGGTTCAGGGCAAACTCAAAGAGAAAATCGAGGCCAACAAAGATTTGGGGATACTGTCCAAAAGGCTGGCCACCATCATTACCGATGTCCCCGTTCAATTCAACGAAAAAGATTACGAGCTTTCTGATCC
>VMHT01028729.1_pt1 | contig 11252 bp, 13 predicted proteins | sample 4693611 | NCBI WGS metagenome assembly VMHT01 (sample SAMN12280063, study PRJNA550983) | marine metagenome | isolation source: seawater sampled from same location over 5 years 0.02-0.2 micron viral filtrate | place: USA: collected off the coast of southern California halfway between the port... ... | reverse complement strand
GTTATTTGGATCTAATTCCATAAAAGCCAATTGACCATAATAAGTTGTTAGATAATTTGCAGCTTCATTAAACCATTTATTTGATAATTCTTTGTAACCTAATTTTTTATAAGCTCTGCCCAACCAATACGCACCTCTTGCAACACTTATTGGGTATCCGACGTTATTATAAAAATTTTCAAAATGATCTTTTGCTAAGAGAGGATCATCAAGGAAACTTAAGGCAATCCAACCACTCATCCATTCAGCTGCAGCAAAATCTGGTCCTTCAACCATTCCATGATTACTAGATATTTTGTAAGCTAATTCATATTTTTTTTTATAAATTAATGATCTTGAAATAATTTCTCGTTCAACCCACCATTTATCTGGTCTAACTAAGTATTTTTTTGTATTTTTAATATTCAATAAAATTTCAACAGAACTATCAACTCTTCCTCTTTTTCTTCTCCATTTTAATCTATCGTAATTTAACCCAGAGTCATTTTTAAATTTATCAGGAACTTTTGATATAGCGTTGTCAACACCATATGATTTACTCATTAACAATTGTCTTGCATTATATAAAAGCTCATAATCTTTCGGTAAATATCTTAGTAATCGTTTAAGATCCCAATATTTATTATTCCAAGCAAGATAATCAGCGCGTTTGATATAATCATCTGCATTTAAATATTTTTTAAATTTTTTTCTATAAAATCTTAATTCTGATTTTGTTAGCTCAGCATTTATCCATCCATCTTTAATTAATCTCACTCCTTTTTCTTTATTTCCAGTTAAAATTAAACTTTCTCCTAATATCATTTTACCAAAACCACTTAATGGTTCAGAAGAAGAAAATGAGTCGATAATTTTTTTTGGTGAAACATTATTTGTTGATAATTTATGTTCTGCTAAATATTTGATACGTCCAATCCTTGGATAATCTTCATTTTTATCTATGAAAGTTTTATATTCATAATATGATGCTTGATTTCCTTTTGTAAGAAGATGTCTCCATTGAATAAAATTATATATTGATTTATCTCTAGCTTTTTTGGCAGTTTTTAAAGCAGAAGGCCATTTAGCCTTTTTCATTTCAGAAATAGCTTTATTTGCAAGACTAAAGTCCTTTTTACTAAAATATTTTGAAATTTTAACTTCTTTTGTTTTTTTTGATCCTGCAATTAGTGGCTTTTTTTTAGGTAATATGAATTTAGGTTTGACAACTTCTTTTTTGACAATTTTTTTTTTAGGAATTTCTTTAATGACGAGTTTTGGCTTTGGTAATGGCTTTAAAATATTTATTAAAATTTTCTTTTTCAGCTCTTGATCTGTCAATTTTGGTTTTTTTATTGGTAAAAGATTTCTTTCATCCGAAGCCACAATATTGGGATTCAAGATAATGAACAATAATGAGCAGATTAATATTATTAACTTTCTGGGCATAATCTTTAGTATGTGAATCAATAATTTATGTTATAAGTATTTATGTTTAAAGGATCAAATGTTGCGTTAATAACTCCATTTAAAAATGATAAACTTGATGTTGATAGTTATATCAAATTAATTCATTTTCACATGGAAAATGGTACAAATGCCTTAGTTCCAGCAGGAACTACAGGCGAGTCACCCACATTAAGTCATGATGAGCATCAAAAAGTTATTGATTTATGTATTCAAGAAAGCAAAAATAAGCTTCCCGTAATAGCAGGAACAGGTTCAAATTCTACTGAGGAAGCCATTTCCTTAACAACACATGCAGAAAAAGCAGGAGCAAATGCTGCTCTTATTGTAACTCCATATTATAATAAACCAACTCAAGAAGGGCTATATCAACATTATAAAGCTATTAACGATAAATGTGGCATCCCAATAATTATTTATAATATTCCTGGAAGATCAGTAATTGATATGTCAGTTGAAACAATGACTAGACTTTTTGAATTAAAAAATATTATTGGTGTTAAAGATGCAACAGGTGATCTAGATCGGGTTGATAAGCAACTCAAAGCTATGGGAAAAGATTTTATTCAGCTTACAGGCAATGATGACAATGCATTAGAATTCAATAAAAGAGGTGGTGTTGGTGCAATTAGTGTTACAGCAAATATAGCGCCCAGACTTTGTTCTCAATTTCAAACTTTATCAATACTTACTGATGATGAGTCAAAAAAAGAAGCAAAAAAAATTGATGATATTTTGCAAATTCTTCATAGTGCAATGTTCGTAGAAAGTAATCCAAGCCCAGTTAAATTTGCTGCTAAACAATTAGGTTTATGTGATGACGCTGTTCGTTTACCTTTAGTAAAAGTAACTGAACAAACCAAGGAAATAATTGATAAAGCTTTGAAGGCCACTAAATTAGTTTAATGAATAAAAAAGCCAATCCTGGTTTAAAAATTATTTGTTTAAACAGAAAAGCAAGTTTTAATTATTTTTTTGAAGATCTTATTGAGGCTGGAATAGTTTTAAAAGGGTCAGAGATAAAATCAGTAAGGGATGGAAAAGTTAATATAGCAGACTCTTATGCTGTAGAGAAAAATGGAGAGATAGTTTTAATCAACTCACATATCGCTCAATATAAACAAGCAAACATTTCTAATCATAATCCAACAGATGAAAGAAAATTACTTCTCAATAAACGTGAAATTAATAAACTAATTGGAAAAATGCAAAGAGATGGTTTTACAATTGTTCCGACAAAAATGTATTTTAAAAATGGCAAAGCTAAAATAGAAATAGCCGTAGGTAAAGGTAAAAAACAATACGACAAAAGAGCGACTAAAAAAAGTAGAGATTGGAATCGTGATAAAGCTCGTTACATAAGAAAATCGAGTTAAATGATTTATATAGGAATAGGCTCAAATCTTGGAAATAAGATTAATAATATTGATAAAGCCAAATATCTCTTAAATGTAAATGGAATTAATATTACAAAATCATCTAGTTATTACGAAACTTTATCTTGGCCAGACTCTCAAAAACCAAAATTTATCAATATAGTAATTCAAACAAATACCAAAAAATCTCCAAAAGAACTTATAAAAATTTTTAAATCCATTGAAAAAAAATTAGGTAGAAAAAAAGGATTAAAAAATGCACCACGTACATGTGATATTGATATTATTTCTTATGATAATAAAATTTTATCTGGCCCTATAACTATTCCACATGAACGAATGCATCAAAGAAATTTTGTATTATTACCCCTATATGAGTTAGATAAAAACTGGATACACCCGAAAACAAAGAATAGTATAGAAAAATTAATTTTTTCCTTAACAATTAAGGATATTACAACTATTAAAAAAATTTAATTTAATGATATAGTATACAAATGCTTAATTCGACTGATTTAATTAATAAAGTTAAAGATTATAATAAATTTGTTAATTTAGATCGCTTAAATAAAGCTTATGATTTTGCAATAAAAGCACACTCAAATCAAAAAAGAGCTTCAGGAGATCCATATTCAGTTCATCCAATTGAAGTGGCAAATATATTGACTGATTTAAAATTAGACTCGGCAACTATTGCAACCGGTTTATTACATGACACTATTGAGGACACATTTGCAACTTATGAAATTATCAAAGAAGAATTTGGCGAAGAGGTTGCAGAACTTGTTGATGGTGTAACAAAAATATCTGTATTTGAAAACACAGCAGCAGCTAATTCCAAAGCAGAAAATTTTAGAAAACTCATTTTAGCTACATCTAAAGATATAAGAGTACTTCTAGTAAAGTTAGCAGATCGACTTCATAATATGAGAACAATTAAGTCGATAAAAAGTGAAGATAAAAAAAAAAGAATTGCTCAAGAGACCATGGAAATTTACGCTCCATTAGCAGATAGAATGGGTATGCATCGAATAAGAGATGAATTAGAAGATTTATCTTTCGAAATATTAAATCTTGAAGCAAGAAACCTTATTCAAACAAGATTAAATGAAATTAAAAAGGATAAAAAAGATATTTTTGAAAGTCTTTCTTTTGAAATTAAAAATCTTTTAGCTGAAAACGATATAGCAGCATCAATTCAAGGAAGGGAAAAAACTCCTTTTTCCATTTGGAGAAAACTTCAAAAAAAAAGAGTTTCATTAGAACAAATAACAGACATTATAGGTTTTAGAATAATTCTGAAAAATTTTGATGAATGCTATCAAACTTTAGGAGTTTTACATAAAAAATGGAATTGCATTCCAGGTAAGTTTAAAGACTACATATCCTCACCAAAAATAAATGGTTATAAATCACTTCATACATCTGTAATTGGATCTTATAAAAAACCAATTGAAATTCAAATAAGAACATCCGAAATGCATGATTTTGCTGAGAGAGGAATAGCATCTCATTGGCAATATAAATCATCAGAAAAATTTAATTCTCTTCAGTGGAAAGAATATGATTGGTTAAAAGATTTAGTTGAAATTATTGAAAAAAATGAAAACCCAGAACACTCTTATGAATATACAAAGCTCCAAATGTTTCAAGAAAATGTATTTTGTTTTACACCTAAAGGTTCTGTTATTAAATTACCAAAAGACGCTACGCCAATAGATTTTGCATATGCTGTTCATACAAAAATTGGAGATACTGCAATCGGATGTGAAATTAATGGTAATAAAAGTGAGCTTCAAACAATCTTAAGAAATGGAGATACAGTAAATATTACAACTTCAAAAAACCAATCTCCTTCTTTACATTGGATTCCTGTGACTAAAACTGGAAAGGCTAGAGCTGCTATCAGAAGATATTGGCATGATAAAGGAGAAGAAAAAGAACAAAAATTAAAGAAATACAATACTATTCTTTGGATATCACTACCTGATAAACCAGGTCAGCTTGGAAGCATAAGTTCTCTCATTGGTGATCACAAATTAAATATATCCAATTTAGAAATGGTGGGAAAAAACTCTAAGTATATTAATTTTAAATTTCAATTAATCATTAGAGATTTAAAGAATTTTACTAATTTTATTGCGGAGTTAAAGCAAAAAGGTATAAAATTTAAAATAATTAGACACGAAGATAAAAGAAATGCTTTCACACAAAAAATCCTTAGATATTTTAAAAAAGACTAATGCTCTTTTAGAAGGACACTTTGTATTATCCTCTGGCTTACATTCTTCAAAATATATTCAATGTGCAAAATTATTGAGTCAACCCCATAAGTCACTTTTAATATGCCAATCTTTAGCTAAAAAAATTAAGAAAAATTTCAAAAAAATAGACTTAATATTAGCTCCAGCAATAGGTGGTATTGTAATAGGATATGAAATAGGAAAACTTTTAAAAAAAGAAACAATTTTTTGTGAGAGAATAAAAGGAAAATTTACTTTAAGAAGGGGTTTTAATATAAAAAAAAATTCTAAGGTTTTAATAATTGAAGATGTTATAACAACTGGTAAATCAAGCATGGAATGTGTCAAACTAATAAAAAATTCTAAAGCGAAATTAGTAGGCTTTGCATCAATAATTGATAGATCAACCAAAAAAACTTTAAAGATTAAAAAAAGAATAATTTCACATTTAAAAATTAATGTTCCTACTTATAAATCTAATAAATTACCAAATAACCTTAAATCGATTCCAATAACAACTCCAGGAAGTAGATTTATTAAGTGAAAAGACTTGGTGTAAATATTGATCATGTCGCCACTCTTAGAAATGCTAGAGGCGAATTTCATCCAGACCCTTTTTTTGCTGCGAAATTTGTAAAAAATCAGGGTGCTGACTCAATAACAATACACTTAAGAGAAGATAGGCGACATATAAGAGATTTGGATGCAAAAAAAATATGTTCAATAAAAAATCTATTAGTTAATTTAGAAATCTCAATTAATGATGAAATAGTTAAAAATGCACTCAATATAAAACCTAACTTTATTTGCATAGTGCCTGAAAATAGAAACGAGATTACTACTGAAGGAGGTTTAAATTTAAACAAAAATAGAAATAAAATAAAATCTATTATTAGATTATTTAAAAACAAAAAAATTAGAACAAGTCTTTTTGTTAATCCATCTCAGAAAGATATTTTTATTTCCCAAAATCTAGGTGCTGATTGTATTGAAATACATACAGGTAGATTTGCAAATTTAGTTAAATCAAAAAAAAATATCAAAAAAGAATTAACAAGAATAAAAAATTGTTCGCGATTAGCAAATAAAATTGGATTAGAAGTTCACGCAGGACATGGTCTTGATTATAAATCAACTAAATTGTTAACAAAAATTAAAGAAATTAAAGAATTTAATATAGGTCATTTTATAATAAGTGAGTCAATATTTATAGGTCTTAAATCAGTGATTAAAAAATTTAAAAAAATTATTAATAAATGAAGACAATAGGCATCGGTGTAGACATTATTAAGAATAATAGAGTTAGATCATCACTTAAAAATAATAATTTTATAAAACGAATTTTTAGTAAAAATGAAATTTTGATTTCAAAAAAATTTACCAATAAAACTAACTACTTTTCAAAACGTTTTGCAGCAAAAGAAGCTTTTGTTAAAGCTTTAGGTACAGGCTTCAGAGATGGATTAAATTTTAAAGATATAGAAATATTTAATGATAAATCAGGAAAACCACATTATTTGATTAATTCTAAAATTAAAAACTATATTAAAAAAAAAAAGAAAGTTAAAAATTTTGAATTGTTTCTTTCAATTTCTGATGAAAAAGAATATTCAATAGCATTTACTATAATTCAAAAATTTTCATGATATCAAAGGATACAATCATAGATAACGGTAAAACTTTATTTTATGCTCTTATAATAGCAGTAATAATTAGATCTCTATTAATTCAACCTTTTTATATTCCATCTTCATCTATGGAACCTACGCTATTGGTGGGAGATAGACTTTTTGTTACAAAATATTCCTATGGTTACAGTAAGCATTCATTTCCATTTAGCCCGAACATACTAAATAAAAGAATATTGTTTTCCGAGCCAAAAAGAGGTGACGTAGTTGTGTTTAAAACTCCTGTGGATAATAGAACTGACTATATTAAAAGATTAATTGGATTACCAGGAGATAAGATTCAATTTATAGACTCAAATCTTTATATCAATAATAGTGAAATACTTAAATCTCGTATATCTAAACAAGATAAAATTTATTGTGGAGATAGAATGATCAAAGTTTATACATTTAAAGAAAAACTTCCAAATAATAAATCACATATAACTGTTTATTTGAAAGATTTTACTTTTCAAAATTCTGATATGTTTACAGTTCCTAAAGATCATTATTTTTTTTTAGGAGACAATAGGGACTGTTCTAAGGATAGTAGATTTTTATCTAGTGTTGGGTATGTTCATAAAGATAATCTTGTTGGGAAAGCCCAATTTATTTTCTTTTCTTCAAATAAATCAATTGGTAGGTTTTTTGCATTTTGGAAGTGGCATAAATCAATTAGATTCAATAGATTTTTTAAAAAAATTGATTAATGAAAATAGATTATTCAAATCTTGAAAAAAGAATAAATATAAAATTTAAAGATAAAAAATTATTAGTAAAATGTTTAACTCATAAAAGTTTTGATAAAATAAATAACAATGAAAAATTAGAATTTCTAGGAGATAGAGTTTTAGGTCTTGTTATAGCAAAAAAACTTTTAGAAATTTATCCAGATGAAAAAGAAGGAATATTAGATAAAAAATTCGCATCTTTAGTCAATAAAAAAACATGTTTACTTGTTGCTAGAAATATTAGCTTAGAAAAATATATCTTAACATTTAATCCAAAAAATAGAAAAATTAAAATTGAGGATAAAGTTGTTGCCGATTGTTGCGAAGCTTTAATTGGCGCTGTCTATTTAGATAAAAGTTTTGTAGCCTCAGAAAATTTAATACTCTCCTTGTGGAAACAAAATATTACAGATAGTGTTGTTACTCAAATAGATGCAAAAACTAAATTACAAGAGTATTCTTTGAAAAAATTTAAGAAACTTCCAACTTACAAGATTGTCTCAAATACTGGACCAAGGCATAAACCCATCTTTAAAGTTGGCGTAAAACTTCCGGGTTCTAAATATTATATTGGTGAGGGATCTTCAAAAAAAGATGCAGAACAAAAAGCTGCAATTTTATGTATAAATAATAATTTAAAATGATGAATTGGGACGATACAGGTTTTTTATTATCAAAAAATAAATATAACGAAAATTCTCTAATAGCTGAGATTTTTACTAAAAATCACGGCAAAATAAGTGGAATAATTTTTGGTGGAACATCCAAAAAAATAAAAAACTACTTACAAATAGGAAATCAATTATTTGTAAATTTTAGTTCAAAGTCTGAAACTAGAATAGGTTATTTTAAAATTGAAATTTTAAAGGCATTTTCTCCTATATATTTTGATCATGAGAAAAAATTAAACTGTATATCCTCCGCAATGAATTTAATTAAATTATTAACAGCAGAGTCACAATCTAATAGTAAGATATATGAATTAATTAATGAGTTTTTTTTAATTCTATCAAATTCAAATTGGTTAAAAAAATATATTTTTTGGGAATTAAAATTGTTAAAAAATCTTGGTTATGACTTAGATTTAATCGATATAGTGAATAAAAAAACAATAAATGATAAAACTTTATATATTGCTGAATCTTCAAACGAAAAAAAAATTGTACCAAATTTTCTGATTGATAAAAACGATAGTGTTAGTGATATAAAGGTTTTACTAGATGGGTTAAAACTTGTTGGTGATTTTATGGATAAAACGATTTTGAAACCAAATAATATCAATTTTCCAATTAGCAGAAATCAATTTATAAATTCTTTAAAATAGTTAGATTAAAATCTTATCCAATCTATCAGCATAATAACTTACAATTGCGTTTGCACCAGCTCTCTTAAAAGAAATTAAGCTCTCTAAAACTACATTATTATCTATAAGACCATTATTTATTCCATTAGATAACAAGCTATATTCCCCAGATACTTGATAGGCCATTACAGGAATTTTGAACTTTTCTTTAACTAATCTAATTATATCTAAATAAGGTAAACCTGGTTTAACCATTACCATGTCAGCACCTTCTTTTATATCAAGTGCAACTTCCCTCAACGCTTCATTGCTATTTTTAAAATCCATTTGATAGTTTTTTTTATTTCCTTTTAAAACTCCTTTTGAGCCTACCGCATCACGAAATGGTCCGTAAAAACTTGATGCGTATTTTACAGCATAAGATAAAATTTGTGTCATTTGATAACCATTCTTATCAAGAGACTTTCTTATTTTACCTATTCTACCATCCATCATGTCAGATGGAGCCAATACATCACAACCCATTTGAGCTTGCAGCAAAGATTGATTGATTAAAACATCAATTGTTTCATCATTTAAAACGTATCCAGAATTTAATAAACCATCATGACCATGAGATGTGTACGGGTCTAAAGCAACATCACACATTATCCCTATTTCATTTTTGTATTTTTTTTTGATCAATTGTGTAGCTTTACATACCAAGTTATCTTCATTTAAAGCTTCTGAACCTAATAAATTTTTCTTTTTTTTGTTTGTATATGGAAATAATGCAATCATGGGCAATCCACTCTTTATTGCTCTATCAACTATAAGACCTAATTTATCCAAAGAATATCGACATACACCTGGCATTGATCTAATAGGTAACTTTTTATTTTTACCATCAGTAAGAAATACTGGTAATATAAAATCACTAGATGTTAGGTTGTTTTCTTCAACTAATCTTCTAGACCAATCGTTTTTTCGACTGCGTCTAAGTCTCAAACTTGGAAATTTTCCTGTTATCATCTTAAAATTAATTTATTATATGCGACAAATGTTATATACAAATATTACTTAAAACCTATATTAAAAAAATCATATGGATTTAAATTTTAACGATTTTCAAAAGCAAGACCTAAAATTTGACATTAATAAACTTCAAAAGGCATACAATCAAATTCTTGAAATTAAAGATTTTAGTGGTCCAGAGGGTGTTTCGAATTTTGGAGCTATATCACTAACCCAAATACCTGGCGATCCAGACTCAATTAAAGGACATAAAGCTAGAGGTGTATTTTGGACCAAGCCAGATTCATCTGGGCAAGAAACTATCAGAGATGAAAAAATCGATGAAGGGGCATATTCGGAATTTATTGAGGAATACAAACAAACTTACTTTAAGGAAGTGTTTGATGTTCTGTCATCAAAATACAAATTAGGTAGAGTGAGAATATTGTTAAAACAACCTAGGTCGACTTTAAGTTGGCATAGAGATCCAGAACCGAGACTACATATTCCAATCATAACAAATCCTGGTTGTCATATGGTTATAGATAATGTTGCTAAACACTTACCAGCGGATGGTTCAGTTTGGATTACAAATAATACTAAATATCATAATGCATTCAATGGTGGTGAAGAAAATAGAATCCATTTAGTAGCATGTGTATTAGATCATAAATTTAATTAATTTGAAAACAATTTTTATTACATCGGATCATGATGGATAAAACTTAAAAGAAAAAATTAAAAAAAAATTTTTCAAAAAATATAAATTTCAAGACTTAGGAACCAATAATTCCAATGTTTCAGTAAATTATCCTGATTATGCACATAAACTTTGTAAAAAAGTTGCTAATAATAATTCTAATATGGGTATTTTAGTTTGTGGCTCAGGCATGGGAATGTCCATGGCAGCAAACAGACATAAAAAGATACGAGCTGCAGTGTGTTATTCAACAAAAAACACAAAATTATCTAGATTGCATAACAACGCAAATATTATTACATTGGGATCTAGATTAACAAAAAAAAATACAGCATTTAAATGTATCGATATTTTTATTAAAACAAAATTTGAAGGTGGCAGACACAAAAAGAGAGTAAAAAAAATTTAAAAGATTATGTCTAGTGAAAAAAAATATATAAATTCAAGTTATGAAGATTTTTTTGAAAAAAGTCTTTCAAGGTCTGACCCAGATCTTTTCAAAGCTATTAACGACGAGTTAGTTAGACAACAAAATCATATAGAGCTTATTGCTTCTGAAAATATAGTCTCACAAGCAGTGTTAGAAGCTCAAGGTTCTGTTTTGACTAATAAATATGCAGAAGGTTATCCTGGCAGAAGATATTATAATGGATGTGAGCATGTTGATGTTGCAGAACAATTAGCACTTGAAAGAATAAAAAAACTTTTTAATTGTAAATATGCAAACGTCCAACCGCACTCAGGAGCTCAAGCTAATGGTGCTGTATTTTTAGCTTTGTTAAAACCAAATGAT
>VMHT01037914.1_pt1 | contig 11253 bp, 8 predicted proteins | sample 4693611 | NCBI WGS metagenome assembly VMHT01 (sample SAMN12280063, study PRJNA550983) | marine metagenome | isolation source: seawater sampled from same location over 5 years 0.02-0.2 micron viral filtrate | place: USA: collected off the coast of southern California halfway between the port... ... | reverse complement strand
CTCCATTGTTTCTTGGTCAAATTCGCTTACTTTGGCGATGAGATTTGGGCTGTTTCCATCGATGACAACGTGCAGTCGATGCTCAGAATCGACCCATCCGTCAACCGAAATGAAGAACACATCGGCAACATCCATTGTCGCTAAGGTGAGCTCTCCTGCAAAATCAATGGTATTTTCTGCGAAAAGAACAGGCCAGCCCCCATCCTCAAGTGTGGATGGCAAATATCCTGGCGCGTCGATGGATGTGTTTCCATCCGTGAACATTTCTATTGTGACATCAACCCAATGAACTGTGCTCGTGATTGTGAGCATAGCCATAGTGGTGTTCGGATACGCATAGATTCGTTCGACAGTATTCCGTTCGACGACGATCTCAGGCATCATTACCCAATTGTCATCGATCCGAACCGAAAGTGTTGCAGAGATGTCCTCGATCACTGGAGCAAGTTTGACGATCCCTGTTTCACCAAGGAAGAACGCACTCTTTGAACTAAAATGACCCATTTGTACAAATTGAGATACGTTTTCATCAACGGTCATTGTCAACTGAGGCTCGTGTATTGTTCTCTGTAAGGCATACGATGAGAACGATGCCAATGTGGAAACTTTGACTATGATACGACCATCTTCTTCTATCGGAAGATAGGTTGCATCCTGCAAAATACTGGGATTTGTTCCTGTAAGCGATTCGATATGCTGTGATAGGTATTGCTCATCCGATTCGGTTTGCATGTAAAATTCAAAACGAATTGAATCCGAAGCATGGTGGAGATTCAACTCCACGATTTCGTCTGCAGACACAGAGAACCCGAAGTATTCATCAGAACCTGCTTCTACACCACCGATGTCGAATTGTGGTGCAGAGAAATTCCCGACTGCAATGGAATTCAAGTTTCCGCGTTGCATATTGAGGCAAAGGTCTGGTTGTGAGCAACGGGTCGATTCGGTAAAGTCAATACTCGCTTGAGGACTTGGTCGTTGAGACATTTGGGTTTGTTCCTCTGCAATCAAAAAGGAGGTCGAGGCAATCTCGTTGATACTTGAACTGATGGATATCTCAACGGTTCCACTTTCGGTTGCTCGATGTGTGGCCGATGATGTAGAGGTTACCGTTGTGTCATCATCGACGAGTTCGACTTCACAAGAACTGCAACCAACGTTGACAGAAACAATCGTGCCTTCATTGACTTGGACAGTCTGTTGATACGGTTCATCGGGATTCAAGTCAATCATTTGTATACGCTCATCGATGATGAATTCATCAGATCCATTGTCTGCATTTGAAAGCGGTAGATTCACTACAAGGAGGGACAACAAGACAAGCATTGGCAACAGCGAGTTATACACTGGTCTATCCTCCATGAAGAGGGGTCGGTGGCCAAGTCTTTCAACACTTTCTTTCAATTTCGTGCCATCTTTGAAAAACAGACCATCACAGCGAGGGCTATGGCAGAAGGACTTGGACGTACGGTTCTTCATCGGCATCGGTATGCACGTGTTTGGGGGCTTGGAAATCGTTCATCACCCGCAATTCGCACCCCTGCTCTCATCTCTACGGAAGACGATGACGAAGCAAGTAAAGCAATAGCTGCCTTCCATTGCAAGCAATCACGAACGATTCCAGCAACAATTTCTGTCTCGACTCATCATCACCTGATGCCACCAGAATTTCACCAACCAGGGCCAAACATGGAAGCATCCGTAGGTCATGTCCTTCCTCCTTCATTGGATGAGGCGAATGCAGGTGAATCTGCAGACACTGGATTGTTGTTACCGGTCTCGTGGCAACGTTTACATCACGATCCAACGTTGTTGGACGAAACTCTCTTTCCGAGTATTGTTGTTCTAACCGACGCCGTTCAATTAGCTGCTCAATCAGGAAAACTTGTCAAGGCAATTCAAACCTTGAAACATCGTTTCCCTGGAGCGTTGCTATGGACGCCAGGACTCGGTGGCCCTGATAATATCGCAGTCCTCTCATGGTTTGGAGTGGATTTGTTTGATACAACTCGTGTGCGTCTTGCACTGAGCACAGGTCATCTTCTGACCTCATACGGACCAAGAATGCCACTGGCTGAGGAAGAATGCACAGCGGATACAGGCCTACGCCATTACGAACAAGCAATTTGGTCGGTTCAATCAGCTATCGAAACTGGAACCCTTCGTCGTCTTGCTCAACAACAGAGTCTGAACAGTCCAAGATTGGTTGAACACATGCGTCATTTCGATTCCATCATGAAATCAATGGATGACGTATTGCGTATACATCCTTCTGGAGTAGAGAAAATCGAATTCATGTCACAAGAGAGTCATCTAGATTCTGAAGTGGTCAATTGGGTCAATTTCATGCAAGAGCGGTACAAATGTCCAGAGAACCTTGACAATACCCTTGTCTTGTTGCCATGTTCAGAACGCAAGCCATATCGACTCTCAAAATCACATCGCAAGTTCATTAATGCCATCGGGAGCAACGGCTGTCATGAAGTAATGGTCACCTCTCCACTCGGTTTAGTTCCCCGTGATTTAGAGGATGTCTGGCCTGCAGGATTCTATGATATCCCAGTAACTGGTGATTGGTCAGAAGATGAACTTACCCGAATCAGGACGATGGTTCAATCACTTGTGGATCGCCATGATTATCGATGCATTATCAACCATAGCGGTGTGCCAATCGAACTTGAAGAGCACGATGTAATCGAAACTCGCCAAGGTGAGTCCTCGGGTTCTCGCATTGCACTTCAGAGGCTGACGGAAGCGGTTCAGCAAGCCAAAGAGAAGCATCAGGTACGCCGGCGTAAGGGTGAAGCAATCAACATCGATCGATTCAAAAGCATCTCACGCTATCTTTACGGCCGTGATGATTGGTTGGATGGTTGCAGGATTAAAGGAAAGCCACCACGTTGGAAGATTGAAAAGGACGGAAAGCAACTTGCGCTATGGTTCTTTGACCGTGCCGGTTTCTCGTTCAGTAAAGAAGCAATTCTTCCACTTCACGAACACAACATCCTCCCCATTGTTCATCTCAAACCCGGAATCAAATGGAAGGGAGATCTCCATCTAGGAATTATCGATTCCTTTGCTTCAAACATACAACGCGGGCAGGACTTGATGGTCCTTCAAGGTGGGCAACCCATTGGCTTGGCGAGGAGCCTTGCACCGGGTTGGGAATGGTTAGGCACGCCTGGACGATTAGCAAAAATGCATCAAAAGAGATGACCTGATGAAGCGATGTGGTTAAGAAGGGTAAGCAGGTCGCAAGATTGCTCCGAGTGGTCCATATGGCACGAATGTATTCTTCTCGAAAAGGAAAAAGTGGCTCATCGAAGCCGTTCATGACTGAGCCATCCGCATGGTCCAACACCGATGTCAAGGAGATTGAGTCCTTGATTGTCAAGTACGGAAAGGAAGGCATGAGTACCTCCCAAATTGGAATTGTACTACGTGACAAGCACGCTGTACCAAACGCACGACTTGTTATTGGCAAGCGTATTGGTGCCGTTCTCGCAGAGAATGACTTGGGTGGCTCCTACCCTGAAGATCTAATGAACCTCATGCGCCAAGCAGTTGCCATCATCGATCACCTCAGCACCAACAGTCGAGACATTCACAACAAGCGTTCTCTTGAATTGACGGAAGCTAAAATTCGTCGTCTAGGAAACTACTACAAGGCCGAAGGCCGGCTTGCAGCAGACTGGAAATACAAGCGCGACCAACTCCGACTCATCGTCGAGTGATTGGGAGCATTCATTTGTCTCGAGGTTAAGGCCTCGTTGGGACGGACATGAAAGACCTGCGCAAGGCCTCGTTTTTTGCACCAATTGACGGTGTAATCGAAGAAGCTGTAACCTTCCTACAATCCGAGCCATTGATGTTGATGACGACGGCAGATTTGCATTCAATTCTTGCATTAGGATTCCTTGAATCTGCTCTTCTCGATCGAGGAATCTCCTACTCTCGTAGAATCTTACCTCCAAATTCCCATATTCCTCCTGATGAGAACAACTTAATTCCAAATCAAGATAATTCGAGTATTCTATTCGTAGACCCTTGGAGTCGTATTGAATCATCGCTTCCAAATGTGTTGGTGCTATCCGCCCAACCGGTTGAAGTTGAATTTAGTCATTCATCGACCAAACGGAGGGGGCGAATTGATGTCGTCTTGCAATCATCTGCTATCGCATCCAGTCTATCTCCAAACGGCGCTCGTTCCAAGCGATGTAGGCCTTATTCTGGATGCGGGCAATGGTTGATGGAAAGCCTCGACACAACAATGGACCCCATTCATACACTAATTCGTGATTTTTTACGAGATGAAGGTTCAATCCAAGTCTCTCCCTTACCAGATGTTCAAGACCCTAGCGTCGAGATGATACCGCTTGCGTCCCCACGTCGTCTTCAACGACTGAAGAAACTGTGGGATAAAATGGATGCTTCCTCACGTGCTCAAGCACTCTCCGAGTACAGCCTGCCTCTGCTCTCAAGCTCAGGGATCTCCACTGCACGTCTCGAAGAACTCATTTGGAAGAGAATGCTCATTCCAAATCAATCATCAGATTTGGCTTCTATTCTTTTTCAAATCATGAAAGACTGGCCTTCTGAATCTGATTCAGCCATCCTGCATGCGGGTCGTATGCTGGATGAACTTCTCAAAACGGGAAGGCTGATGGCATCGACGGATTGAAACACCAAGAGGTGTTGGGATTGGTATGGCGATTGAACGTTTGTTGACAGGAAGCATTCGTGAGCGAGTACAGGACTTGATGTCAACTGAGGACCTGATTATTGAATCATTCAAAGACATCGTAAAGGACGAACTCAAGGCTCACATCCGAAACAAGATTGAGGAAGATCCTGATCTTCATGCTGAAATCAAGGAAGCAGTCACCTATTATTTCCACCAAAAGGCTCGTTCAGTCTATGCTGAACTCAAAGCGACTCGAGCCGCAACAAGGCTTGGACTCCGCCTTCTTCCTGATGAATTACAAGGCGAGGTTGGTGAAGCACTAATCGGACTATTTGAGAAAGAACTTGGCACTCTTTTGGATAAGGCACTTTGATCGAAATATCCGATTCTTGTTACGCATATCGGCGTTGGAGTTATACGCCTCTTTAGAGACCGGGCTGTGTGGAGAGAATGCGTGGACGGGTCTTCATCATCTTGAGTTGCTTCATGCTCTCACTCCTTGCTCCATATTCTCCGTTCACTCCTCTAGCCCAAGCTGAGAATTCACCTGTATGTTGCGAAGCCGCAGAAGTGGATCTTTACCTTCTCGGTGATTCAGACCTTCGATTATCACCGTTTGTCGATTTACTCTCGGAGACATCTTCCTCTCGGTCCTTTGAAACGGCAGTAGCATCATCTGAACAGATAGGGAAATGGGAGCTTGAATCGGCTTGGCCGGGGACAGTTCCCGACGCAACATGGTCTGTAGAGTTGGGTTACACTGTATCCGATGCAGGCGGTGCAAACCTCAACTTGTCTGCGACGATTACCATTGGAGGTTCTTCGTTTACAGGATTCCTTGGTATTGGTCAACAATTTGTTCCGCAGGGGAGTGGAACCGTTACCATTGACGTGCCAGTCGAAGAAGTTCAGGTGAGCGGTACATCGGAGATTTCGATTTCTATTAATGCGCGCAGTGTTATCTTCAATCTTCCCGGAAGCGGTGCTAAAGTCGAATTTTTCTGGGGCAGTGAAGAACAGCCTTCCTCACTAACCGCAGAATTGCCACTCGTGGACTTAACCTTGGATGAGCCAGTTGTTGAAGGGGATCTTGTATACTTCGCAGTTCGAATCGAATCACCGTTTGGTATGGAAGCCTTGGTCTTTTCAAAATCGATTGAGTTGACTGTCAATGGTGCCCAGCAAACAGCAGATCCAACAGAGGTCCTGGAAGGGGATGCGATTCTCGTTATTTGGGAATGGGCTGATGGTTCAGGTGGACAAGAAACTGTCAATGTCTCAGTGGCCTATGAATTTCAAGAAGGGCTTGTACTGACTGGTTCTTCTGATTTTGAAATTGAAACATTTGACGGAGCTGGAACTGGAGGTGGATTTTACCCTGCAAATGAACCGTTGCGAACTAATGGCAAGGGTTCTCCACTGGACGTGTCCATTTCAATGGAATTGGATTCGGAAGAAGGCGGGCTTCGACTTGCCCAAACTACAATCCTAACCATTGAGGGCGAGATGGCGTTTTGGATTCGCTGGGGATTGGATCATCTCGGAGACGAAACCATTCCTCTCTCACCTGTTCTGAAAAATTTTGATGGCGGAAACATCAATGATGAACAACGTGGTAGCCGAGTTATCGAAAATGCAGAAGTCAGCCAGTTTGAAAATTACATGGATTCCTATTACCTTACATTCTTTCGACTTGGTTTAGGTTTAGAATCAGAAGAGTTGATTGGAGACCTTTCAGATGCTCAGTCCTTTGCTATAACTCTCGACTTGATGGGTGAGGAACGAGTTCGAAACTCTCCACTGAAATTACGAATCGATTCTCTGACACCAATCACATCGGGAGTAAATTACCGGATATTGAACAGTGCATTCATGAGTCCGCAACCATCTCCACTCTGGTCTGTTTACGATCTGTTTTTGACCATCGAATCCAGTGCCATGACTTCCTTTTCTGGCCTTGAAGTAAAGCAAACGGATGAAATTGAGTTGACATACATGCGATTCCCTTGGGGTGAATCAGGAACACTCAAGGCATCCGGATTAACACAATCGGATAAATTCACGATTGATTCCTATCCCACGACTTCAGTGATTCACGCCCCTATTGGTTTGACTATCACCATGACTTTGGTCTTGGCGGGCGGTCTATGGTTGGCGTTTAGAATGGTTCGAAATCGAGTCAAATACCCTCTCATGATTGAAATGGTTCTCGTCCCTGTTGTTTTCTTGTTGCATTTCTTCGCGTTTGAACCGTTGTACATTCTTGCGTCAAGCGGTAGCGTTGTGTTTGTTTGGTGGGCTACGGCACTTATTTCCCCTAAATCAGCGCAGAGTATAGCGAATCAATCCAAACCACAAGTTATGCTTGCGAACTTCCCAACAATTGCATGTCCTCAATGTCAAACGTCGAATCCTGTAACCTCTGATTTACGTCCTATTCGTATACAATGCACGGGTTGCGACCGAATCATCAAGATTGTAGCGTAGTGTCAAAACCCTCTTGAACGGTCACGTCCAGCAAGGTCCATGAGCGACACAGTTGCAGATTTGGAACTCGATGATGAACACGTAACCATTGGACTGGACGACACCCTCGTAGAGGGATGTAAACGACTTGTGAGCATTCCCTCGGGAATACTTGTTGTGCTTGACGATGAAGATCAAGTAAAGGGCGTCATCGGACAACGTCAAATGTTGAAAGCCATTGGAAACGGTGTTGATGTGAATGAAACAACATGTAAGGAAGTTATGGAGATGGATGTTCTGAAGGTGGCCTTGTCAGATTCGATTGCAGATGTGATCAAATCCGTCAACGAGAGAATGCCACAAGCAGTCGTCGCAGTTGACGATTCAGGAGCCTTTGAAGGCTATTTTTCTCCTGACGATTATCGACAGGCGCAATCGATTCTTTCTGCAAATCCGTCTCTTTCGTCACTTTGATGAATGTACTCGAAGTACTTACTCATGCATCAGTAAGTAGCCATTCGTAGTTGAAATGGCATAACCGATTCGTTCCAATTGAACAATCGTTCCAAGAGGATACGTATTGGATTCTATACGGCCGGAGATGAATTTCATTTCTTCTTGGTCTGGAATAATAAGAGTTGATTCTTCCGACGTAGTAGATGAAACCCAATGGATAATTGGACGTTTATCGGTACGTTCAATTGACCCCAGTATTCCATTTTCTTCAATGTCAGCAAATTCCTTCAATCGATAGGTTTGACCTTCATCTTCCTGCTCGATAAAAATACTTGATTTCTCGAGAGATATTCTTCGAACACCTTGATTCTCATGGTTTGGATGAACGGGTAAATTCACATGTGCAGGTACATCCCCTCCAATCTGAATTTCTACTGGATTTCGAATAAACGAAAGTCGAGGTGCATCATCATCGATCATCTTGGTGTTATGCGAAAATAAGGTGGCGAGTGGGACTGAGATGTCTTTTTGCGTCACACCCAGTTCAATCCAGAAATTACGAAGCGCATCCGCTTGTATACCCCTGGCTTGCAATCCCTGAATCGTTGGAAGACGAGGGTCAGCCCACCCGTCATATTCTCCATTCTCGATTGATGCTCGCATTTTTGATGTCGAGAATCCACCCCATTCGTGAACCTTTACTCTTCCCCAGTAAATTGTCTCAGGATAGGTCCAGCCAAAGTGTTCGTAAAGCAACGTTTGTTTCCTTGTAGAATCCATCAAATCTTTTCCTCGAATAATGTGCGTAACCCCTTGGAGGTAATCTTCAACGGCACTTTGGAAATCAAGAAGTGGCCACACTTTGTATTTTGAACCAATCGATGGACGCGGGTGTGGATTGGCTTCTGTATCTTGCATCCGAAGTGCTGGCCAATCACGTAGTGCAGGGTTTTTGAGTGTCATATCGGTTTTTACACGAACGACAGCATCACCTGGTTTGTAGGTCCCATCAAGCATTTTATTCCAATCTTCAAGATTCTCTTCAACAGATTTCTCTCGGCATGGACAATTCGATTTTGACTCTCGGAATTCTCGAAATGCCTCTGCGGAACATTTGCAAACATAACCAAATCCTTCGGTCAGCATTTTTTCCGCATGCTTGTAGTAATGTGAGATTCGATCGCTTGCAATGACAATACGGTCTGCAGGTCTTCCCAGCAACCATTCGACTTCCTCTGGAATCAAATCATAAGCAGACAATGTAGGGGGCTTGACTGTCGTGTCAGTGTCATCGAAGCGAAGAATGAGTGTGCCTTCGTGTTCCTTTGCATAGGTTCCATTGATGACAATACCCCTTGCGTGACCAAACGATAACGGCCCGTTTGGATTTGGTGCAAAACGTAAGACGATTTTCTTATCCTTGACATTCTTGAGTTCTGGTAAACCTTCCCTCTTTTCCTGCTTCTGCCGTCCTTCGAGAAGATGTGGCGCATCACTTGCGAGTATGGATTCAACATGTTCAAGACCCTGTTCTTGAGCAAGCTGATTCGCTTTTTGAACGGATTGTGCTACAAGAGGGCTCACTTGTCCGCCGTATTGACGAAGGTCTGCTCGCATGCTCATGATTCGTCCGATGACTGAACCTGCTGCTCCTTTACCGTCATACTCGAAGGCATTTTGCAAGGCTAAATGCCAGATTAATTGTTGAGTATCCTCGTCAGGAGTCCAGGCCATGGTTTGGCCTGAGGCTGATAATTCATGAATACGTTGGCTTGAATTTACATTGAAAACAAGGTCGTTCCAGTTTTCTCTCGCTTCGGAAGAGGAGTTGAATTGTTTTGATTCCAATAACGTTCGACTGTTGCCCACGACCAACGTAGATCAGGGTGAATCTGTTCAGAGCCAATCAGTTTCGGCAAGGCTGAGATTGTTTTTGGATCGGAAGGGTATCCACTCCCAATTGGAAATCCCAAGGAATCCTGTAGTTCATGGATGATTCGATCACGAACTACTTTCGCAACAATGGATGCGCCTCCTACAATTCGATAATTTGCATCAGCCTTGTGTTCAGAGAGGATTGTGGATTCATCCCTTGGCCATTCATTCAGACGTTCTGTAATCCGATTTGTAAACCGCTGTTCATTGACATCACATGCATCCATTGTTATCCGCAATGGTGCATTAGAACTCTTGTTGTGACGATTGAGAATTGCCGCAAACAAATCCACTTCAAGGAGATTCAATCCCTGTCCCTCGACTGCATTATCGATTCTATTCGGTTGGCATATGATGGTGTCAACAATCCAATCTCTCTCCCGTTCCTGGTCCCGAATCCATTCGTATTGCATGGCCCTTTTTTTCGCAGAATGATGTTTGGAATCTGAGATGTCATGTTCGACAAGCATTGATTCATCTTCCTCTGGAATCGACAGTAAACCAACGACAAGAGGGCCGAGTACAGGTCCTCTGCCCGCTTCATCTACACCTACAAGTCGCATGGAATCACTCACAGATCGAATTCATCCTCTTCATCAACTTCTGATGGTAATGGCACATTCTCTTGTGCTCGAGGAGTAGGGGTGAGTGTTAGATTTTCATGGCGGATTGTCCGTTGTGTAATTGCAGTTGATGGTTCAAGATTTTCATTTTCCTGATGGGGCATAGAGACTCCATGGTTGATGATATCTGAAGCAATCTTGTCCATTGTTGCCCGTTGTGAGGACATGTCGTGATGGTCGAGCACGGTTGTAGCAGCGTCTCGAATCGGCTCAGGGAGTGGCTCTAGTGCAGGAGCTGACGGTGTTGATTGGGATTGGAAGGCCTTCTCAAATGCATCTCGACTCATCGTTGGACTTTCGACAATCTGAGGCTGTTGTGTAGATGGCTTGTTGAACTTCTCCATCCAATTATCTTGAGTTTCCTCAGGTTGCTCGTTGAATTGCCGTAACAATTCATCCTGTTCATTTCGTTGAATTCGGTCCCGAACAGCTTTATTGATAACAATACTTGAGATTGCGACGCACACTACAATCAACCACCATCCTTTGATGATGAGGCCAATATCTCGTACCAATTCAGACAAGGAGTAACGTTCTTTTTCTTGCTCCACCTTCCATTGTTTTCCAAGGAATTCTTCCTCAATCGTGAAGATAAATTCGGTTTCTGGGTCAAAGATTGAACGGACAACGATGTCAAGGACAAGAGTTCCATTGGCCGTTTGATCTGCTGGCAACTCTGCTGTACCTCTCAACGTGAAATTTGCCTCGCGTGGAAGATTGCCCAATTCAAACGTCCGTGGTCGTTCGGAATCGCCATCAATGATTGCCCCGTTAGGGGGTGTGAATCCCATTTCAGTGGAATGTGATGATTGCAACTGGACGATCAATCCATCTTCCAAATTCCCATCGTTTCGAAGTTGAACAGCAAAATTGACCACATCTTGTGAATCAACTTCGCTTTGGCCATCAAGGAATGTCCAAGCAACATTCGGTCCTACAACGACATCGATCGAGTAGGTCTGTAGGACCTGCCCTCCATTCAACTTCATATCGAATGATATCGAACCTTGTTGATATGCTGTTGCATTTCCATCGATTGTAAATTCGATAGCATTGAAGGTGGTTGCTTCGTATTGATCAAGTTGTATT
>VMHT01194391.1_pt1 | contig 11254 bp, 7 predicted proteins | sample 4693611 | NCBI WGS metagenome assembly VMHT01 (sample SAMN12280063, study PRJNA550983) | marine metagenome | isolation source: seawater sampled from same location over 5 years 0.02-0.2 micron viral filtrate | place: USA: collected off the coast of southern California halfway between the port... ... | reverse complement strand
GGGGGAACAGCTGTAAACTTCTCTTCTACATTTTTTAAGAATGCGGAAATAGAAGAAAGTAATGAACTTAAAATGAATATATACGAAGAAGATGGTAATACAATTATAGAAGCTGAAGCAGTTTTGCCAGCATGGTCTGAAAGTTTCTTTGATGACAATGGCAAACTAATGGATATTAATAATATTCCTGATGAGCTACGTACACTTATCACATACCGTATACCGTCTGCAGGTAAGAAAGCTATTATAATGATTAAAGCAAAAGCTTTTTCTCCTAGAGCAAACGGTAATATTATATTATTACCTAATGATTTTATTGTGCAGTCAGGTATGGACTTTGATATTGACAAGGTTAACTTTATGCATAAGGTATTCTACAAGAATAAAAAAGGTAAGTTTGTTGTACCTAAGTATGGTAAACTAAATGCAGAAGGAAAAGAAGATTTATCTAGAGATGCTCGTAACAATGAGATTTTTGAAGTATTTAGATCTGTACTTTCTAATCCTGTACACTATTTAGAAATTGTGTCACCAGAGACATTTGAAGATGTTACTAAAGCAAAAGAAAATATACAAAAAGTTACGGGAGAAAACGATGAAAACATAATTTCTGGATCGTATAGCGACCAAAACAGATTACGTAAAAGAAACATAGCAGCAAAAGATTTAGTAGGTATAGCAGCTAACTATAACCAGTTTACTACTCTATCTCAAACAATGAAGTTAGAGCTCGTAGAGCCTTTAGTATTTAAATACCCTAAAAGTAAATACACTATTAGCAAATTAAAATCTAGGTTTGGTGCTAGCAATGTAAAAGAAGAAGGTAATAATATTATAGTAGAGCATAAATATATAAACCACTCTAAAGACGGTTTAAATGTAGAAGGTAGGCTTACAACAGAGTACTCGGGGCAATCTTTAGGAGCGTCTGTTGACTCAGTAAAAAATCCATCTTTTGAAGCTTTTAATGGTAATACCTATACATATGCTATGATGGGAGCAATGCTTGCAACAGGTAGCACATACAATATGGCAGCCTATATGTTAAGACAGCCTATAGTTAAACAAATAACCAGTATGTACTTTAGAAATAAAGGTATTGTAAGCACACAGCAAGGTGGGGAAAGATTTGAAGTACGTGAAAGGTATATTAAAGAGCTTTTAGGTAATCAGTATAGTAAAGTACAGTTTAACACTAAAGCTAAAAACGAAATGTTAGTAGAATTAGGTGTTAATGTTGGCGAGTTTACACCTTTTAGTGAGTCAGAGTTATTAAATAGCATAAAGAAAAGTGTAGAAATGAAGAGTATTTCTAACTTATCAGGTAACGATAGCTTTATAATTGATCAGTTAAACGTATTTGAAAACTTTATGATACTACGTAGAGCAGGTGAAGCTATGGATGATATGATTAGGGCTACTAAACCAGAAGCAACTGGTGCAGGTCCATCATTAACTGTAACTGAAGAGTTAGATGCTGCGCAAGAAAAAACTTATAACTATCAGATAGGAGAAGAAATAGGCTCTAGAATTATAGATGGTAATGGTAACGATGGTATAGAAGGAATATATAGTCCTAGTAACTCTACGATGGCGATTATACCTACAATGTATAAGTATTCTAATGCAGCTTCTATGAAACTTTTAAAAAGCCAATTTCCACAATACAGTCCTGCAGTAAGGTATATAGTAGACGATATAAACCAGCTTATAGGAAAAGACTATAAGGGTGAAAGAGCTAAACTAATACATAACTTTGTGTTAGCTAAGTTAAAAAATAATGTAGAATTTTTTAAATCAAGTAAGTATGCTAATTTACTAGGGTTTTCTGAAGAGTCTAGTGTTGCAGCTAAAGTTGCAGAATTAAAAATTAAGCACCCTAAAGTATCAGGAGAACCTACAGAAATTTTACACTATTTATACCCTAAAACATCTATAGAAGAAAGAGAAAAAAATTACGGGGCAGAACTTATTGACTTTAAAGCCCCTATGGATTTAGCAAACTCACTAGAAGATTCTTTCCATGATATGTTTTACGGGCAAGTTCCTGGGGTAAAGAAAGAGGATCAAAAAGAATTTAAAGATTTAGCGAGAGAGTTGATACAATACTCTTATCATACTACAGGATTAAGAGCTGGTCGTAATTCTTTTGCTGGTTACATTTTACCTAGTATACTAAACTCAGAAGAAATTAGATACGGTGAAAAACTAAATGAAATATCAGGAGCGATTGTAAACAATAGTAGACAAGTATTAAACTCAAATGAAACTATATTTGAGTTCTTTATGCATAATTGGAAAAATAAAGATATTGTACCTATAGGTAAAAAGCAATGGAAGAAAAATAACAAAGGAGAATTTTATGTTGCAAAGAACTCACCAAGATGGGAGGCCCAATCAGATGGTCTAATTGTAGAAAATGCAGATAAAATAACAAAAGCAGGTTTAATGAATACTCCTTTTGTTTTAGTTCCTAAATACGCAAATGGCCAATTACAAAGTGAAACATTGTATTTCCAATCAGGCATGTCGCAAGAAGATATAATATATATTCCTGTTCCTAAGTTGGGTATTCCAGGAAAAGCCTTAAATTTGTCTAACGAGTATATGGCACATGAAGATGTGTATGCTCCTATAGATGAATATAATTCTATGGAAGAAGCTATGCAATATGCTCAAGTAGAATATGGTGCAGATGAACTTATAAGTATGGAAAAATTAACAGATTCTATATCAGAAGTAACAAGAACTAAACAAAGCGGTTGTAAATAATAAAGTATGGCGTGTCAAATATTTAACGAAGGAAAATCAAATCAACAAGTAATAGCTCTTAATCAAAAAGATTCTAAGTTATTTAAAGATTTAAAAAAACAAACTGGAGATAATTCTACAGCTGTATATCTTTATAAGCTTGCGCACTCAAAAGAATTTCAAGAGCAGTATGGGCATTGGGAGCTAGCTAGTAAAATTACAAACAAAGAAGCTATACCTGAAAGTTACAGAGAGTTTAGTGAGTATGAAAAAAGTCAATTTGCTACTGTTTATAAAACTAGTTCTTCTCTTATATCTAAAATAAACCAAAATTATATATTAGACGAAAACGGAGAACCTAATGTAGATCCTATATTTGAGTTTGACCAACGAATAGGAAGACAATTAAATCAAAATGCCCAAGTAAACAGAGTTAGACATGATAATCAACGTGCTCCTATAGAAAAAGCAGCAGACTTTATATCTAAAAAAAGAGAAAACTTATTGCTGCAGGCAAGTAGATTTAAAGGAACAGAAAGTGATTACACTTCTCGTATTAATGAACTTCTTAAGCAATTTGATGAGGTAGATACAACAGAAGCGTTATATTTATATGAGGATTATATACATGACTTACTAGGAAAACCTAGTAAAACTGGTAAGATGATGGGAATAGAAGGTAGACTTAATTCTTTAGAGTCTATCAATTTTGAAAACATGGAGTATGCAGAGTTTACTAAAAAATCTATGGAGGCTAAAAGAGCTTTACATGAAGTTAGTATTATATTAAACTCTCTAAAAGATTTAAACACTTTAGATTCTAAAGATTATAAAGGCACTCCTATACAAGCGGCTGTTAAAAATTTAAAAAGAGAAACTTCTAGGGTATACGATTTAGACCAAAGATATAAAAGCCTAGCTAAAAGTTTATATAGGCAAGTAATAGTAAACTATGGCCTTACTAGTAATCCTGATATACTTCAAGGAGATTTAGATTTGTTTGACGCTCAATTTGATGAGACTGCTATGCAGAGATGGATGGATTCTCCAGCTGACACAGGTAATTCTTTTATTGCTAACACAGTAAAACTTATTCAAATACAGAATGAGAAAAAAACAACAGAAGAAAGAAAACTAGTAAGACAGTTTACTAAAAGAATTGACGACTATAAAAATAAAGGTTATAAAATAGAAGAGTTGTTTGAAGTTTATAACGGAAATAAAACAGGTAAACTTGTAAGAGAGTATGACTGGAGAGTTTATGGGAATTTAAAAACAGAAATGCACCAACTTAGAAGAGAGTTGCAAGAAAAAATAGATAAATCCCAAGATGAGTTTGAAATAAAAAAACTTAAGAAACAGCAAAAAAGAATAACAGCTAAATTTTTTACTGAAAACCAGGTACAAAGAGAAAACTATACAGAACTAGTAAAAGAAGCTAGAGAAAGATATGGAGCGGATACGGCTAGATACCGTAATTGGTACTGGACTAATCATTATCAGAGTGATGCTACAGGAGTAGTGTTTGCAAAAGGAGAACTTATTAGACCTGCAGATAAATATGAAAGCAAGGCTTATAAAGAAATTGCATCTAACCCTGAAAAACTTAAAATGTTAGATTATCTAACTGATCTTTTTTCTGAGTTAGTTAGCCATACTCAAGGTACTCTTATGGAAGAAGGGTATTTACCACCTGTACCACTAGACCAACGTAAATACTGGGAAGTTATTAGAGATATTTTTTATAAAAAGAAAGAAACTCCTGGAGAAGTAGATGGGATGCTTGAAGTTATTACAGATGAAAATGGTCGTCTTGTACATTTCGTACCTTTCCATTATATGCGCTTACTTGACCAACTTGAAACGGTGAAGATAACAGAAGAAATGACAGATGAAGAGAAGAAAGCGGCTAGAGCAGAGAACAGAAAAAGGTACCAAGAAAATAGAATACGACATGCAGAAGCTTTAGACTATAATATAGAATCTACTGTACCTTTGTTTATAAAGACAGCTTTAAATCACAAATATAAAAAAGAAATTGAAGGTCAAGCTTTGCTTGCATTAGAAATTTTAAAGAGCGGTGAAATTAAAAAGAACAGATCAGGTAAAGAGCTTGTAAATAAAATACTAAGAAAAAAAGGAGAAACTGCTCCTGTAACTACGTCAGCTGAAGGTAGTAATATAGTTAATCACTACGAAGACTGGTTGCGTATGGTGTTTTACGAAGAGTTTGCTAACCCTGAAAAGCTAGAAGCTCTTGCTAATTCTATACAAAACTATGTATCATTTAAAGGTATAGGTTTTAACTATTTATCAGCATTAAACAACCTAACATTGGGTACTATTATGCAGAATATAGAAGCTGCGGGCGGGATTCATTACGGTATAAAAGACTGGGCTTTTGCTCAAAAAATATATAATACAAATGTATCTAGATTTGTAGTAGGTAGAAATAAACTAGATTCTGGGCATGTATCTGAAGCAATTATAAAAGAGTTTGATATTTTACAATCTCAAGACGAATTGATGGGTAAACAAGGTGGCCCTGAAAAAACTATACTACATAAATTTAAATTTGTGTCAGATGCAGCCTATTCAATGCAGCATTTAGGTGAACACATGATGCAAAACAAGGCGTTATTAGCAATGACTAATAAATTTAGAGTAACACTACAAGGTAGAATAGTGAGAGATCCGAGAGCTCTTGCAAGAAAAGACGGTAATTTAAAAGAGTATAACACTAATTTAGATGTTCAAGAGGCTTATATAGATAAATTTAATTCACTAGGTACTCTGTATAATAATTATGAGCTAGACTCAGACGGGTTTGCTAAAGAAAAAATAAAAATATCTACAGAAGAAAAGTCATTATTTAAACAAGAGGTTGTAGGAGTTAATCAAGCTAACCACGGTATATATAATAAAGAAGATGCAGGAGCAATGCAACAATATGCGCTTAACAGGCTTGGTATACAGTTTAGAAAATGGATGGAGCCAGGGTGGAACAAAAGATTTGGTAGCAGGTTCTTTGATAAACAATGGAACGAGCGTAGAAATATACACGATGAGGGTATGTACGTAAGTACTTTAAAGTTTTTAGGTGATTATATGATGGGTTTAAAACAACTTAACTTTAATTATAAATTACATATGAATAATATGGATGAACAGCAACAAGCTAATGTACGTAAAACTTTTACAGAGTTTGCTTACTTAATAGGGGCTGCTTTATTTATGATGCTTTTAACTGCTATGGCGGAAGACGATGAGGAGTTAAAAGAAAATACTGTATTTAATATAGCTTTATATCAACTAGACAGATTAACAACAGAACTTCAGGTATATAATCCATACGGATTTATAAACGAAAGTAGAAAAATACTTAGATCTCCTATGGCATCTAGTACAGTTTTTGAAGACTTACTTGGGTTAGGAACTTCTTTATTCTGGGAAGCTACAGGTAACGAGGATAAAATGTATTTTCAAGGAGGAGCAAGATACGGTGATAGGAAATCAACTAGATACCTTTCTAAAATGATTCCTTTCCTTAATCAAGTAAACAGGTTGTCAGATCTAGAAGACAACAATAAATACTATAAGTTATATTAATTGCGATTAAAAGGGGGCTAGTTTTTACACTAGCCCTTCTTTTTTTAAAATGAATATAAGGGATAACCACAAACCCTTACACAGAAACTATAGCGCTCAATTTTAAAGTTTCTCCGCTAAAAAGAAGATATGCGTGAATCTGACTGTTACCACCACTATTGGTGCTTGCTGTAACATACATTAATTCTCTCCTTTATTCTTATTTATTCTTAGATGATTGAATACTAAAAGCTTGCTCTTTATTATAATCTTGATACTCGTATAGATACGGAGGATAAAATTTACCCTCATCGTAATACATAATACGTTTTTTCTCGTAATAAGGCATAAAAGAATTATCCACTCTAGGGTCGCCTAAAATTAAAAAGTAAACTTGATCAAACATATCACCTCTCAACCTATCATAACCATCTGTAAGTATTATACAAGGTCTATTCATCTCTTTAGCATTATCTATACACTGTTGTATGTCAGTACCACCGTCTATTTTCATACTAAAGAAATCGTCTTTAGGTAATTTTTCTAACTGAGTATGAGAAGAAAACAGATAAGCATCTTTAAGAAGATTCATATCTTGCATTTTCTTAGCTAGTATTCTTGATAATAGTCTGTATCTAATACTACCTGATTCAAGTTTCATTGAGTCTGACATAGACCCAGAATCATCTAGATATATATCAAAATTCATAGTATACTTTTTATGCCTAACAGCAAGATCCTCTATTAACGCAACATGAGCAAAGTTTTCTATATTAGCTAAATCTTCTATATCATCAGAATCTAGTAAAGATTCTTCTTGTATATAAGAAACACCGCCAATACTCTGTGTAGCTTTAGAAACAATGTGTTTTACAAACTTGTTTATATCTTTTCTATTCAAACTAATAGATTTAAGTATAGCAGGATTTGTAAGTAACTTTATATTTTCTAAAGTACCAGGGTTTTTACCAGCAAGCTGAGAGTTTTCTGCTTGTTTAACTTTCTTACGTGTTTCATTAAGAGCGCTATTAGCAGCAGAAAGCATTTGTTTTTGCATCGCTTTGGCCTCATCGCTTTCAGGATTGTCTTGCATATTTTGACATTGTTCCTTAAACTCTTCAGGAGTCATTTGCTCTGCTATTTTTAGCAGTCTTTTCATTAAGGCATCACCAGCTAGATAACTATAAGATAAATTACCTTTAGTAATCATCTTTAGTAATCTGTTATCAAACTTAGTAAGTAAATTATGAAACCAGTATTTATTGGGGCTTACTTTAATAACTTTACTTTTGTGGTGCCAATGCTTAATTGTATCTAAGAAAGGAGCTGTCAAATCATATCTTTCCATTGCACTTTTTTGATACCCTTCAGTTACAGACATTATCTGATTAGCAGTAGAGTCAATAAAGTCAGGACGAATAATGCATTTAGATTGATCAGGAGCTTGAAAAAAGTTTAGTAAAGAATCTTCATTGTTTATTTCATTATACATAATATTAAATTTTAAATAAAACGTGGGGGCCTAGTAATTATGGAACGAAAACAATAGAAATCATTGGCCCCCACGAATTATAATTATTATTAAATATGAGATGGAATTGCTAAACCATTAAAAGCAGTTATGTTCTGATACTTTTCTGCTACATAAGTAACTAGCTCATTAGAACTATTTGAGTTTCCAACCCAATCAACAACCTCGTCTAGTAACTCAGCTGCAAGCGTAACAGCCTTATTTTTGTAAGTATTCATTTCCGACATTTCTGTAAGATCTCTAATAATATTACCTACATACATTTGAGTGTAAGGTTCGTTACCACCATTAGCAACACCACTAAAACCCTCAATTTGAGTTCTTACGTTGTTCTCGCGTTTAGACTCAAGCTTAGCAGATAATTCTGTAAGCATGCTAGGTGCAACAAGTTCACAAGTTTTCATAATAGCTTCTAAATCATCTAGAACATAGATATGCTTAATAGCTTTTACAAGCTTAGGAAGATAACTAGCAGTACGATCTGAAACAGCTGTATAAATAATCTCAATAAATTTACTCATCTTATTTTTATCAAGAGTAACTTGAGATAGCTCTTCTAGTGTAGGAACAGATACTTCTAAAGACTGAGCTTTAGGAGACGACCAAATTTCTTTGATAGCTGTAGTATCTACACGATCTACTTTTTGTGTTAATACAAAACGATCCCAGAAAGGATTTTCTAATTCATCGTTAGGTATTACATTACAAGAGCCAACCATTACATCCCATTTACAAGGTTTAATCTCGTCACCGTAGAATAAAGCGCGCTCGCGCATTACAGATAATAAAGTGTTACGTACACCAGACGTACCTTTATCTACCTCGTTAATAAGAAGAAACTGAGCATCAGCTATAGGCGCATCTATCTTATATTCTTTATCCTCAAGAAGAGACTTCATGTTAACACGACCCTTAATTTCGCTAGTTTTAGTACCCTCATCGAGCTCTATAACATATGTATTCTCTCTAACTTTTTCTCTGTTGTAGCCGTATTTAGCTGCAGCATAGTCTAATAGTGATTGAGTTTTACCTACGCCAGGGTCACCTAGCAATAGTACAGGGAGTTTTGTAGCCTCACCTAACGCTAATACTTTAAAGACTTCGTCTTTACCAATAAGTTTTGTTTTAATTTGTCTTAATTCTGCCATTTTAAATATGAATTATTTCGGGTTTATTATTATAAATATTTTCTTCTAGTTTCGGCTTAGCCCATAGTTCAGAAGATTCACTATATTTTTTACCAGTACGTCTTTCCCAGTATTCTCTAAGCTCAGGATGTTGATTAACAACCTTAAACTCAGTAGTACCAAATTTAAACTTACGTTTGTATGCTTGTTGAAACTTAGAGTATTCCCCTTTTAGGAATGACTCATAGTCTTTTTCTAGTTGTTCAGGAACAGCTAGTACATGCATGACAAACCCAGGTTTAACATCGTATGTTTCTAGGAAAATTGGGAGACTAGCCACGTGCTGTTCAAAAGCTTGGTAGTCTATAGTAAAAGTAGGGTTAAATAAAAGATATAAGGCGCGCTTATCGTAATGAGTTTCATTACCTTTATCGCCTATATATACGTTATTAAAGAAATATAGTTCTTTGTTTGGTAAATATTCATCTACCATGGGAAGCAGAAACATAGAAGAAGTGTTGCGTTTAGGCAACTCTTTCTTCTGTTTCCACATACTAACTAAAGTTATCTAGTACAAAAGAGTCATCAGACTCGTAAACTTCTTTAGGAAAATCCCAAAGATCGTTTTCTTGATGCCACTTAAGTCTATCAATTAATTGATTAATTCCGCTGTAATGGTAACCATTAGAGCTGGTACCACCTTCTAGGCCTACACCTATGTCATTGTCTGACATTTTGAAAACCATCGGGGGGTTAAAGCTCGCTGTCTCAGCTACTATAAATCTAAAAGGCTGTACAACATATCCTACTTGTATCAAATCTTTGAAATGAGACATGCAGGCTAAAGTGTACAATGCACCTTGTCTATAATAACCATACTTTAGATAACTAGATTTAAAGCTAGAAATAGATTTACCTGTAGATTTAATATCTATAGGTGTAATAGTTTTAGCATCATGGTCTATTTTAACCATGTCTAGTATACCTATTACATCGTATCCTTTATGTTTAAAGTTTATTTCAACTTGATACATAGTTTCAACAGCTTCTATATCTAGAAAATACTTACCTGTAGCGGGTGACTGCATAACAGCAGCCTTCATGTTGTTAGCTTCTTGGAACTCGTCCAAAGATAATACAGTTTTACCTTGTGTTTCTTCGAGAAATTTTAGATAATCTTGTATTTCTGGTGCTTCAAATTTCTTAATTACTGATTCATATTTAAGTTTAAATCCTGAATCTTTATAAGCAATAATTCTAGCAGTCTGTTCCTCTGTGTTCTGTGCGCACTCATGTAAATAAATTCTTACAAATTCACCCATCATGCCACTAGGAGGAGGAGTCTGAGCAACCGCGTACCTATTTAGGAACTCGTTTGGCTCAGTTAATAATGTGTCAAATGCAGCACCCTTTCTAAAGAAAGAAGTGTTTTCTTTCTGTGGGGAAATAATGTGCATTTTATACTGAAAAGGACTATAGTCAAGTTTACTCAATGAAGAATGACTTAATCTGTGGTCCTGTAATGTTTTTGGTGTCACTGTCTAATTATTTGAATATTAAATACTAATTTTTTAACATCGGATTCTATATATGTAATTTGACCAGAGCTTCTAATACACTCTATGCTATCAGTGGGTATTTTACCCATATCTACACAAGTGTCTAAAAACCATTTAGTCCAGGGCCATTGGTTATCGCAATCCCAAAAGGGTTTTTGAATTGGCTTATACATATCTATCCAAACTCTTAAGTATTCTCCTTCGCTTAATTTAATTTCAGGTAAATCTTTGACATACTCTTCTAAATACTCATGCATTTTACGTGCTACTTTAGAACGTACAGCATAATGTAATGTACCATCGTACATACGTTGGCCATTAATAGTCCAGTATTTAGGTTTGCCAGCTACTAAAGGATTAGCAAGAACTCTATTGCCTGAATAATCAACCAAAAAGTTCTTTTTGTCCCAGTAATAGTGACCTGATTTTAAATTTTTACGGATTTTGTTACTTAAAGAATCTAAGGATACGTCTCCTTTTTTGTAATACTTAGCTCTTCTACGAGAGCTTATTGCAACTTTATCTTCATAATTAGGAATTACTACTTTCCATACATTGTTCATATTATATCATTTAAAAATGATACTACAATCTCTCTGCCGTGACACTCCATGAGGTCACTAATGTCTTTGCATTTGAAATTGTCAGGAATAAATACAATCTCACTCTGTTCACCGAACTGTGAAGCAGTAAATTCT
>VMHT01108337.1_pt1 | contig 11254 bp, 8 predicted proteins | sample 4693611 | NCBI WGS metagenome assembly VMHT01 (sample SAMN12280063, study PRJNA550983) | marine metagenome | isolation source: seawater sampled from same location over 5 years 0.02-0.2 micron viral filtrate | place: USA: collected off the coast of southern California halfway between the port... ... | reverse complement strand
CTGTAATCTTTCCTGTAGGTTCATAATTTAAGAATAAATAGCCTTACCTGTAGTTATAGCAGCATCAATAGCTGTAAAACTTTCTGATGTCCAGATAGATGTAGTTCCATCAACTTTTGTGTAAGCTTTGATAATTTCAAGATGTTCAGTATTTCTCTGAATCATTGCTTTCCATTCTGTTTCAGTAGTAGTTGAATCAGATGTTCTCGTACCATATGCAGCAAAGTTAGCATCTGCATTGATAACAGTTACGCTATCGCCAGCAGCAGAAAAGATTGCTGCGATTTCATCTGCGGTTTTTTCTTCCATAATAAAAAATTAGGTTACTTGTAGTTTACCCTGCTTCGAGGGCTGTGACTTTTGCAGATAATTCTTGTATTGCATTTACTAACACAGGAACTAAATGCTCACCTTTATATTTTAAATGTTCCTCTTGTTCAGCATCAATTATTACTGGATTGTCACCTTCTAAAGTAAGAATATCTTGTGCTACAAAACCATAGTGTTGACACCCACTTTTTTCATCAGTATCTCTATCTTTTCTAAACCAAAAACTTTTAGGTTTTAATTTATTAACAAAATCTAAACCATAAGGAACATTTGTAAAATCAATTTTATCTCTTTCATCAGAAACTACAGTTAAACTACATTTAATATACGCATTTGTAATATTATTATGTCCTAATATCATACGATCATTTTCAGTTGTGACATTAAATAATCTTGTTGAAACTACTGATATATCACCAAGAGCTACGTTACCATTACCTGTTGTCAAATTTGGTAAGCTACCATTTCCTATTGCAGTATTGTCACTACCAGTAGTCAAACTATTCATAGTAGCTCTTCCAACAGCTACGTTCCTATTACCAGTTGTTACGCTAAGGAGAGCTTCAAAACCTACACCAGTACACTGAGTTCCAGTTGTAATTGCAGTTGCAGCACCTTTGCCTACAGCCGTGTTTTGATCTCCAGTTGTGTTTGCGTTTAAAGCAAAATAACCTACAGCAGTGTTGTTACTTGCAGTTGTATTATTTTCAAGAGAATCTTTACCTAAAGCTGTGTTTTGCGTTCCAGTTGTAGCAACTTTCAACGCTCTAACACCTAAAGCTGTGTTTGAAGCACCAGAAGTCAAACCACTTGCAGCTGAATATCCAACAGCAGTATTGTCATTTGCTGTAGTATTTGCATCTAAAGCTAAAGCACCTACCGCCGTGTTCTGAGTTCCAGTTGTGTTTGCTATTAAAGCCTGATAACCAACGGCTGTGTTATTAGATGCAGTAGTGTTACTTTCTAAAGCATCTCTTCCTAATGCAGTATTATTTGATCCAGTAGTGTTAAGTCTGAAACTATTTACACCCATTGAAATATTATTACTTCCTGTTGTGTTACCGCTTCCAGAATTTAAACCAACTGCTGTATTGTTTGCTCCAGTTGTGTTTTGATTTAAAGCATCCGTTCCGACTGCTGTGTTGTTAGAAGCTGTTGTATTTTCTTGTAAAGCTCCTTGTCCAACTGCGGTGCAACTTCCAGCCGTAGTATTCGCACCTAAAGCAGCCTGACCTATTCCAGTGTTTTTAGTTCCTGTAGTATTAGCATCTAAAGTTAGACTTCCCACAGCTACGTTGTTATTTCCAGTTGTGTTTGATGTTAATGCAGCATTTCCTACAGCAGTATTATTGTCTGCGGTAGTGTTTGCCAAAAGTGCATCATTACCAATCGCAGTATTTTTATCACCAGTAGTATTTAATTTTAAAGATTCATCTCCAACTGATGTGTTGGAATGTCCAGTAGTATTAGTTTTTAATGATTCACTACCAACGGCAGTATTAGCATTTGCTGTAGTGTTTGATTGTAAGGCATTAGCACCGACAGCAGTGTTTAAAGTTCCAGTTGTGTTTGCTTTTAATGCTGTAGATCCAATAGCAGTGTTATTATCTGCGGTCGTATTTGCTCTTAATGCTTCTTTACCTACGGCTACGTTATCTGTTCCTGTTTCATTTAAAAATAAACTTTGAAATCCACAACCAGTATTATTACTAGCAGTTGTATTGGTACTAAGTGACTGCATACCAACGGCTGTATTTTGTGTTCCTGTTGTATTTGCATCTAAAGCATTAGCACCGATAGCTACATGAGAATACCCAGTTGTGTTTGCTAATAAAGAACCAAAACCAACAGCAGTGTTGTTATTTGCTGTTGTGTTGCCATCCATTGCAGATTGTCCAACGGCAGTATTATTTGAACCTGTGCTGTTAGCTAATAAAGTTGAATCGCCCACCGCAACATTATTTGAACCTGTGGTATTAGATAACAAGGCTCTACCTCCAAAGGCTGCATTATTACTCGAAGTGGTATTTGCAGTTAAAGCACTTAAACCTACAGCAGTGTTTCTAGCTCCAGTTGTGTTTGCTCCTAAAGCTGAACTACCCACAGCAGTATTGTTTGATGCGGTGGTATTGGCATCTAAGGCTTCATAACCTATAGCTACGTTTGAACCACCAGTTGTATTTACATCTAAAGCTCCTCTACCCACAACTGTGTTAGCATTTCCAGTTGTATTAGCACCCATAGCATGAACACCAATCGCTATATTATTATTACCTGTAGTATTTTCTTCTAATGCTTCACTACCTACTGCAACACAGGATGCACCTTCTGTATTAAGCCTCATAGACTCTCTTCCAACAGCAGTATTTTCAGTTCCAGATGTGTTAGTTGTTAAAGCACTTTTACCTACAGCAGTATTATTTCCACCACTCACAGAAGCATCTAAAGCACTTTCTCCAAGAACAGTATTACCAGCAACAGAGTTTGCACCTTTACCTATATTTATACTATTTATTGTTCCATCTAAAGGAAAAGCAGGCGAACCAGCAAGACTAAATAAATTTATATGAGCATTATTAGCAGTATTCCTTAACTGCATAATACTTGTTGAAGTATTAGCAAAAAATTGACTTGCGTAGTTTGTAGAAGGGGCAGATGATCCAGAATTATTACTTGAAATTGCTAAAAGAACATTATTTATATCAGCCCTGACGTTAGCTCCTGTAGAGTTATCAATTACATAATCATGTTGAGCCATTACTTAATCCAACTTTTATTTAATTATATCCTACTTTAAAACTAACTACCACGCCCAAAACCAACAGCAGTATAACTAAATGTTTTATCCTGGACAGCATTACCTGCATTACTAAATTTTATTGTAAAACCAGTTCCAGATATACTTGTAATTTCAAATCTATCAGTACCACCTAAATCATTAGCAGTAATACCAATACTAGGTAATTGTGAACCTGCTAAAACACCAGTACCACTAGCACCTGTGAAGAAAGCATGATCAAAAGTAACTGCAAGTCCAGAAGATGATGTACCAGAACTAAGGTTAGATTTTTGTTCTGTTCTCCTATCTAATTCTGCTGTATAACCTAATTGATCAATTTCAATAGATTGTGCAGGGTCATCTGAATCCATTTCACATCTAAATTTAAAACCTCGACCAACATAAGTTCCATTAACAAAAGGATTAAATCTTGAAAAATTAGCTCCATAAGTACAAGATGTTCCACTTGATATTGTTGCACTTGTTGCTGAAGTAACTGTAAATGTACTGGTGCTAGGCACAGTAATTATTTCATAATTTCCATCTGTTGCCGATCCAGCAGTAAAGTCTATAACTACAAAATCACCAACAGAATATCCATGAGAACTTTTTGTGATTGTAATAGTTGTTCCGCTTTGTCCATAAGTTGCTGAAGTTGACAAGTCAGGATCTAAGTCAGTTGTTGCAACTAATAAAGATGCCCCAACATCAAAAGCTGTTGCACCATCAAAGTCAGTCCAAGTATCAATATTTGCTGATCTTTTATCAATTAAATCATTAGGATAAAAACCTTGTGTTACAAAATGCCTTCTAAGTCTCAATGGCTGTTTGCCACCTAAATCAAGAGTATTTGCAAACTCATAAGAACCGCCTGTAATATCAACAGCACCTAAGAAATCAAAATCAGCAATAGCATCAAAATCCGTTACCCCATCCAATTCATCTAACGAACCAAGAACAAGGCCATTTACATCATCACTGAAAAAGCAATCAACTTTTGCACCAGCAAAAGGTGTTGCATCAGTATCTTCTCTATCTACTAATACAGATAATTTAGGGAAAGGATCTGGACTGTTTACAATTACTGAAGTTTCACCAGAACTAAGTCTGCCACCATCATCACGAAATTTTAAAATATATTCACCACTTACAATATTTGGAACAATTGATTCACTAACGTTGCCCGGCAAAGCTGGAATTACATCAACAGAGTTAGTAAAAGTTGCTGTTCCATCTGCAAGGTTAGATGCTCTTACTACTACGTTTCCACCATGCACTACATCTACATCTGTAGCTTTATCAAAACGTAATCTTACAAATTGATCTGATATAGGTTCAATTCTTAGATTTTGAACATCTGAGGGTACTGCTGTTTTACCTACAGTTGTTGCAGTTATAGTTGAAGGTTGTGTACTTGGCTCTCCTAGTGCGTTATAACTAAAAACACGAACTTCATAAGTACCTAATTTACTTTCAAAAATAGTAAAATCAGGTCTACTTATTCTTTGTGATATAAAGTTTTCATCATTGAATCTATATTGAAGCATATATTCAGTAACACCGGAAACTGGTTGCCACTGTATAAATAATTTTGAAACAGCACGATTATTTAAAACTACAATTTGTTCTGTAGCATTTAATCCTACAGGAGCATCTTTTATAGCAGTTAATGTTGTTATAACTCTGGGGTCTAAAGCTTCGCCATCTTCTACAAATCCATATTTAGAAGGATCATGTACAACCGCTTGTATTTCATATTCAAGTTGATTTACTTCTTTAACTGAAAAAACTCTAAATGTTTGCAACGCTACAGTTACATTTTCTAGTACCCAAACACTATTTGTTTGAGGGACAGAACTAAAAGCAGAAGATACAGTTATAGTTGAGCCAGAAACAGAACTGATGGATTTTGTTTCTAAAGTACCATCAGATAAAATTACAGATAAAGTTGCATCACCTACTGTTGTTAAGTCTGTATTAGTTGAATCATCAACGATTATCTGTGTTGTTGATACACCAGTTTTTATTCTTCCACCTCTTCTTATCCCTGCTCTCATCGGATCTTGTACAGATATTATTGTTCCGACTCTAACTATTGTTCCTGATTCTATAGATGTTTTAAAGGAAACTAACTCAGCCTCATTTGACTGTGTGTACAAAAACCACTTTCCAAGCCTTGCAGCTTGGCCTCTTGAAGTTGTGGCAAAGCCTTTTAAATTTCTAATAACCACACCATATTTAGCCTGTAATGCCGTATCTTCTACAGTTTCATAATCTATCTGCTGTGTTTCATTATCAAAATATCCAACATTAACCACAGTTGCTTTTGTTGATTTACTGGCGTTTGAATATGAAAACCCTTCTGCTGTTATATTACTGAGATTGTAGATATAGCTTGGATCTGTGGGTCTATCTTGGGATATATTTATGACTCCCGCACTATAAAAAGGCATTACCCTCATTACAGAAGAAAGATCATTAATCAAGGAATATGCATCACGCTGGGTATTAAGAACCACATTTGTTGAAAAACGTGGCTCTGTTCCTCCAAAACCATCATCAACTTGAGTTGAACAATAAACAGAAGCTGAATAAAAGCTATAAACATCTAATTGAGTTGAGTCAATATGATCGCCAAAACCTTTTGAAGTAGTTAATAAATCATACAAAACCCATGCTGGATCGTTTGAATATTCTTTATCAGATTTAAATGTTCCGTTGAAAGTTCCAGAGTATTCAATAGAACCATCAGCCCTGACAGTACCATTGTGCGGTATTGAGATAAGAGTTCCTCTGACCCTATACATTCTTGAAGGTACAGATGGAAAAGTTTCAGCATCAAAGCGTAAGGCTACATGAGCAGAGTTAGCATAAGCCCTAGATTCATTTATTATTTCAGTAAAAGATGACCATTGAAAACTATCATTTAACAAGGAATCTGTACTGTCAGCAGTAGTTCTGTTTACTCTTATAGTGACAGGAAAGCTTGTACCAGAAGGTAAATTAATTTTATAATCTCTAAAGTAAGTACTTGCTGCTCTACCTTTTACTGTGTCTGTAATAACTGTTTGTGTTGTCCCATCATTTTCTATCGTTTGAATTGTTAAAGCTACTTCTGCTCCGTTAATATCACCATCATCTTCAAATTTTTGTAATTGAGGAAAAGCAATAGTGACTCTTACAGCATCAATGTTTGTATTTGTAATTGATCTTGATACAGGAGTATCAGCAGTTACTGTAGAACCAACGGCTGTTTCTGATTCACTTTCGGTTATTCCAGCAATAGCTGTTTGGTCAGATGTTCCAAATCTAGGTTCAAAAGTAATATTTTTAAAATTAAAATCTGTTTCAGTTGGGCTAGTCCCAGCCGCTTGTTGTAATACTTGAGTGCCATTAAGAAATACGTCTTTAAGACTACTTGTGTTGTATTCAGTCGAACCTTGTGAACCAGTAGCAGAGGGGAATCCTGAGATTATACCTTCTGAGACGAGATCAATCAGCGTTTGAAATTGCTTTGATGCCAGCGAATCTGCTGGTAAATCAGGATTCGTTAGCCCTGCAAGTTGACCAATTAAAGTATTATGACCACCGCCATTTGGAAATGCTATATTTGCCATTACGTTGCTGTACCCTCCACTTGAACTGTATCAATACCAGAACTCACCACAATTGAGCCGCAAAAACATTCTCCATAAATTATTGGAACAGGAACCCCAGCCCTTGATGTATTAGTAATAGAAGCAAAACCAAAGTTTGCTTGTACATTTGGATCATTATCAGACAATGAATCAGCAGCGTTAAAGTTTGGCACTTCTGGAGTTGGTGCAATAATACTTGTAACTCCATCAATAAGCATTGATGTTCCTATAGCTGACGCAATCGGTGCAACCATAGAACCTAATGTTAAACCTAAAATAGTTGTGCCACTACCTAATGAAGTTAATAAACCACCTATAGCAATACCCTTTGCACCCACAGCAATAGGAATAATTTTTATATCGCCATCACCCTTTATTTCTAACAAATCCTCTGAAATTTCTAAACCACCCATTTTTACTTTATACAACTGATTTGTCATATGGTTTTCTACTTCTGGAAAGTTTGCAAGTAAAAAAGCAAAAGCTTGTCTTGGATTATTTACAGCAACTTCAAAATGTGATTGACCTAAAAATTGTCTAAGCCTTCCGTAAACTGTAAGCTTTCTAAGCTGCATATCTAAAAACTTTTTTTGTGGCTTGTATATATCTTAAATCATATATCTCTCTACAACTCAACTGTTTTATGTTGTGATGAAAAATTGTTTGATTACCAATATACAAAGCAACATGATTTAGTTTTTCTTCTGCTCCTTCCATCAATAAAACATCAAGTTCTTTTATATCATCTGTATTGACTTCTTTAAATCCAGATCCTGTTAATACTTTTTCAAAATATGGATCATTTGCAAACGCTTTTAAGCTTTTAGGTCTAGGCCAAAATTTTAAATTTATTTGTTTTTTTTCTAAAAAATAATCAGTTATTAAACTCCAGCAGTCATGTTTACCCCAGATCCAAGTCCTCCCAAAAAGCCCAGACTTATATCCACTAGGTTTGAAACAATGCCAATCTTTATGCTCAACACTATAAATATAAAACGGCAGCCCTAAATGTTCACAAGATGCTTTATCAGCATCAGATGGTAGTGCAGATCCATAAGTATGAGAGTGAACAATACCAATAAGCTCTCCTTGATCTTCACACTCTGCCCATGAGTCAGGACACATCACAAAATATTCGTCAGGTGCTTCTGATAGGTTCTTACAAGGCCAGAAAGTTTCTTTGCCCTCAATGATGGCTAATAAACCGCAAGACTCTTGAGGAAGGCAATCAACAGCATATTCAGCAGCTTTATCTTTCCAAGTCATGTAAAAGTACCGACAGAAGGGAAATCTTTTCTTGTAACTTGTCTTTTTGGCGCACGAATGTTCTCAAGATCCAAAGCAGAAACACATTCAAACTGGACAACTTCTCTATTTTCTACAACTTTTTTATCAATAAAATAAATTTCTTGTGGCAGTTCTGTAGAACTTGATGGAGTTCCAAAGGGATTTATATTTGAAGGAAAGTTTGCGGCATCTAAAAACTGAGCCATTGTTCTATGCCTTATTAATTTTGCTCCCTGTAAATCATTAAAAGGAGTTGTTGCATTTGCTGTTGCCATTAATGCCGTAATAGTTCCCAAAACATTAGATACTGTAAGAGTCGGTCTTGGTAAAGTTCCACGACCTACATACTCAAAACCTTCTGCTATCACAGGAAACTTTGTATATGTGTTACCTTGCCAAATAATATTTGCATTGCTGTTCATACCTACACCAGAATGAAACCTAGTTACATTAGTTGAGCCATGCAGTGCAGAAACTAAAGTAATTGAATAAAGCTCAATAATAGATTTATTAGATAATGATTGCAGTTCTGCTGTGGGTATTGCCATTAGGGTTCAAATACTTCTCTAAAAGTACAGTTTAAAGTTGCTCTGTTGTTATAAGGTATTGATTTAGTCCAAGATTGACAAACATATTGTCCAGCACCAGATAATACAACAGAAACATTACCGCTATTCGTACCAGATGCTGCTGCTGTAACAGTAAAGGTGTCTACTGTTGGCTGAGTGACAATAGCAAAATCTCCGTCCGTTGCAGAGCCAGAAGTGTAGTCAATAGTTACAACATCACCTATAGCAAGACCATGATTTGTAATAGTTATGGTCACAGTGGTAGATGATGACTGTGAATATGTACCTGTTTGTGTGCTTCCTTCTGCTGGCGGTGTAAATGTAAAGCTTGCCTGATCGTTAACTCTACTTCTTAAAAAACCTTCTATAACATCAGCTTCTGTTTCTGATACGTTAAAAGTTAAATCATATACTTTAGGATCTTGAGTCAAAGGCAAGCCAAATAATGCCCTAAACTCATATCCATCACCGAAAGAAGTTGTTCTAATTTTAGGTGAGCTTGTTTTTCTCATTCCGTAGGTCGGACTGATTGAAGGAAAAGTTGCCATTTATCTAGTTAATAAACCCCCAGCACGTTTTTCTTTGATTAGTTGAGCCTGTACAGCAGCCCCAATAACCTGTCCAAGTTGGTTGGCATCAGCATTGTTTCCAGAAACAGAAGAACCAGAAGCATCTACATTAACTGTAACCACATTAGTTGTACCACCGCCACCAATTCCTAGCTGACTGTTTGGAATTATATTGCCACCCTTAGAACCCATATGCAAAATTTCTGGTCCTTTTTCCCCTACAACATAAGCACCACCAGCAGAAACAGGTCCACCGCTTGCTCTTCCAAATAGACCACTTAAGAAACCACCACCAAAACCTTTACCACCACTTAATGCATTACCAATTGCACCAATAGCTTTATTTAAAGCAAGTTGAATAAGTTGTCTTTTAAGATTATCTAAAACACCTCTCATAGCATCACCAAAAGATTTAGCCCCCATGATTGCGTCTGTAAGGTTATTAACTAAATCATCTCTGACAGTTTCACCAATCTGTTTAAATTTATCTTTAAGACTTTCTGCTGCATTTCCAATATCTTTTACTTTACCTTCTTGATCTTTTAAGCCTGCATTTGCTGTTAAAATATCTGTTATTTTTTGTCTGTTCTGTTCGCCATGAATTGCAACAGCATCATTGATTGCGTGTTGTAGTTCCACCTCTTTCCTATTTCCATTCTTAGTTGCTTCAAGTAATTCTTTTTGCCTTTCTTGTTTTTTTAAAAAATCTTTAAAACTTTTAGTTTGATCTTCTTGTAATGCAATCTCCGTTTTTTTAAGTTCTACAATTTTATTTCTTGATTGTTCAATTAATTTATCAGACTCAACAGTTTTTAATCTACCCTGTAACATTCTTAATTCTGCTTTCTCTTCTTCAAGTCTTTTTACAACATGACCTGCTCTTTTCTTATTTGTTCTTTCAAATTGTTTTTCTAAAGCCAACACAGCAGCTTCTTGTTTTTTTATTGCATCTTCAAGATCAGCTTCACCACCAGAGGTAACTAAATCATTAAATTCTTTTTTTGCACCATTTAATTTAAAAAATGCTGTTGTTAAAAGTCCTACACCTGTAGCTATAGCAACAAATGGAATTGCATTAAGAGCAATGGTAGCTACACCACCAGCAGCAGCAACTTTTAACAAACCAGCACTTATAAGTGGTAATGCTACAATTACTCCTTTTGTTGCAAGGGCAATCGCTGTAAATAAAGCAGCAGTTTGACCAAGTGGTGATGTAAAAAGATCATTGGCAGCCTTTATTAAAGCTGTTAAACCTTTTGTTGCTGCAATCAAAGCAGGCTCTAAGGCTTTTCCTAATGTTTCTGAAAAATCACGAAACGCTTCGCCTAATGAATCAACATTTCCAGCAAATCCCTCTGCAGCAGCTTGTGATAATTTATTATAACTTTCTTCAACAATGCCTAAAATCATGGCATGGGCTTCAGCAGTTTTATTTGTTTTCATTAATTCTTTAATTACATCTTGTTGTGTTTTAGTAAAGGCAATACCTGATCTATTTAAGTTTGACAAATTTCTTTCAGGGTCTTGTAATGCTTTTGCTAATTGCATAAATGATGTATTAACATCTACTTGGTTTACTTGTGCAATATCTGCTGCTGCTTGAGCAACTCTTGAATATGAATCAACACCTATATTTCTAAAACTTGTTAATAAGTTAAACCCTCTTGTAAACTCTTCTTGGTTAAATAAAGTTTGGTTCCCTAATCTGTCTGCCGCCTCTTGTAATTCATTTAAGGCAAGAGTACCAGCACCTAAATTTTCTAAACCCTGTCTTAATATTGTCACATCTCTTTCTCTATCTGAAAAAGTTCTTATTGCATTACTTACAGTTGCAACAGCAGCACCTACAGTTAACAATGGTCCAAGTGAAGTAGCTAATGAAGCACCTAAACCTTTTGCTGCGGTTGATGTTGCAGCTAAAGATGTTGTTGCACCTTTAGCAGAGTTTGATAAAGTTTTTGTCGCTGCAGAAGTTTTATTTAAAGAAGATATTGCATTTCTTGCTTCAACTCTTAAGGTAACTATACTTTCGGCCACTTAAGTTAAACAAAAATCTATTAATTATATACTACCTGTTTTTAG
>VMHT01138008.1_pt1 | contig 11255 bp, 8 predicted proteins | sample 4693611 | NCBI WGS metagenome assembly VMHT01 (sample SAMN12280063, study PRJNA550983) | marine metagenome | isolation source: seawater sampled from same location over 5 years 0.02-0.2 micron viral filtrate | place: USA: collected off the coast of southern California halfway between the port... ... | reverse complement strand
TTTATTATGATAGAAATTTGGTCTAAACCGCAATGTCCTTTTTGTGACAAAGCAGAAAATTTATGCAAACAAAAAAACTTTGAATACAAGAAATATATGCTGGATATTGATTTTACTAGAGAACAGATGTTTGAAAAATTTCCGTCCGCAAGAACATTCCCACAAATTACTGAAAATGGTGAATTAATTGGCGGCTATACTGAATTTGAAGCAAAAGTAAGATCTGAAGAATAATTGGAAACCTTAAACAGTTATATCCTTCTTGTAGATAGCTACTTTGGAAGTGCTCCTTGGTTCCCTTTGCTTTTGCTATCAGTAGGCGTTTTTTTTACATTTTATTTGGGCTTTCCTCAATTTAAATATTTTTTTAGAGGTTGGAAAGTATTATTTTCGTCTGGAAAGGGAAATGAGGGTCAAACAACTCCTTTTCAAGCTTTAAGTACCGCCTTGTCTGGAACAGTTGGAACAGGAAATATTGGTGGAGTAGCAATGGCTATATTCATTGGCGGTCCTGCAGCTTTGTTTTGGATGTGGATCACTGCTTTTCTTGGAATGACAACTAAATTTGTTGAAGTTTCCTTGTCTCATGCTTATCGAAAAAAAAATAAATCTGGTGAAATTTCAGGCGGCCCGATGATATACATGGAAAAAGGTTTGAATATGAAATGGCTCGGAGTGATCTTTGCTTTTTCTCTTTTAATCAGTACATTCGGTTCAGGAAATATGCCGCAGATTGACAATATTTCCAGCACAATTGAATCAAGTTTTGGAATAGACCCTTTAAAAACTTCTATCGTAATGAGCTTTTTGGTAGCTCTTGTAATAATTGGCGGTATAAAAAGAATATCCGCAATAGCAGCATCAATTGTCCCATTAATGGCTTTCATATATTTAATAGGAGGGCTAAGCGTTTTAATATTTAATTATCAAAATATTATTCCCTCTTTTCAGGTGATTATTTTTGATGTGTTCGAGGGTACTTCTGTCGTTGGAGGCTTTCTTGGAGCTTCTTTTTCATTAGCATTTACTTATGGTGTTGCTAGAGGATTATACTCTAACGAAGCAGGTCAGGGATCAGCTCCAATCGCTCACGCAACCTCAAAAACTGAACATTCTGTTGAAGAAGGGTTTGTCTCAATTTTAGAGCCATTTATAGATACGATAATAATTTGTACTTTAACTGGTTTAATCATTCTTTCCTCCGGAGTATGGACAGAAAAATTCTTAAATACCTTTGAAAGAACATCAATGTATGTAATCAATGGGACTTTAAGTGAGAAAGAAGACAGTAAAGAAATTCTAAATTTTTTATATGGAGAAAGTTCTTCATTAACAAGTTTTTCAGGCGAACTGAATGTAATTTCGGGCAAAATCCAAAATCAGGTCACAATTCTAAACAATAGATCCATTGCTGAAGACGTTACTGTAAATAAAAATGATGTCCCATTTACAGGAATAATAAAAATAAAAAATTTAGAAATTGATAGTAATTTCGAGTTTGTTGGAAATTCACTCGTTAAATCTGCGGTTTTAACAAGCAAGGCTTTTAACAAAGGATTTTTTGGAAATTATGGTGAGTACATAGTGTCTATAGGGTTATTACTATTTGCTTTTTCTACTGTTATCACATGGGCTTATTATGGCGATCGATGTTCAGCCTATTTATTTGGTGAGTCCTCAATAATTTATTACAGAATTCTTTATATCATGGCTTTTTTTATTGCAGGGAGCGGTTACATTGATACCGAAATTATATGGAATTTTGCACTGATAACAGTTGCTGCAAGTACATTGCCAAACTTAATTACAATTTTTATGCTAAGAGATGAAATGAAGTATCTTATAAAATCTTACAATAATAGTTCTGATGACTGATGTTGTCATCATTGGCGGGGGTGTAATTGGTTTAGGCATAGCTCGTGAAATATCAACTACTGGAAGGGAAACTATTGTCTTAGAAAAAAATGATAGGACAGGTGATGTAACCTCATCACGAAATTCTGGAGTTATACATGCAGGAATTTATTACCCCGAGAATTTTTTAAAAACAAAACTTTGTGTTGAAGGAAATAGGCTTATTTACGAATATGCGAAAGACAAAAAAATTAACCATAAAAAATATGGAAAATACATTATTGCTTCAAACAAAACAGAACTTTCAAATTTAGAAGCTATTTTAATTCAAGGAAAAAAAAATAAAGTAAAAATTAGAAGAGTAGAAAATGAAAAAGTTTTAGAAACAAATCCAGGATTAATTTTTCAAGAAGCCCTTTACTCTCCAAATTCAGGAGTAATTGATGTACCTGAATATGTAACTGCTCTTGAAGGAGATATTCAACATAACGGTGGCTTAATATCTTTAAGGACTGCTTTCTTAGCTGCAAAAAAAAAGAAAGATAAATTTATTATTGATTGTAAAACAGAAGATAAATTTTCTATTGAAAGTAAATATTTAATTAATTGCAGCGGTTTAAGTAATGAACTTACCTTGAAAAATATAAAAGATTTTCCGAAAGATAAAATTTATAGAAATTATTATGCGAAAGGTCATTATTTTAAATATTCAGGAAAGCCTCCCTTTTCAAATTTAATTTATCCAGTTTCAGGTCAACATAGCTTAGGAATTCATGTTGGTTTTGATTTAGCTGGTGGTATGAGATTTGGACCGGATGTTGAGTTTGTAAAAGAAATTGACTATAGCTTTAATGAATCTTTAAAAAGTAAATTTATTGATTCTATTTCAAAATATTGGCCTGACATTAATCCAGCTAAATTAAATCCAGACTACACTGGCATTAGACCAAAGATAACAAACCCAAATGAAACTATGCAAGATTTTAATATTCAAACTGCTGATGAGCATGGAATTTCAAATTTTATAAATTTACAAGGTATAGAAAGTCCAGGCCTTACAGCATCTTTAGCTATAGCAAAATTCGTTAAGAATCTTTTGTAGAAAGAGTTCTCAGAAACTCTAGTTCTTCTGCAGTTTCTTTTAGTGATGAAAGTCTTCCGCTTTTTCCAGCATGACCTCCTATCATGTTCATTTTTAATAGAATTGGATTATTTGAAGTAGAGTGCTCTCTTAGCTTTGGAACGTATTTAGCCGGTTCAAAATACTGAACTTGAGAGTCAAATAAACTAGAAGTTACTAATATTGAAGGGTATTTTTTATAATCTATATTGTCATAAGGGGAGTATTTTTTTATATAAAAATATTCTTTTTTCTTATTTGGGTTTCCCCATTCTTTATATTCAAAAGTTGTTAAAGGAATACTTTCATCTGACATTGTAGTTAAAACATCTACAAAGGGTACTGCAGAAACTATACCTTTGTATAATTGAGGCTCAAGATTAATAATTACTCCCATCAGCAGACCTCCAGCGCTACCGCCCATAGCAAATGTTTTATTTTTATTGCCTATGCCTTTATTTAAAAGTTTTTTTGTACAATCTATGAAATCAAAAAATGAGTTCATTTTATTCATCATTCTTCCTTGGTCATACCATTCTCTACCTAAATCTTGGCCTCCTCGAATATGAGCTATTGCAAAAATAAATCCTTCATCTACTAAAGGCATGAAGGATAATTTAAATGAAGGTTCGACTATTAATCCATAGGATCCATAGCCATATTGCAATAAAGGTGCCTTTTTTAAATTTACTCCTTTTTTATAAATTAAAGAAATCGGAACTTTTGTTCCATCTCTAGCAGTAATTGATATTCTTTTTGTTATATATTTATTTTCTTTATAATTAACTACCTCTTGATTCCAAAGCTTTTTTCTTCTTTCAGAATACAAATCTTGAGAATAAATAGAGCTTGGCGTTTTTAAACTTGAATAAACAAAAGAAAAAAATCGAGCTTCATAGTCATTATTATTAGTTAGGCTTACAGTAAAAGTTTCATCGTTGAATTTAATAAAAGTCTTCCTTTTATTTTTTCTATTTACTTGTACTAATTGAGATAAGCCATTTTTTCTAATTTCAAGAATAATAAAATCTTTAAAGCATAAAAAATCTTCAATAAATTGATTTTTTTTATGAGCTAAAAATATTTTCCAATTTTTTTCAGAAGTTTCTTTTATATTTGTTTTATAAAGAGAAAAGTTTTTTTTATCTTTCCTGTTACTCAGTATAAAAAAATCTTCTGAAGTATCGTCTATGTAATATAAATGCTTATTTTTTCTCTTAAGGAAACGCTTCAGGTTAAAAATTTCTTCATTTAAGTTTAAATACCAGAATTCATTACATTCAGTTTTTGAAATATTTAATAAAAGGAAATTCTTTGTTCTACTCAAAGAAATACTTAAATTATATTCTTTATCTTTTTCTTTAAAAATTAATTTATCATTTTTTGAACTCGTACCTAACTTATGAAAATATAAAGAATCTGTAATTAAAGTAATAGGATTATTTTTTAAATAAAAATATCCATTAGAACTTGCATTCCAAATTATAGTGCCAGTAGAAGAACATAGGTTTTTTTCTATATCTTTATTTTTGTTAATATCTTTAACAACTATATTAAATTCTCTTCTTCCTATTTTATCTTCTCCATAGGCTAGATATTTGTGATTTCTTGATGGGTTAATCGATGAAATATCGTAATACTTTTTATTTTTTGCTAATTTATTTACATCAAGAATTAGTTTTTTTTTATTTTTGAAAATTCGGTAATATTTTCGATATTCTTGAGCTAAAGAGGCAGTAGAGAAATATTGGTATTTATTTATTTTTGTTTTAATACTTTCTTCGTATTTAGGTAAAGAATCTTTATAGAAATTAAAAATTTTTTTTGAATTTGTATTATTCTTTTTAAACCAATAATTAGTATATTTATTTTTTTCCTTTAAATAATCTAAAATTTCAGAGTTTTCTCTCTTATCATCTCTAAGCCAATAGTAATAATCACTTCTACTATCTCCGTGTGCGCGAAAAACTTTCCTTTTCTTTTTTGGTAAGGGAGGAGTTTTTATAATAAAATTACGCACTTTTCACTTTTATATGATGACTGAAAATAATAAAAATTTTTTTAAAGTTAATGATGATATTGATTTAATAAGCATCTTCTTTGTAACATTAAAAAACTTAAACTTATTTATATCAGTTTTTTTAACCTCATTTCTTATTTCCTTTGTATATTATTTATCATCTACAAAAATTTACAAATCTGATTCTCTTATCGAAATTCAAAAACAAGATTTTGCGAATACTGCTAGTGCTTTTAATCCCATGTCTTTAACTAATAATTCTTTAGAAGCAGAGATGGAAATTTATAAATCAAGAAATACATTAGAGGAAGTAATTTCTCGATTTTCAAAAGAATTTCCTGAGGATAATCCTCCAAAATTTTCCGCTCTTTTTAATGGCTTGTCTTTATCAGCTAGAAATAATTCTTTGGTTCAAATATCTTTTTCTTATGATGACGAAAAACATACAAGAACCATTTTAGATATGACTACAGAAGAGTTTATTAACTCTAAAACTAATTTTAAAAAAGAGTCCACAGCGGCAACTAGAAAATTTATTTCTGAAGAGCTTCCAAAAGTAAAGATCCTTTTATCTGAAGCAGAAGATAATTTAAATAATTTTAAACTTTCGACTAACTCTTCAGACATAATTTTTGACGATCAAACCAGAAATAAAAAACTTAATGAATTACAAGAAAGGATTAATGAAATTAATTTTAAAGAATTGGAGCTGAAAGAGTTCTATAAGGCAAATCATCCAATTTATTTAACTCTATCAGAGCAAAAAAAACTTGTTATGAATTTAATACAATCCATCGAAAAAGATTTACCGAAAGTTCCAGATAGACAAAGAAAAATTGAGAATCTTAAAAGAGAAGTTAAGATTTACTCAGATGTGATACAAAATTTAACATCTCAGGAAATAAATTTATCTTTAAAAGAAGCTTCAAGCACAAGTAATGTAAGAGTAATAAATAAAGCAAAAATTCCAGAAAAAATATCTCCTTTACTTATAGTCATTCCTATCTTTCCTATTACAATTTTTTTAATAACATTTCTGATTCAAACATTACGATATTTCCTTGATAATAGAATTACTAACCTTGACGCACTGTCTGATTTCATAGGTAAGGACCGTGTAATTGGAGAATTGCCCCTCTTGAAAGATGATGAAAAAGAAAATGATAAGCGTTCTATCGAAATGGCCGATGAGTTACTTCAAAAAACTATATATGAAATTACTCACTCTGATAAAGACTTTTCATCAATGATGTTTACAAGTTCAAAGAAAGATGTGGGTAAAACTGAAATATCAAAAAAATATTTGATTTGCTTGTTAAGGAAGGAAAAAGGGTTTGTTTTTTAGACCTAGATTTTAGGCAAGGATCTTTGTCTAAAAAGACTTTTGATTCAGATAAGACTTTGAAATCTTTTGAAGATTTTTTTCAAATTGAAGAAGAATTTAGATCTGAAAATAGTCTTTTTATTCCTTCTTTTTCTGTAGATTCTATCCCGACTTTTTTTAAGTCTAGTGAATTTGAATCGAATATAGATAAATTAAAAAAAGATTATGATTATGTTATCTGCGATACGCCCCCATGGCCTTTATTTGTTGATGCAAAAATTATAAGCAAACATTTTTCTCAACTAATCTATATTGTAGGCAGCGAGATATCTACTTTTAAAGATATTGAAATCTTCGAATCAGACACTAATAGATATGATTCAATCTCTTATTTCTTTAATAAATTTAATTATTTTTATAATTTCTTTGGTTATCAGTATCAATATCCTTATTACTCGAATAATTATTATTATGATTATGAAAACTATCGTTCTTTAAAAAAAGAAGCTAATATGACGGACTTTTTTAAAAAAATCTTAAATTTTTTTAAAAAAAGATTAAAAAAATAAAAAAATATGAATAATTTGCGCTTTATTTTTATTTCTTCTCTTTTACTTCTAATCTATGGTTGTAGTTTGGGAACATCATTCAAGTCCTATGAAGTTTTATCATTCAAAGGCGTTTCAATTCCGGAATTATCATCAGATCCAATTTTAATAGAAAAAGTTTCTATCGATCTCATCAAAGCAGAGGATAGAAAAACTCCTCTAAACCTACCATTAAGCCTTTTAAACTACACGCCAGGTTCTTATAAAGTTGGAGCCGGAGATAAATTATTTATTTATGTTTATGGAGAAACAGAAAGACTTTCAGCTGCCCTTGCTCGAGGAGCTGCAATAAACCCAGTTTTTGAGAAAATTGTCAGAGATGATGGAACTATTTTTTATCCTAATGCTGGGATTCTTGATGTAAATAACAAATCTGTAGAAGAGATAAGATTACTTCTTACTGAGGGCTTGTCAAATGTTCTCAATAACCCTCAGGTTGATGTTTCTGTATCTGAATTTAAGTCAAAAAAAGCTATTATTTCAGGAAGTTTTTCTAAAGTAGGTACATTACCTATTACTACTGTCCCCACAACACTTAATGAAGTTATAGCAAATGCAAATCCGTTTGGAGCAAACGGCCAAGAGTCTTTGGGAGATTTGACGTCTATTAACTTTACTAGAGATGGATTCACTTATCTTATTGACTATGAGTATTTAACTAGAAATTCTCAGCTTCAAAATTTAATTTATATAAAAGGCGGCGATGTTATTCACATGCCAGATAACTCTCTAAGTCAAGTATTTGTTCTCGGTGAGGCTAACAATCCTACATCTATCAATCTTAGAAGAAAAAATATTCCTTTGTCAGTTGCACTCGCGCAGGCTAATGGATTAAATCAATCTACTTCGAAGGGTAAAGATGTGTATATTCTTAGACCTGAAGATTTCCAAGGTAAGCCAAGAATTTTTAAAGCAGATATTTCATCGCCATCAGGTTATTTATTAGCAGGTAAATTCAATGTTCAGGCAAAAGACATTATTTTTGTAGGTACTGCTGGAGTTACTTCTTGGAGTAGGTTTATTAATCAAGTCATACCATTTACAAACTTCATAAATTCATCAGAAGATACTAATTTAATAAAGAATTAAGCCTTTTTTTATCAGAAAAGATGAAGCTAATATTTATTTTTTTATTTTTTATATCAAATCTATCCTTCACTAAATTATCTCTTGAAGATTTAGATAGTTTAAAATCTTTCTCAAATTCTAATTCACTGTCCCTGATAGAATCAGGAACAAAATTTTGTAATAATTTTTTTAATCCAAAAAATATAAAATCAGAAAATTACAAAAACTCTTTTTTTTGTAAATTTTCAAAGTCTAGGAATAGGTTTTACATTTATATGTTGGCTCATCATAAAGATACAAATTCAAGTATAAAAAATTTCTGTATAAATTTTATTAAAGAACAGGAATTTATATTTGATCATCTAAGCGAAATCTTAGTAAATCAAAATAGAGAATTTTATAAGGGATTTTATATAGATAATTTATTTAATAATTCAACTCTTGATTTCTCAAACAATATTAATCAAGACAGAGTAACAATGAATAATGAAATTAATAGGTTAATAGAAAATAAAAGAAATATTTTTTCTAAAAATAATAAAAAAAATAATTTCATTCTCCAGCAAGAAATTTCTGAATTAAAACGAATCTATAATAAAATAATTAATAATCAAATTTCTGATTTAGATAAAATCACAAGTATTGAATTAAACAAAATAACTAGATACAAAGTCTTTATAAACGATATCAAAAACTATAAATCATATAGTTGTACTTGGACACCAGGAAAAGGAATTGTTCCTTATATAAAAAAAGAAAAATTTAGTGAATTTGAAAATATATAGGAAAGCATTATGGGTAAAATTTTAAATGTAAATAATATTGATATTTGGTACGAAGAATATGGAGAACAATTCAATGAGACGATTCTTCTCATTATGGGTGCAAATGCAAATTGTAAACACTGGGATCAAGAGTTTATAGATCAGCTGATCCTAAATAATTTCCATGTTATTAGATTTGATAATAGAGATGTCGGCAAATCAACTTTGATTGGTAAAGAGCCTGGATTGAATAAAATCTTAAAGTTTTTTCCTGCTTTTCTTTTAAAATTTATTGTAAATAGTATTTTTGGTTTGGCAGTCGATGATAAGGGAAAGTTTAAATTTAGCGATTCCTCTCCTACTCATTATGATTTATCTGATATGGCTAAAGATGCAGTATCTCTTATGGATGAGCTTAAAATTGAAAAGGCTCATATTATTGGAGCCTCAATGGGAGGAATGATTACTCAGATCATTGCTTTAGATTATCCTGAGAAAGTATTAAGTATCACGCCAATTATGACCTCTCCAGGAATTCAAAATGAATCTTTATCTGGACCTACTAAAGGCTTATTGGAAGCTATGAAAAAATCTTTTATTTTTAATTTAAAGGGAAGAGTCGAAGACGGAGTAGTTGAAATATATCGACAGCTTACCGGGTCACGTTTTCCCTTTAACGAAAAAGACTTTAGAGAAAAATTAAAACTCATTGTTGAGCATGGTAATAATCCTTTTTCTTTACATGGCGCAGCCGTTGGCGCAAGCCCTGATAGAACTTCCAGATTGCATGAGATCAATGTACCAGCTTTAATCATTCATGGAACTGAAGATGCGATCTTACCGTTAGATCATGGAATTGCTGTTGCAGATGGAATAAAAAATTCGAAAAGAATGATTATGGAAGGAGTAGGGCACGAAATACCTGAAGATTTAATACCAGAAATAATCAGGGAAATCCTAGAAAATATTGGAAGAGTTGCTTGAGGCTAAGCTAAATATTTTTTTGTATTTAGGATAAAAATCTCTTTTATTTGTTCTTCTTTTAATCCTTGGATAACATTCAATCTTAAGAAAAATACAAAAGACATACATTCAAAGATAATTTCTCTTTCGGGCTTCTGCTTATCTTGGATTTCAGGAAGAATCGAAAAAACAAAGTTTCTTAATATTTGATTCCAAGAAAACATATTTTTTCGTAAGCTTTTATCTCTCCAAATATTTCGAAGAGTCCAACGGATAATATTTTGATTTTTAACATAAAGCTTTATTAAAACAGACGAGAGATTTTCAATTCTTTTTTCTAAAGTATCTTCTCTATTTATTGTTGAAAAGGCGTTAGCAAATTCTTCTCCGAGTTTTTTATCTAAGCTTTCTTGAAGGGTTTCTTGATCTTTAAAGTGTCGAAAAATTGTCCGAGTGCCAATATTTGCTTCTTTAGCAATTGAATCAAAAGACATATTATCAATTTTCCCTTTTCTAGCTATTTTTATTGCTGTAAGAATGATGTGATCAGCTGTTGATTTACTTCTTAGTTTTCTTCCATCTGTTTTCATACTTTTATTTAAATTATGACAATATTACTATCATGATTTATTGACACTCCTACTGTCATATTCTATATTCAATAGACAATTCAAATCAAGGCGCATTACTAATGAAATTAATATTAAGTTTCTTTGTTATCTTTATTTTAAATTTTTGTTTATCTATAAATATATATGGAAATGAACTTAAAGAGGGTGTTTTAAGAACTCCTGATGATAGATTTGAAAATTTAAAAGATTATTCTTTTAAACCCAATTATATGGTGATTGATGGATTGCGTATTCATTTTCTAGATGAAGGACCTAAAGATGCTGATCCTATACTTCTTCTTCATGGTGAGCCTGCATGGAGTTATTTATTTAGAAAAATGATACCTGTATTAACTGCAAATGGTCACAGGGTAATCGTTCCAGACTGTGTCGGCTTTGGTAAATCAGATAAATTCATTTCAAAATATGACTATTCCTATAAACATCATGTTGATGTAATGAAGGAATTAGTACAAATACTGGATTTAAAGAATGCTACTTTTTTTGGCCAAGACTGGGGAGGTCTAGTAGGTTTGAGAGTAGTTGCAGAATTACCTGATCGTTTTAGTCGCGTAGTTGTATCTAATACCGGTATGGTTGCTCGATCTGGTATCTCAGCTTGGTTATTTGAAAAATTTGTTCAATTGAGAGTTTGGTGGATTGGACCAATTACATTTGAAGAGCTTATGATTAAAGCGAAAGAGGCGTTAACAACTGAAAACCCTTCTCCATCCTCAGGAATTACAATGTTCAGCAATTGGATAGCTTACTCGTATTATGCCGATGACATGGATATTTCTGGAATAATTAAAAATTTTGGTGGAATTAATTTATCAGAAGAAGAAGCCTATGCTTATGAAGCTCCTTATCCTTCAGGGTTATACAAAGCCGGAGCTCACGTTTGGCCTTATCTTATTCCAACT
>VMHT01159562.1_pt1 | contig 11256 bp, 6 predicted proteins | sample 4693611 | NCBI WGS metagenome assembly VMHT01 (sample SAMN12280063, study PRJNA550983) | marine metagenome | isolation source: seawater sampled from same location over 5 years 0.02-0.2 micron viral filtrate | place: USA: collected off the coast of southern California halfway between the port... ... | reverse complement strand
GTACCGTTAAGATCAGTATTACTAGTTACTTCTAGTGTTCCACCTACTGATGTATTGTTAGAAACATCCAATGTGCTATTAATATCAGTTGCACCAGTTACTGTTAATCCTCCACCAACAGAAGTATTACCGGAAACATCTAATGTACCGTTAAGATCACTATTATTATCTACTTTAAGTGTTCCACCAACTGATGTATTACTATTAACATCTAGAGTTCCATTGAGATCTGAATTACCAGTTACTGTTAATCCTCCACCAACTGATGTATCACCAGAAACATCTAATGTACCATTGAGATCTGAATTACCAGTTACTGTTAATCCTCCACCAACTGATGTATTCCCAGAAACATCCAATGTACCATTAAGATCTGAATTACTAGTTACTTCTAATGTTCCACCAACTGATGTATTACCATTAACATCTAGTGTGCTATTAATATCAGTTGCACCAGTTACAGTTAATCCTCCTCCAACTGATGTATCACCGGAAACATCTAGTGTACCATTGAGATCAGAATTACCGGTTATTGTTAGATTTTCACCAACAGAAACTGAACTACTAATTCCAAGATTTCCACTTACAGAAGTATTAGAATTTATAGTTAATCCAATTCCAGATTGGAGCTCTGTTGTTCCAACTCCAATTATTGCAGAACTAAACGTAACTCCAAGTCCACCATTTGCATTAATTGAAACAGTTCCACATACATCAAGAGAATTGAGAACATCCATGTCATCAACATTAACCGTGGTTAAAGTTACAGTTTCATTAAAAGTTGCAATGCCAGAAATAAAGAGTTTATCAAATCTACTTAAACCTGCTTGAACATCAATTAAATCTCTAGGAAAGTTTGTGTTAATACCAATTTTTGAAGGCAATATTGTAAAATTACCTAGTGGAGATTCATCATTACTGTCTATAAAATTACCATCACTAGCCCTTTCAGTAGCAATTAATCCAAACTTTCTCCACTTCTCATCAGAATAAACCCAACCAAGATATCCACCTGGTGCTGGGTCATTTTTCCAAACAATATCTCCAACACTATTATCACCATCATCAGCAGGTGTATTAATACCAACTGTTTGTTTTCTTCTTGTATTTTGAGTGTCAGTTCCTTTTAATGTAATTGATTTAAAATCAGCACCTTTATCCGAGGTTTGAGTAATTTTCTCATTGAAAACAACTGGACCATTAAATTCAGATTGAATAACACCTCCAGCACCACCTTCAACTTTAATAAATTCTTTAACGGTAACATCATCGAAGACAACACTTAATCTAGAACCAGATGCATCATCACCAACATAAGTTGGAATTGGAATACCGATAGTTTGTTCCTGACCAGTTGCAGAACTGAGTCTTCTATTTCCAACATAAAAATCTCCAGTATCATTCATACCGGTGTATACAACTACACCACCATCACTCTTCTCAGATTGTGATAGTAATTGCTCATCTTGACTCAGAACTCTATCTTGTCTTTGTGGTAAACTGGTTGAATAATTACCATGACCAAATCCAACATATTCAAAAGTATGTCCAGATGCACGAAGAATTGAATATCTTCTAGTTTCTACAGGTAATGGTGCAATTTTTTTAACTAATGATCCATCTTCATGAGTAGATACTTTTGTTGAAAATACTCCTCTAATAATATCGGCAGAATTATTTGTAAAATCTTCTTTAATTCTTACAACTTCGGGTCCAATTTGTATATAATCACCTTTAATGTATGCTTTAGAGTTTGTTAAGGTAATAGAGTTTGAAGTTCTACTGAGTTCTCCATTCAAAGTTGTAGTAATACCCACATATAGTGGATTCATTCTTCTTTCAATATTTTCTCTTCCAGAATCAGATTCAGATTCTTGAGAAGAATATCCCGTTATTAAGACATTACCAACACTTGACGGAGTGGCTGCAATTGCAACATTATCACCTAAGAAGAATGTAAATGTATTTAAACCAACTCTCTCATTAACAGTATAAGTTCCATTATAAACACTACTTGATGCAAAGGACTGATTATTATAATCAAGTTTAAATTTATTTCCTAGATTTAAACCATGTGGTTTTGCAGTAGTAATCGTAACTATTCCCGTGGTAACATCACTATATTTTAAATCTGTTACTGTTGTTGCAGTACCAGCTACAGCAAATATACCACCTTGCTTATAAGTACCAATACCAGTATTATTTGCTCCTAATAAGAAAGAAACTTTTTTGGAATTTGGAACATTAATAATTTTATAAACACCATTAAAATCGTCACCATTAGTTCCATAATCAACAATATTTTCAACTTGAATTGCATTGTCTGATGCAAAATTCATTTCAGAAATAGTTACTGTTGCTGCACTATGAGTAATTCCACCGGAAGAATAAGTTGGAACACCAACAGGAGAAACTGTAAGTGTTTCCCCATTGACATATCCAGAACCACCGTCAACGATTACAACATCACTTAAATTATAAGTTGCATTTCCATTAACGGTAAATCTAATAGTACATCCTTCTCCACTACCACCAGTTAATTTTGCATTATATATTGTAGTAGATCCCGCACCAGCAACACCATATCCAGCACCAGAACTGGCAATACTTACATTTTTAATGCTATTTAAATTATGCTGTATGTCAGTTGTAACAGTAGCAATTCCAGTTGTTTGATCATATTTAATATCTTCAACTTTAAAACCAAGTCTATTATCAACAAGTAAATTATTTACAAATTCTTTAGTTATACTATTTCTTAAATCATCAGTTATAACTTTACTAATTGGATCATTCTTAGCAATAGATATTGATGCTTTAGGATCCATCAAATAATTATCTCTATCAAGTTGTGGATATAGATTAACAACATTTTGAGAGAATCCACTATTGCTAAAGTAACTAGAAGATGGATTTACACTTCCCTGCAAACATGTTAAATGATATATGCCATCTTGGAAATTCTCAATATAATCTTTTAGAATATCAACACGATAGATGTAATAAACTTCAGAATACTTATTGATAGAGAAATTAGGTTGATTCTGATCTCTTTGTGAAATTAAATTTGGCCGAACTGAAATAAAATCTCCAGGATTTCTAGATGTTGGTATGTTAATTGTAAATGTTTTACTATCAACTACACTAGCAACATCAAAGATGTCATTAAATCCACTTTTATTTGTAGCAGTTAAATTATTAGAACTTTTAATTTTATTTAATTTTACAGTAGATCCAGATCTCAATTTATGAGGAATTTCTGATGTAATTGTTGCAATTCCTGCGTTTGAATTATAATCAATATTATGAATAATTTTAATATTACGATGATTTACGGTATTTGCAATATTACCAGAATATTCTGACTGACTGGATGCTATTGTAGTACTAGATTCTTGGAATACATATCCAGCACTAGGTGGTTTAGCATTTTGAAATTCTTTAGGAATAACATATCTAATTTTGTAAATTCTATCTTCAAGATTTCTAGCATCAAGTTTTCTTAAAATAAATGTTTTACTAGTAACAACTTTATCAAGAGGTGAAATTGCATCAAAAATAGTATTACTCACATCCCCCTTTACATTTAGATACCAATTAGTTCTAGTAGTATCATATTGTATTGGATGACCTGCATCACCGGGTAATTTATCTGCTACCGAACTAACAATCTTTAAAGTTCCACCAATTGTATTAACATTAGAAATTGCATTAATATTTCCAGAAATGGTTTCATTTAATGTTTTAGCAAGTTTAATCTGATCAGCATTCAATCCATTACCAGAACCTTCAATAACAAAATATCTCTGATTATTTTCTATTCCATCAGGAAACTTACCATCATCAGAAAAAATTCTGACAGTTTCTCCATTAGAAAACTCATGTGATCCAGTTAATCCAAAAATAGATCCACTAGACTCAGTAATACTATTTGCAGTTCCAGCTAGATTTTTTGCAACAGCAACAACTTTTTCATTTGTTGCGGTTAAACTGCCTTCCATTTTAATTGTAGCAGATTCAATGTTATTATTAACATCTAATTTAATAAGATCATTTGATCTGGATCCAATTCTAAAAGAATCAACAATATGTGTTGGAGGAGAATCAGAATCACTAAATCCAAAAGCATATAATCTATCCTTTGCGTCAGAATTAGCAACACTATAAGAAGTTGTAATTCCAATATCTAAAGGAACCCAGAAAACAGATTCATCAACAGTTGTTACTTCTTTAGGTGGAATAATGTGAGTAATATATCCACTATTATCTCTGGCAAAAGCAGCATTACTAAATCCGTTTGCAATTAGAGCTTTTGCACCAAAGTTAGAGTTGGAGTTTGTAATTGATTGATCTCCACCAGTTTCGGCAGAAAAATGTTGAGCAAAACCAATTGCAAAAATAGAAACGCACTGTAAAACAGCACCATTACTTACTTTAACATGGGTACTGTAATAATCAGGTTTATAAATTGCCTTCGAATTAATATGTAAAGGTTTTTGATCTTCTGCTACAGTTGTATTATCATTATAAGAACCTGTAGTCTCATTATAGAATACAAATGCATTATCATCTTTCTGAAGACCGATTCCTGTAAATTGAGCCAAAACCATGGATTTAAATCCAGTAGCCTTGTTGCCATCAGCATGAAGTCCATTTACACCATAAACAGATCTCAATGAACAATTAAAGATATATGGTGAAGCACCTGTTACTGTATCTGGTTCAACTTGTACAGTTTCATCACCACTTAAATGTCCAACTGTAACTGAAGGTGTTTCAGATGCTGCAAAAGCAAACTTAAATTCTGAAATAACATCTGATACTACAGCACCACCTTGTGCATTGAAAATAGGATCATCAGCTACTGCAGTAGCTGATGTAGTAATTCCAGAAATTAAAATAGGAGTTCCTACATTTAAATTATGTGCATTTTGTGTAGTAACAACTATATTTTTTCCAACAGCACCATTAAATGCAAAGTCAGTTCTATTTGTAGAGAAAACACTAGTGATACCGATTGGATCTGCTTGTACAGCACCAACAATTTGATTCTCTGCAAGTTTTGGTTCAATATCATCATTAGCAGGCCAATTACTAATTGGTCTAGCAGAACTATTACCATAAGCATTTGCAACTTTAAAGTAATAAGTATCTAAATCCGTTAAAGTAGAAGTTACTGCACTACCACCAGTAATTGCATCTAAAGCAATTGGATTTAATCCATCAGCATATTCAAAACAAGTTAATTTATGATGTGAAAAATTGGGAGTAAATTTAGTGTCACTATAATTTTTATAAACTTGTCCATTTGGATCCCCATCAAACATGGAGAATTGCCAGAAATAACAACCACCAGTAACTTTAAAGAATGATGCTCTATCAATTTCTGTATTTTGTGGATCAGGTACAAATAATGGAAGGACTTTAGTTTTTCTAAGATCCATTCCAACTAGAGAAGTACCTCTAGGAATAATTACACCACCAGTTACAGAGTTAAAATGATGAAGTACATTATTAGGATCTTCAATGTCAAAATTAGATGAAGATGTTAATTCTGAAAAACCTGATACAGTTCCAAATCTGTTTTTATACTCTGCTGTTCCACTATTGTCATGAATACTAAATCCTGCCCTATTATCAAGTTTATGAATCCCAGGATAAATTAAAATTGTAGTCTTATCAAACTTATCATTATCAGATCCGACAATATACGAAAATCTAGCTGCCTCAATCAGTGCCCTCTGAATAGTTTTAAACGGTCGAGTAAGGGAGTTACCTTGGTTTTCAATACTGTCAGTGGCATCTTGATCACTGGGATTTACATATAATATATTGCCTTCTACATTTTTAATGAAGTTCTCTAATCTACTAAGAGGCATTTATCTAAAATACTAAATTTTCTTCTAATTTATTTAGACAGAAGAGAACCTAGTATTTTTATCTCAAAGTGGATTTACATACACAACATCACAATCATCTTCATCATCAATTGCTAGTCTAGTTAACTCAAGAATACTAGAAAACTCATCTACATCACACTCAATGGTTTGATGACTACCAAAACTTCCATACAGGTTGAATGTTCTAGACATTGGGTTGATAACTACCTTAGTCAAATACTCTTCATCACAATCATCAGTTTGATGGACGTTCTCATAAAGGCTCATAGGAGTTGTTTGCTAACCACAGAGTTATTATAGCAGAATTCAGAGGGTCTGTCAAGCACCTGAACCAGTTTCAGAACTGTCTTCCCATTGGGAATTTCTTCTATCATAATCCCATCCACCAATCAAGAAGTTCTTATTACCAGGATAATCATCTGGTGTTTTACCATCGTAAACTACATGGAGTTTTTCATCATGATCTCTAGGATCAATCCATCGTGCTACCCATACTTCATAATGACAATTTGGCATAGATCCATCTTCATTTGCAATGATTACTCTTCTTCCATACTGAATTTCTTTTACATATAAGTTTTGTGCTCTTCCGAAAGCAGTTAAAGTTACAGTAATTGTTTCTGGGTCTACAAGTCCATCCCAATATTCTGGTAAATCTATTATATTGCCTTCCATCTTTCCACGAATATAAATTCCTGCTTCAGGACCTTCAGCACAAACGTGTCTTATCCTCTTTTCCTTCTTTTTCCAATGAGGAATATCAAATGATTTGTTACCGGTGCAGTATCCATTCACTATTGGAATATCCGCAGTAGGAGCCTTTATGCTTCCATTATCAAACTTTGGACCATTGGTGATATCTACACTATTTGTAACTTTAGCTCCATTTTCTAATTCTGCTGCATTTACAATATGGGCACCATTTATAGTGGTTGCTCCATTAAAAACGGAAAGTCCATTTGCGACTACGGCAGTGCCACCTGTAACTATTATTCCATTTGTACCACCCAAAACTTGTAATGCAGTGCCAATATTTGGACAAGCTATATTAACACCCATTGTCAAAGCATTAATAAGATCTACAGGACTATCAGGAAAAGGTGATACAGTCAGTAATGCAACTGGATAAAGTGCCGGATTTCCTATTACTGCGGGACCATTAATATAGGATGCACCTGGTGGACTGGTAACTAAAGTTTTAGGAAATACATCAAGTCCTGAAACAAAGTTTGAGGTTTGTATATTTGGTATAATAGACATTTAATTCAATCTCCTGATGGTGGTGTGCCGATTATAAAATTTTCGAAAACATCTAGTAGTTTTAGTGGATTAAAAATATCTCCACTTATAAGCAAATTAGTAACTCCCGCAGCAAAACTAAATTGATGCCTATCTGCAATAGTACATAATCCACCATTGATATTAGTTAACATTCTCCCACTTACTACAACTGAATTATCAGCTTTAATTTCTATACTGTCAGTTGCATTAACTGTCACATCTTTGCCTGCGGCAAGAAATCGATTATTTGCATTCAGTAATATATGTCCCTCGTCATCTTCAGATCCATTAGCTTGTATGTAAACATTATTTCCTTTTAGAATAATATCCCCACCTACAGCTTCAAAATAAATATCTCCTGCTTCAGCAAGAATAATTTTTGATGGACAAAAAGTTTCACTATCATTAATATCTTTATCTGCATCTATACCAACTCTTTCAATAGAACATTTGGATGCATGTATAATATATTCACCATTTTCATAAAATCCAAATCCATCACCATTTCCACAATTCAATCTATAATAACTTTTTCCCAAATCGGGATTATCACATTCTACACCAGAATCAAGGGTATAATATTCTGAAGTTTTGGTGGAAAAATTATGCTGTGTCATTATTGATTATAACATTGAACTACTTTTATAATTTCACTAGATTTTACTGAAATTTGATTACCATCAATGTCCGTAGTCGTTACTATTTGATCGGGAGCATCTCCCTCAGAAAAATCTCTAAGAAGTATAAAGTCCATGACGGGAACAATATTTGCACCTGCTCCAGTATCTGATACAATTTCTACTAGTGGACGATCCTCAAAAGTAACTGGAAAATTATTGGTATTGTTTGTATTTATTTCTACTATAGATCCCCCTGGTCCAATTTCTAATGAGATGTCAAATCCAAGATCTTTAATATCCTCATTATTAATTAGTATCGTATCATTTGGAGTATATCCAATTCCAGGATCAATTACCTGCAAATCATTTAAAAATGGAATAACATTTTCAACATTTGAAATTTTATCTCTTGGTATCTCATCCTCACTATTTAAAGTAGGAGCATCTACAGATTGGGCAACTAATTTTGGTATTGGAGAATAATTTCTACCGGGTTTTGTAAGAATAACTTGTGAAATTCCTCCAGTATCAGGATCAACTACAGCCTTTGCTTTTGCACCACCCCCTTCTCCCCATACTCCAGGTTGAATAATTGAAATTGCAGGTGGAAGTAACGGGGAATATCCTTTTCCTGGTTCATCAATATATATTCCAATAATTCCATCATTACCAATAACTGGAAATGCGGAAGCATCCCCAAAACTAAACAATACTGTCGGTGGGAAAATATATCCATTAAATGCATCACATACTATTGGAGATGATGGAGAATCAAAATCTGGAAGTTCAAGATCAGGTATATTTAAAGATGCTAAAATATTATTAAAGTTGTTTTTTTGTTCTGCATTTGGACCAGCAAAAGTCCAAGATGCTGGAGGACTTGTTTTAAATCCATCACCCTGAAAACAACTAAAGAAACTTAAAATTTTATTAATGATACTCGTTGCCTTACTTACTGCATCAGTAACAAAATTAGATACATCTCCAAGAATATCTCCAAGTAACACCAAAGCTCCACTAATTTGCTCAATGATAGGTGAAAGAAACTCATCTAGAATGTTAGTAATAAATTCTTCAACAGCACAAAGAGCTGAATCGATAAATCTACCAGACATAAAACTTTCAAACTGTTTACTTATAGTTGCATCAATTCCACCATTAAGTTCTGTCAAAATTTTACTAATGACACATAATATTTCCTTTACTCCTACTTGAACACCCAGTATTATAATTGGTTTTGCTGTTTCTGGTGATAACTCCAGTGTAGGATTCAGTGCAGCTTCTATTTCCTCTATTAAGAAACCTTTAAAACTTTCAAAGAATGCTCTAAAAGCTCCGGCAATTTGTTTTAACCCCCCATCAATTTGTCTTTGTATTGATCTAAGACTTTTAATAGTACCTCCAAGGTACAACTCATTATATTCTTGAACTGATTTTAAAGATAAAAGAATTGATTCAAGAATTGTCGAAACTTTGCCAATAAGATTTTCACTGGCTATAACAGTGTCTCTAGTAACAGTAACGTTTTGTTCTAAATTTTTATTTGCTTGATGCCCACCATCACTATCTCTACTACCAGATCCGACATTTTCTCGAAGTGGAGGTTTTACTTCATCTGTATTTTCATCTTCATCAGTAGGTTGACCAGTTACAGCATTAGTTGTTTCTACATTTTGAGGTGCAGTATATTTTGATTTAAATAATTGATTATATTTCAACCCCTCATTATTTTTATTAGGAGATGGTCTTGGTTGAAATGGTTTTATTTCACATTGTTTTTCATTAGTGATTTCAGATATATTTGTTTTTTTATTTTCATCATTTGGAGGTTGATTTCCAAACCCACCAATAATTACCGGTTGCTGGGCATCATCACCATCCATAAAGAATCCCATTACATTTTCACCACCACGATATTCATGGAATTCACCAACACCATGAACTCCAGTTCCTTGTCCAGCAGGAACCATAATATGTGCCCAAGGCAAATCAGAATCTTTTAAGACATATCCACTACTATCACTTATTGTATGGTATCCTAGAATTCTAACCTTACATCTTCTCAGATACATCTCACCTTCACTATTAGCATCATCAGGTACTTGTTGCTTAGCGTTTACCTCTCTTGCTTTACCCCAACCAGAAACGTCTGGATCGGCAACTTGACCAATCCACCATCTAAAACCATCTCTTCCTAGGTAATTACTTTGAAGTAAATCGGTATCCATCATCGATTAATCCTCGTATATTCTACATTCATCTGCATCAGGTTCTACTTCACAAAATAATTCAAGTGCTGTAGGGTCGTGATGATCTCCCGCAGCAATATCTGCTTTATGATTTTCTACATAAACTTCTAGTTCATGTAATTCCTCTTCAATATGACGACGTTGTTGTGGAGAAGTTGTTGGATTCTCCAAAATCTTTTTGTCTTTTTCTATGTGCTTTTCGACACTTTCCATTTAATTAACCTCTGTATAAGAATCTCTAATTAATCGTAATCCCGTAAGTCCATCTCCAGCAGTAAATTGATGAGACAATTCTGCAATAAGATAATTGCCACTTCTAATCGGGTCTTCACCCATATTTGGTAGTAAAAACTTGCAATTAATCACATCACCAACTTTCAAAATAACATTTGACGGAATCGTAATTGATACTGACTGTGAAAAAATAAGATTATATCTTACAACAGCCTGCGCTTGATATTTAGCTTGATCCTGAGCAAAAGTATTATCAGGAATTTTACCATCCTTTTGAAGTGTTCCACTATCTAATGCTCCAAGCATAATTCTAGATGGAGATTCCTCCAATCCTAGAGGTATATTGAATAATGAGTTATCGGACTCCAATGTTTTCATTTTAGTAGAATAACTTTCCTTTAAATTATATTGATAACATCTGCCCGTTAAACTAAAAATATTCCAAAAATAGTTAATGTTTGAAAACATACCAAGTCTTAAATTTTCAAGTAAATCATAATTTGTTTCATATTTGTAATTTAAAATAGAATACCTATCATCCGCATCTGGTTCTGTTGCTTCCGTTTGATAATATTTAAGTATAGGAGCTTCTGATGTTCTACCACATAAACTATCGACACTTACAAATTTATATCCAATTCTATCTTCATAAAAGAAAAATCCAGCAGAACCTTCACTATCCGTTGCACCCCTACTTCCACTTGGAATTGATTTTTTTGCTAACCAAGTAATTGTATGAAATGGTTTTCTTGCATTCCCAATAAAAGTATATTTGTTTTCAGTTTCTTCAACAGATAATGTTCTTTCACTACCAACCAAAAATGTCTCTTGAGCAATTTTGTTAACGATTTCTGAAATTTATGAAGCTGATTTGATTATTGTTAAACAAACTGAAATTGTAAATAGAGTACAAAACTCTACTGCAAATAATTCTTCATCAGGTATGATTATTCTATCAGATTCAGTTGATTC